>Ga0209390_10001245_pt1 | contig 50263 bp, 46 predicted proteins | sample BON01_FD_187212 | JGI IMG/M metagenome (GOLD analysis project Ga0209390, IMG submission 187212) | Freshwater microbial communities from Lake Bonney liftoff mats and glacier meltwater in Antarctica - BON-01 (SPAdes) (version 2) | ecosystem: Environmental > Aquatic > Freshwater > Ice > Glacier...
AAGAGCAAGAGCAAGAGCAAGAGCCAACGGCAGTTCAAGAGCAAGAGCAAGAGCCAACGGCAGTTCAAGAGCAAGAGCAAGAGCAAGAGCAAGAGCAAGAGCAAGAGCAAGAGCCAACGGCAGTTCAAGAGCAAGAGCAAGAGCAAGAGCAAGAGCAAGAGCAAGAGCCAACGGCAGTTCAAGAGCAAGAGCAAGAGCCTGAGGCAGGTCAGTTTTAACGGCCACCAGCAGGTCAAGTAAAATAAATTATATAATAAAATTATTATGTAATTTATTCAGATATTGCTTAATATAGACAAATCATCATCATCAACATTATCAGATAAACAATGCTTATCTAAATATCGATACATACGTTTAATGTCTAGTTTATTAATGTCGTAATTTTCAAATATATCATATATACCTTCTTCTGTCTTCTCTTCACGTAGATGAAGAAAATACGCAAACAAATCCTTCTGGTCCATTGAAAGAGCATAACAAAGATTTTGAATAAATATATAATTATTGTATTCAGTGCTATATTTTGTTAAAACCTTTGTAAATCTTACTTCCGTAGGATTAAATTTCGGTTTCTTTGTAAATTCAGTGTGATATAATTTATTGTTATAAAACGTTTTAATCAATGAACTCATTTCATTAAATTGCCATATTTGCTTTTGAAACGTTATTCTATCAATATAATCAGCAAAACATATATTATTTAATATTTTATTGTAAAACGGAAATGATTGTTCAACCGGGTGCTTTGCTAGAACATCAATGATATTTTCATGCCATAGTAACCCAACAATTGTCCTATCTGTTTCATTCATAATATTATTATGACTATTTAATTCAAAACTAGTATTAAGCAGATTTTGAGTAATTTTTTTACTATCTTCGTTGTATGTCTTTGGTTGAAAAATATTTTGAATAATCTCATTTGTTAATAATATATGCTGTTTATTATATATATTTATGATTGAATCAAACTTTCGTAAATCGCCTTGTATGTAATTTAATAGATTTTTCTTAAGAACAACGTCTATAGATGGCATCAATCTCATAATCAACGATTCAAGTTCTTTATTAGTAGGATTTTTTATTTCATAACTATTACATACTTTCATAAGTTCCTTTATTTTTTTATCAATATGGTAATTGCCAATACATATGATTGGATTCAATGTAATTTCTTCCATTTTTTGCTTCTTCGTCTTTTTCGGACGTATCAACTTAATTAACTGATTAATTCCTCCTTTATCACCATTGTTCATTCCATCTATTTCATCCATAACTATGGCTATTTTTTTCACTTTTTTTTGAAGCATAGATAACACGTTTCGGTCAGACATGTTGTGATTTGTAATAGTATCAATAATGGACTTATTACGAATATCGCCAGCATCATACTTAATTATATCATAATTCAGGTCTTTTAATATTTTCTCAATAAATAGTGTTTTACCGGTTCCTGGATTCCCATAGATATATATGCCCCGTTTAGTAGTTAAATTATTCTTCTCTTTTTCAAATTCAGTTAATACGTTTTTAATCTGTTCAGCAATTTTATTTCGATTTAATATAGTATTTATATCGATTAAATCCATATAATAGAGAATATTATATATTTGTATGCGAGTTGTTTTTATGTTAATTTTGGTTAATCATGTATACTTTTTCCATACAAAAATAATAATAACTTTAATTTTTCGTAGTATATTACGAACTTGATGAAGGCGTGCATAAATTAGGATTGTTTGTAATACCGTCCCACGTTAAGTCACATGATTTAGCCCACTTATATTTATTACAACTACCTGTAGAACCTTGCCAAAAACTACCTGTAAAATCCATTGTTTTGTCGCAGGAAACGTTTCCTAAATTTTTAACATTCGTACATAACTGGTTTCTACTACCGTCAATCCCTCCAGCACCAGTTTGTTCTTGCTTATCAATCCAATAATCAGGACATTGTGATACAGTAGGAGGAAATTTCACACCATATTTGTTATTATATAATATAGTAGCTATGAAAATCATTAAAATAATAAATATGACAATTGCGATTGCTAATACAATTTTTTGAAAGTTAAAGTCCATTATATAATTTAAATAGAAAAAAATATATTTAATGTATATATAATGGATTGTTCAAGCACAAATGGAAGAATAAATATATTAGGTCCAAATATGAATCAGTTTTCTTTGTTTGATAAAATACCAGTTAATAGCGAATGTTCTACATTTCATGATGCTATGATTGGAAATTTTCAAGATTCTACACTCTCTCTTGCCTATTTTAGCAAAGATAATATACAAATTATACAAAACGCTATTCGGGCTGGCGTGTACGAGGTTTCCAAACAGCAATATATTATAGATAACCAAAATTGCGATACCTTGAAAATAATTATGAGAAGTATTTTCCTTCAAAGTTCTACTAATCTACCCAACCAAATTACGCAACAAATACAAGCATTGAACGATTTAGTAGTCGAGTATTGTGTAAAGCAGGCATACAGTGAAGCACAAGCATACATTAATTACAAGCGTGATGTAAGCACAATGTACAATCCTATCGACAGACCTACTCAACCTGACTTTAATAATAAGACATTGGAATTAAAGCCATGGTTTTAGAATGGAAACTGGAAAGTGCGATGTGTTATTAGTCTACATTAGTAGATACAGACATTTGAAGGTCTATAATATTTTTACATACTGATATGTTGTATGTAACGATATCATATGGAGTAAATAAAATTGGAGTAAATAAAATTGGAGTAAATAAAATTGGAGTAAATAAAATTGGAGTAAATAAAATTGAAGTAAATATATTATGTAACTATACAGTAACAATAAACTATGTTGGTCTGTATTGCCAAAAATATCTTTTACGCAAGACAACATATGCCAACTCCATTAGGTAGATGGAAAATATGTGAAAATAAAAATATCAATCTAGTAGTTGATTATGCGAATGAAGACCACTGTGGTGCTTGTTCGCATTATAATATGGAACATAGTACTGACATACGTAATAAATTACAAAACACATTTGAACAAAATGAAGAAAATAATTTATACGACTATGATTTCGAGTGCCTATTGTCAAATAGTAATAGTAAGTAATACTAGTTACGAATAAACCGATAAAAATATATTGAGTTCAAATGTAGAATTGTATTTTATTTTTATTTTTATTTTTATTTTTATTTTTATTTTTATTTTTATTTTTTGGTATGCTTCTTTGCTATGGTAGTTTTTGGCGTGGATAAGTTAACCTTTAGTTCTTCTAACTCATTCATCCACATCTCTTGAATACTAGTTGATTGAATTAAAGTCAATTCGGCTTCTTTGTTACCTTTATCTTTTAGTAATCGATTTACATTTTCTTCACTTACACTATCCATTGGCATCTTGAGTAGATATTTATAATCATTGTCTCCGTCCATAATATCATATTTATGGTCTCTTAACATATTCAAAATAGAGTCCTTTGATTTCTTTCTTAAGTCTATTTCATCACTTAATGTCGATTGAATATACCTAGTCTTGTTTGAAAGTAATAACAATTCTTTTTGAAGAGAATTTATCATATAATCTTTTCTCTTTTGGTAATATTTCAATCTAACCGGATAATATGCCTCTATGATGTCCGTCTCTTTATCAAACTTTAATAGTTTCTCGTCATCGTTAAATAAATGCATATTGTTTGTGCTTAATGAATTGTATAGTTTCATCGTCTTCTCAAAATTATTATATTGATTCGTCCCTTCAATAGTTTCATCGATTGGGTCATTCAATGTAATTTCAATATCTACTGTTGTGTCCGTACTCATATCATTATAATCTTTTACAATCGATTTGTTCTTTTTATTTTTGTCGGCTTCCATAAGATTTTCAATATGTAGCTTAAAATCGTCGGTCCAATAACCAATTGGCAATTCAGTAACTCTTACCTTCTTATCATTTATTTTATTGTATACACCCTTGATAATATATTTTTTCGTGTCTGTTTCTTGACAAGTACCACGAAACCCTCTATAATAGGGTGTAAATATTATATTGTCGGTATTTTCACACTTTAATTTACATTGTAAATAATCTACAAGTTTGTCAACTGAATAGCATAATACATCTGTGCTAAATCCAGTTCCAATACCTTTTCCACCATTTACCAAAATCATAGGCACAATTGGCACATAAAACAACGGTTCTACTGGAAACCCGTCGTCTTCTAAATAGTCTAATATGGCGTCATCTTCCTTTCTATAAATATATCTGGTAATCGAGTTCAGTTGTGTGAAGATATATCTTTCACTAGCTGAATCCTTTCCACCTTGTAGTCGTGAACCATACTGACCATTTGGCATAAGGAGATTAATATTATTACTACCGACATAATCCTGTGCCATACCTACAATAGCCGCATTTAAACTAGCTTCACCATGATGATATCCAGATTGCTCTGATACATAACCACTGAATTGTGCTACCTTAATCTCCGTGGTCAGATTCTTTTTAAACGCACTAAACAAAATTTTCCTTAAACTGATTTTTAATCCATCCATCATATTTGGTATCGAACGTTCACAATCATATTTTGAGAAGTGGATAAGCTCCTTATTTATAAATTCCGTATAACTTACCACATTATCATTTGTATTTAAATAACTATTTCTATCATAATTAGATAACCATTCTTTTCGGTCTTCCGAACGCTTCTTATTAAATATCATGTCTACAATGTCGTCGCTTACTTTTCCATCGTGTCTAAAATAGACAATCTTCTTATGTGTAAAGTATTCTTTGAATTCCTTTCCAGTGCTTGTTCCAAGTCCCTTGTAATATTTAATATTCCACCCGGTTGTGTTATTTTCATCCTTCCATAATTTATATTCACCATCATTATAAAACAGTTTCTCTTGCCCATTTTTCTTTGCCTTAATAATGGGTGTATTCATAAAACCAATGAAATTATCCAGTGTCGACAATGAATTCCACTGATCTTGAAATAAATTCAATCCAAGACCCTTAATATGCGAACCATCTAAATCTTGGTCCGTCATAAACAAGACAGAATTATAACGCAGTGTTTTCTCTGCTGTTTCCTTTGTATATTTTTTTCCAGTTTCCAGACCTAAAATCTGCTTTAATTCGACAATCTCTTTATTTTCGCCTATACGCTTCAATGTTTCGCCTCTTGTATTGAATATTTTACCCTTCATTGGGTAAACGCCAATAATGTTTCTATCCTCCTTTGAAAGACCCGAAATAATACCAGCCTTGGCTGAATCACCCTCACATAATATAAGTGTACATTCACCTGATTTGGCAGTTCCGGCAAAATTCGCATCAATTAATTTGGGTATACCACGAATACTCTTGCTTTTCGAGCCATCCGTTTTTTTAGCCACTTTATCTTCCTTTACTTGAGTTAAAGCACATGCCGCATTCATTACACCCATCTTGGCAATTTTTTCAATAAATCCATCGCTAACCGTACATGTAGAACCGAACGAACTAACCGCAGTTCCAAGTTCATCCTTTGTTTGACTATTGAACGACGGATTTTCTATATCACATCTTAAAAACAACAATAGTTGCTCCTTGATAGTATTCGGTTTTACATCCACCTTCTTCTTCGCCTTTATATAAACACATAATTTGCGAATAATCTGATTCATAATATACTCTACATGTTTCCCTCCTTTAGAAGTATAAATACCATTGACAAAACTTATTTGTTGAAACTCGTCATTAGGTGCCAAACAAATAGCATATTCCCAACGGTCATTTGCCAGTTCGTGTATACGCTTTGTATCCACTTTTGAACCGACATATAAATCGATATATTGTTCGAAATTTTTACAAGGAACCAGCTGTCCGTTGAACTTTACTTTAATTGTTTTGTCTGTGATAGCGGATACATCATATACACGCTTCTTGAAAAGCGCCATCATGTCTGCGGTTAGTCCTTCGATACCTAGGCGTTGATAATCCGGTTTAAACGATACCTTGGTATACGGCTTATTTTTACATTTTGTAATAGATGGCTTACCGATTTCATTTAAATTATTCTTGAATTCTTGAATATATTTTAGTCCTCTTACATGGTCGACTGTTTCAACCTTACCCCATGTAGACCAAATTAAAACCAACTTGAACCCGAAACCGTTTTTTCCACCTACTATTTTTTCTTTCTTCTTTTCATCATAATTAGTAGATGTTCTCAAGTGACCAAAAATCATCTCTGGAATCCAAATTTTATATTCAGGATGTTCGGCAACATCAATACCATTGCCATCATTATACATATGAATGGTGCCATCGTCATCTATGCTTATTTCAATGTTAGTTACAGGAATAGCATTTTCAATATTATCTTTTACTGCTTGCGCTTGTCTGATTACGTGATCACGGCAATTAACAATGCCTTCATCGAATAATTTATATAAACCTGGAATATATTGAAATTCTTTTGACACTATTTTATCGTCACTGAAAATATATCCGTCGTGTTCCGTATTTTCAATTGAACCAATGTATGTGTCTGGTTTTTTAAGGATATGTTCTTTATCCGTTAATTTTTGATATTTAGAAAGGGTAGATTGTTCCGCCATGATTACTATAATGTGTATGATATATTTATATCATTAAATCCTTTCAATTTTTATTATTTTTAGTGGTTGTATACAAATTAGATAAATTAGATAAATTAGATAAATTAGATAAATTAGATAAATTAGATAAATTAGATAAATTAGATAAATTAGATAAATATATGTTTATACACCTTTGAAGATTTAAATCCGCACAAAAATACGAAAATAAATACATTCAAAGTTTAGGTCTTTTCATACCTTGTGTATATTTTGGTTATAAGCGCTCGTTGAAGCACTTTGATTACTTGTTCTACATAGATAACCTGGTCTTTCCAAACCATATATTGCTTGATATGCTATCTTATAGATGTTTGATGAACCATTACGGTCTCTGTTCCACGACCCACAACCGCTCTTACAGCGTAGTAGTCCGTGAACCAACCGCATATCATCTTTTTTTGGTCTGGGATTTTCCCTTACCATAAACTTCTCACATACTCCTCCATCACATTTGGAACATTTACAACTGGTTCTAAACTCATCTACCAAATATACTTTGTATTTGTTTTTACGAAGCAAACATCTCATTCCCTTTCCTAATGTTGGTTCTTTGTATTTCATTTGTTTTCGCTGTTCCCAATCTCCTATACAAATCACAACTTCTTCTGGATTACCATACATTTTCCTAAAATCACGAAGCATCTTTTGTTCGTTGCGTTTGATATTGATATGTCTTCCAAACTTCAACTTACGAAACAACTGCTTCGCATAAAATCCAAATAACATATTGTTTACTTTATTCTTCTCATTTATGTATGTTTTGAAATTGTCTATATGAAGCGTTTTACGATTGAAATGTGATAAGTCTGTTTCATATTCAATAACCGATTTCCCCTGTATTTTCTGTGTTTTCATTCCTAAAATAATATTATTGTATTTCTTCATCTTGGTTTCTTTTCTTCGTTGGTCTTGTGAATACCGAAATACATTAGCATCTTGGGAAGCGCTATCCACACAATAAATCAAATCATTTTTACCTGGATCGACGCCCACAATCGTTTTATCTCGTAAAGCAGAATAATCATTCAGTTCATCAATATACAATTCTTTTGATACGCCTTTCTTCGCATTTGGTAATCGTTTTCCTACCAAATCATCACGAATAAATAATATGGAAACTCCCACTCCATCAGTCGAAATCATATGATGGAATGAAAAATCTGTCTTGTGAAACACTTTCTTTTCTGTGCGAAAAAAGAACTTCCATATTTTATCTTCATGCTTCTTGGTATTTCCTTGATTGCTGTAATCACATTTATTTCCTTGTTCTTTTCGTAAAAGCATATTTACTAATGTAATCGTATCCAACCGAATATAACCAGGAGCAATACTACTTCGCAAAGGAAAAACATTACTGATTGTTTCCTCGTCATTTTCAACTTGTTTCATCATAGCAATCATACATGGGAAATAATCCATCGGTTTACATTTCAAATCATAATAGATGCTTTGCTTTTGGAACTTATCTTTATCTGGAATAATGTGTTTCTTTTGTTCGGTAATCCATTTATGATAATACGGTAGTGATGTATTCTCATCTTTATTATCAACATTCAGTAAATCGTTCTTTATCTTTCGCAACTCCTTTTCTAATTGTCTAATTCGTGCTTCTCGTTCTTTTTTGGTAGGAAATATTTTCCGTATCTTATCAACCATCATCTTCTTTTTCCAAACCACATTTACAAATCGTTCCACATAATTCACATAGTGTAATTGAATGTTATTTTCATACATCGTCATAATATCCTCACATAAGTAAGAAAGCACATTACTCATATATTCGTAATCCAATTGTTCTGGTTGTGTATATGGTTTGTAATGGACGGTATAGAATGAAGTAAGTTTTGCGGTGAGTTCAACAGTTTCTTTCTTGGGTGGTTTACCTGTTTTGGTATGTTTTTCGCCACAAACAACCTTCATAACATTCAAAATCAAAACCTTATCGATAATAGGTATGGTTTGTGATTGTGTTTGGTAATGATGAAGAGTATACATTTTTAGAAATTGTAAAGTATGAATAACAATTTTATGTGCCTTAATAACAACATCGTTAATTTTCTTTGTGTTGATTTCGTGGTGTTTCAGTATGCTTTTGAGCGAAGTTTTGGTGGATTTGAAAAACTCGTGTGGTTTCTCTTTTGCTTTTTCCATTCTATATACTATGTAAAGAAAATAACTTTATATAGTTTTCGTATATAACAACATTATATATTCCTAAATGTTCTCGGTATTTTGATTTTCGATTTGTTCCTGTTGGAGTTTTGCCTTTTTTTTCAAATAGGCGGTTCTCGCATATTCTTTCTTTTTTTCAGGAGATGCTACATATGTGCTTTTAAAATTAGTTCGTAATTGATATTCTTTTACACGTTGTTTTTCTTTTTCCTTATTTCGTTCATAGTATTCTTTTCTACTGGGTGGTGCTGTATATTTTTTAAGATGTTCTTTTAGTTTAGCATTTTCTTCTTCTAATTCTTTAATTTTGTCTTTATAATCCTCCATTACGATACTATATATAGCGAAAAATATTTATATAGTTTAGCTATATTTGTTTTGTGCGGATTTAAATCTTCGAAGGTATATAATAATAATAGTAATAGTAATAGTATTATGTCTACCACAAATAATATTCAAACGATTACAATTAGTGGAAATGGCACATTAACACAGGCTATTGTCAATAATAATATTGGTTCTATTGATCCATCTACATCACTTAATGTCGTTATTGAAGGGTATAACCGCATTGGTTCAGCTGCGTTCCAATATGCGAACGGTTTGAACTTAATTACCATTCCAGAAGGTGTTATCAGCATTGGAGATTATGCGTTTGTTAATACTAGATTGACATCGATTAACATTCCAGCAAGTGTTACCACAATTGGAACAACTGCGTTCTCTAGTACGACGGATTTGACCGATGTATCATTTGCACCAAATTCTCAATTACAACGCATTGAAGACTTTTTGTTTTATAATAATATAAGTTTGATATCGATTACCATTCCTGATAGTGTTACCACGATTGGAGTAAACTCGTTCTTTAATACTATACGGTTAACATCGATTGCCATTCCTACTAGTGTTACCAACATCGCCGAAAATGCGTTCTATCAATCTGGTTTGACCACAGTTTATATACCGGCTAGTAATGGACTAAATATATCTTCTCCATCGTCAACTGTTTCTTTCTTTGGAGCAATAGTCAATACCGAGATTGAACCTGAGCCAGAACCAGAGCCAGAACCTGAGCCAGAACCTGAGCCTGAGCCTGAACCTGAACCTGAACCTGAACCTGAGCCTGAACCTATACCTATACCTATACCTATACCTATACCTATACCTATCCCATCACAAACACCGCAATATACTCATTCAGGGTCTGGTCCAATTCAAATATGTAATTCAAGATTTGCCAAATGTAATATAACTAAAAAAACTAATTTTTCGAGTGGAAATGTAATTATTCAAGGTTCAACTATAGCTCAAAGAGTAAGCACCCTAATTAAAGTTCAATCTTATTTAAGAAATGCTACATGGAGAGAAGAATACAAACCAGTAAATGGTTATGGTCAGAGAGCAGGCGGTCCAGTTGGTTACGGACAATCGCCAAAAAATACTTTTTAACCCATTTGAGATTTAGAAATATATTTTTTTCTCTCTAAAAAATATAATATGGTGAAGAGACATGATAAAGGTGCTGATGGTAAATACCACATTGGAAATGAAAAGTATGATATGTTGGAAGGTTCCCGCGCTCAGGTTTGGCATGGAACTGCACATCAAACATCTGGTGGATTAAAAAGAAATGACTTAAAAATGCATCGCGGAAGAATTGTATCCAAGAGGAAGAGTGAAATCGCCAAAACACAGAAGCACTTGTCTGGACATCTTCAACCCAAGGGAAGTGGTGTATTTGGAACAGTCACCAAGAAGGGAAAGAAGCAAGGGACTAAAAAGAGAAGAGGCTCTCGTAGAAAGTAAATATCTCTACTCAAAATCAATTTATTATAACTAAATAAATAATTTATTTATTATTTATTTAGGCATATTCGAACAATATTATCAATATTTCTTTAGAACAACATATCGTCCCATATATCGTCCCATATATCGTCCCATATATCGTCCCATATATCGTCCCATATATATTTACTATGTAGTATATTGTTACCTAAATCTAAATATTGCTGAAAGACTCTACTTTGATAAAGTTATCTTCGATTATGTACAATTGTGATTCTTCCTTGATAAATTTTTCAAAATATCGCTTACTAACTATGAATTTATTTTTACTTCCACAATAAAACTGATATAGCTCATTAATTGGAACTTCTTCTGTATATATTTCTACGCTTGGGCTACTGAGTTTATATTTTTTAAGTGAATTAATAATATCTTGTTTCTTATTCCATAGTTTACATCTGGTATGTAGTATATATTTTTCATCTTCAATATAGGTATCAGGGTAATAATGTTTGATTAAATCTAAAATAGTTTTTTCGTTAATATTAGTCTTCATATGATACGTAAATAGACAACACAACTCATCTATTTCTAATTCTTCGTTATCATTATCACTAATAATGCTACTACTGTTATCCATATTATTATTATTATTATTATTATTATTATTATCATTATCATCTATATTGCTTTCAATGTTTTCATTCCAAAACTGAATAAATTTACTTACAATAGGTAATAGCTTGCTCGTACAATCCAAAAAAACATCTTTGTGGTCATCATATTTGATTTTTTCTATTAATCGCGTTTTCAAAATTGTTGTAAAAAATACATTGGGTAATTTTTCTGTCTCAATAAATTGTTTCCAAAGATATTGTATGTTTTTCCATGATATGGAACAGTCATCGCTGTGTTCAATACTCTTTTCAAAAAAATGATTAATTATCTGTTTCTCGTTATTATTTTTAAGATACATGGCATACGTCTTTAACGCAACATCATTACAATGTTCCTGTAAAAAATTATCAGCACATTCGTATCTATTAGAATAGTGCGCCGCAACGCAAAATAAATCCAAGGCATTTTCTTGTTTTAGGTATGTATTCCACTTATCTAAATGAGTAGCAGGCTGAACATCTACAAGTCTACATTCTGTAAAATTATGCTCATAATATTTAAATTTGAAAATATTCAACAAATTGGGCGTACCAAACAACATACATGATAAATGACTTAGTTCTTTGAGAAATGGTTTTGTTTTGTTATGTAAAAAATAAATCAGGTTACATTTTTTCATCAAAACATCGCCCAATACAGTTAGAAAATATTTCGCCTTTTCTCTCGAGTCGCATACAGACGGACATAGACGATTAATTACAGATTGGATGGTCTCGGATTCTGGAATACACGAAAATATATCTCTCTCTTTTATTTTTTTAAGGATAGTCACCTTTAATTTGTGTTTCCAATCCATCAACGTTTTGTTCGCACTAATAGTAGATAAAATAGTATGCTGAACATCGTCTTCTTTTATTAGATAATATTTATCGTTTTTATATTCAAAAAATAGCTCCGACGAAACGTGATAAAAAAACTTATGATTGTGTAAAAACTTTTGAATAAATGTTTCTGATTCATATTCTAGTTTATTTCTTCGTTGTTCTCTCTCCATAATGGTTGTGTTAGTATTTTCTAATAAATCCGGCAAATTTTCAATATATTGTGTAAATTTATTAAAAACAACCTGATTATCTTGGTATTTGTAAAATAAATCCGTCACTATCTTCGTTAACTTTGATGTCTCTTTATTCTCCATTGTTTATTTACTATATAAGTATCATTTTAAATGGTTTACAATGATACTTATTTTGGTAAGAAATGACCCACCTACAGACTAATACATAGTGTATCTAATTACACCACATACATTTTTTATCTTTTATTGAACAATCGATACATAGGCTAGGTGACAAATAACAGTATCCAAATGGATTTGATACGTGGTCTGGATTTGTGTAACCTCCTATATTCTTCTTTTCACAGTTAACACAGCAATATCGCGCAGGACTTAGTGGGAAATAAATAGTTGTATCACCATACTTTCTATGCGTTTCACATAAATAATCATTATGATTTGCCATTATTTATGTAAGATTATTAATTTATTTTTAGGTAGTATTTTGAATACATTTGTTACGGATAGGTTAGGTCATTGTAAGTGCTTTCTTACATTTTCTTACCTCTAGTTTTCTTACCATTTCTCTCTATTCTTTTTGATTTAGTTTGTTTACCTTTATTTTGATTAACCTCGGAATATTTATCTATCGATGTAAAGTACGTCCAAGGTTGTGTTAGTCTGTCATTTAAATAGGGTTCGAACCTCTTCCATTGAATATGTTTCTGTATAAATTCTTTCACTCGAAATGGTGTGCCGCACGATGAACCCCATCTCCCATAAAATCCCATTTTGCTACATGATGTCGTATCTGCTACACATCCATCTACGGCGCCTCTTGGTTGGTATGGTAGGGGTCTATCCGCTTGGCTCATAAAAGCCCGGTCATCTAGCTCGTAATGAGAACAACAAGTTCTGGAACACATATTTATTTTATTCAAATAGACATCATAATGGTCAGCGATAATCTCTTGCGCGAGTTCAATGTTTAGTTTACCCTTGTGTTGTTCCATTAATTGTTCTAATCTTACCTTTCTAGCACCCTGGTGTCTTCGAACATCATCAAATCCAGTGTTCACACACTCTAAATTTCGAATTCGCGGGTCATATGGGGCATTAAATCCAATAAAATATCCATTCTTTTTTCTCTCTACATTAACAAATTCTAGACCTAACTCAATGCGCATAATTTCATTGTTTTTGGTGTCTCCTATGAGCCATGAGTTGGCATAATCACCCGAGTTCTCTTTCTTTAAAAATTCGACATATTCGTCTAAAGTATTGGCATATTGCATACAATTTCGTATCCTACATGTAATGGGAACACCATGTGTATATACATTAAATCCTCCAATGGTGGTTTCTGTTCCAATAAATCCTTTACTGTTAATAAAAAAATCCGTTTGGCTGGAAATATAGCCAGGTGCGCATTGGAATAACATACGATGACCTTTGGTAGGTGTAATATCCAGAATATTATTAAAATTTTGACCATCAATAAAATTATCAAATGAATTATGTGCGCAACAAATCTTACCGTCATGTGTGTAATCACCTAGCGCCATAAAAGCGGAACACTTATCTTTTGAGCCTCCTTCCATTTGTCCAATTGCTGGCAAAACTTCTAACAAGTGTCCATATTTTTCTTTAAGATGAGGCATATCGTCTAAATATAATTTTACTTTTGGAAGAGCATAGTCAAGAGAAGCAATATTGTTCCATAATACAATTTCGTCTAAATCTACACCGGAACCAGTTGCTATACCTTTCATTTCAGTCAAAAATTCCGGAAAATGTTTTTCAATAGTATTTTTAAAAAAGAAATTACTGATTTCTTTGAAGAAGTCTATCTTTAATCCATGCGAATCATATAAATTCCATTCCATTGTAGAAATACATTTTTTGATTTCTTCTTTTAACAATGTTCCATGTGCGAACCCGCGTTCGTATGGTTCCCCTTTAATAGATATATATGTCCATCCATTTTTTTTATATGTGAATCCATTCTTTACTTTCATTTGATATATACAATATTAATATAAAAAATCGTCCTTTTCATTTTACACAAAATTTCGTATACTATTCTATTATGCTAAAAAACAACGAATATTTAATTATAATTTCTCTAAAATTTAAATATAAACGCATAAGTATTTAAAGATTTTTACATAAAAATTAATTATAGGAATGAATACTTCAAACAATGTGTTGACAATTAAAACCGTTCAAATTGCGCCTTTTCGAACATTAATGACTGCCTTAAAGGATATTTTGTTAGAAACGAATATTACATTTAAAAAGGATGGAATTCGAATCATTAATATGGATAAATCGCATACTATGTTGGCTCACTTATTCTTGGCTGCTGAGAATTTTGAACATTACGAGTGTAATAAAGATAAAATTGTAGTTGGTGTAAATATGTTCCATTTATTTAAGCTAATTAATTCTATCGATAATGATGATACTTTGACAATTTATATCGAGAATTGTGATTATTATGATGGAATTGTATCCTTTTTAGGTCTGAAATTTGAGAATGGTGATATTAAACAATGTAAAACACAAAAATTAAGATTGATTGAACCGGATTCGGATGAATTTGAGGAACCCAATGTTCATTTTTCGTCTGTAATAAATTTACCTTCTGCCGACTTTCAAAAAATTATTCGTGATTTATCTTGTATTTCTGAGAGATTAGAGATTAAGTCGGTGGGTAATGAATTAATTTTTAGATGCGAGGGGCAGTTTGCTACAGCAGAGGTCAAACGAGAAGAATCATGTGGTGGTATGGAATTCATTGAGAAACAAGATGCCAGTAAAATTATTCAAGGAGAATTTTCGCTAAAGAACCTTGGGTATTTTATTAAATGTACAAATCTATGTAGTCAGATTGAAATGTATTTAGAGAATGACCTACCTCTAGTAGTAAAGTATTATGTCGCTAGTTTAGGTACTATCAAACTATGTTTGAGTCCTCTTCCTTCTAAGAATAACGATTAACTGTGCTGTTGAAACTAAACTACCAATAGAATAGGAATAAAATAGGAATAAAATAGGAATAAACTACCAATAAAATAGGAATAAAATAGGAATAAAATAAACTACGATTGATAATTTATTTTATTTTATTTTTTATGTACGTATCAAAATGGATGCGCTTACATACGTTTAGTGTGCTTTTTCAAGTGACGTTTGTTTTTTTTGTTACTGTGTTTAGTAGCATGTCGTTTTGTCTTTTTGCCATTACGATTGCTCTTGCTCTTGCTCTTGCTTTTCGAACCAGTTTTGCGTGATTTCCTTTTACCACCTATTCTTTGTCTTTTAGCAAAATCAGGATCACCTGAAATATTAGTATATGTTCGTACATTTCCATCGACATAAGAGTAAGGTAATTGTTTGCGACGCTTGCTTGGTTTATACATACTGCATTTGGCAATTTGTTCGTCGATCTCTTCTCTATCATAATTAAATAAGAAAGAAGCACCCTCATTATCACACATAATTTCCGAAATAGTCATTATATAGGTTGAATTATTCAAATTTTCAATATCAGCCAAAACTTCATTGTATCTTTCGTTACCCATCTCTTTATAATGCATTTTATACATAATCTGTATTGTTTTCTTTACCTCTGGCATATTGGTTAACATAGTTTGTATATCATCATACGTAATTTCGCTATCAGTATTAAGAATGTAGACATTTACTAAGTCGTATAACGTGTTTTCGAGTTCAACGCGTTCGCTGGATGTGTCTTCTAGTAATGGTTTTTCTGTAATCCCTCTTAACATAACATTAAGATTATTCAAATTACTATATATTTGTTTACAATAATCTCCGACACATTCCCACATATATATATATATATTTATACACATAAAATAAATAAAATATGCTATTTATTTTTGAAGCTTATTTGTATTTCCTAAATACTAAACACAATTTATGTGATATATTGTATTACACATAGAATTCATATTCATAAAAAAATATATTGCCTTATTTCTAGGGTTTGTTTGTTTGTCTTATTTTTCTCTTCGGTTTGTGTATTAATATTCCGGTGCATGTTTTTTAAATAAGCATCCATGTGTATCAATTCCACTGTTACAATTAATAAGTGAAGCATCTTGAAAATTACACTTGGCCAACCATATTTTAATGATACAAAAGTTTTTCTTGGGAGAAATAGTAATCCCTGTAATATCTTCTTGTAATTTTGGATTATGTGATAAACTTTCTCCGACTAAATTATATGTTAGACCTTTCCAACATTCGTGTACGGTTTTGTTATTAACTTTATATGAAAAACATCCCCCACTCCTATTCTTTGGATCCTCCCATAGTGGTGTAATTCCTTTTCGCATTATAAACAACATACAATTATTTACTAATCTGGCCGGTAAATATTCATTTAAAGCAATTGTATCTTCTACCGTTTTTATGCTATAAATATTTTTATAACTATTTAGAGACCAGTCTGTATCATGTGGTAAATGAGCCCAAAGACACCATTCATCTGAAAGAGTATGCTGTTGCATTGCTGAATTAACCAAACTATGGGGTTCATCCATTATAATATTAATTATCAATTTTTTTTTATATTATTTCGGTAATAATATTATTCACAATGTTCTTTGAGACGTTCACTATTGATTATGTTTATGTATACATTATCACTCTTCTGGTATGTTTCGATTGTATCTACTGTGTCTAGGTCATTTGTTATTTCCTCCGAATCAGTTAATGCTGACACATTGATGGAGAGAGGTTTTGGTTTTCCGGTTGAAAACGACGTAACACCGTCTTCATTAAATTTTATATAAAATGGGTTATGTAAGTTGGCTATATACATATCTTGTGTCATGTAATTTATGCTAAATTCTTCGGTTAGGTTAACATCATATACCTTTTTCATATACCATTTAAAAAATGTGTATTTCAATACATTGTCTTTTACAAAGAAATTTTGTGGTTCCTTTAAATTTATATCATACTTATTATTATCAGTAGTTAATTGAAATATAATAAAATTCACGTCACATTTATTACTAAATATTTTTTCCTTATTTTTCAAGGCCGGTTCGCATATAATTGTATAATTTTTTTTACATTCAGTTTCACTGTACTTGGTGTATAGAAGTAAATCAAAATCTTCATATTCCTGAACACTTTCGAAAAGTTCCCATGTTTTAAAACGGTTGATTTCCTCGCCGTTTTTTATTAACAACACTTCATTTATATTTCTAAAATAGTTATTTGTTATTTTATGAAACCCGGGTACAACCGTTTTCTTGTAAAAAATTTGTATGCATGTTATTATTTCAACTGTTTTCCAAGTAATATCATAACATATATCATTACAATAGTTATTACAGTTACTTATACATAATTTATGTAATGTCATTTTAGTTTCAATGCTTTCGAATGGAAATATTATTGATATACATCCTAACATAGTAGTATCATATACAAAATATAACACATTTCCTAATACATTAAATATATTCATTATAATAATTTAAATAACTATATTTTTAAATTATTTACATATATTTATAGTTTTGACGAATTATAGTGAGAACAGTTTACTTATTTGGTTGGGTTACACTATAACTAGTATCTGTTACATTATCCATATTATTAGGATGTCTAATAATTAATAATTCAGGAGGATAATCTGATGGGTATTTAACATTATAATTCATTTCTTCATTAGATGGGGATAGTCCAAATACAAAAAGCAATACTGCTGTAATATACGTCATTAATATAAATGGAATAAATACAATTATCCATGAAATAAGACCTAATCCTCTCGAGCAAAGAATGTTCAAAAGTAATGTAAAAACAACCATTACAATTGTTTTGAAAAATGCGGTGTTGTAATGGCCTTTAAATGTATCAATTATAATTTGTGTTAATGAAAAACCTAAATATAATATAGCTGGTGGGCATAAAGTTTCAAGCATCTATATTATAGAAGCATAAAATTATTCGAAAAATAAGGCTTCTCCGTCCTTTATTTCACCTACAATATTTCCAACTTCTCCGTTATCATCTTCGTAAATATTTCCATTTTCCTCATCATCACAATAATATGTAACACCATCGATTTCTATTTCAATTACTTCACTTTCTTCTTGGTCTACCGACGGTTCTTCTTGGTCTACCGACGGTTCTTCTTGGTCTACCGACGGTTCTTCTTGGTCTACCGACGGTTCTTCTTGGTCTACCGACGGTTCTTCTTGGTCTACCGACGGTTCTTCTTCGGTTTCAGTTTCCATTTCTTCTTGGTCTACCGACGGTTCTTCTTCGGTTTCAGTTTCCATTTCTTCTTGGTCTACCGACGGTTCTTCTTCCGCAACTGGTTCGACATTAACTTCTTCTAAATTATTGTTACCATCCAATTTATTAAACTTTATTATTGGGAATGTTGGCGATTTATTTTCATCATCCGCTTCATCTTCCTCTTCATCATCCGCTTCATCTTCCTCTTCATCATCCGCTTCATCATCCGCTTCATCATCCGCTTCATCTTCCTCTTCATCATCCACTTCATCATCCACTTCGTCTGCTGTCTGGTCAGCGTCTTTTTTTATTAAAGATTCTATTTGTTTATTATTCATTCCAAAATCTTCTTCTTTCTCGATACATTGTTCCTCCTTCGGCGTAACATATTCTTCAACAACTTTATTAGTTGTTTTAACTGTTATACCGGATATACCATTATCCTCATCCTCATCCTCATCCTCATCCTCATCATCCTTATCATCATCATCATCGTCTGACGAGGACTCAGTATCGTTATCATCGGTAGAAGATTCATCTTTGGCACCATTAAGCGTATCAAACTGAATATTTTCAATATCTAATACTGTCTTTGAAACATATTTGTCAATAATTTCTAGTTTAACATAATTATTATTATTATTATTATCATTATTACATTCTAATAAATGTAATTTAGCCTTTAATGTTTTATTTTCTTCAATAATTAGTTGAATAAATGGTAATTTAACAATTATTTCGATAAAGTCACGATATACATTAATTTCTTCCTTATACATTTTATTAATTGATTTTTCAAATTCAGATTTAATACACGTGTGAAATTCATTTACGTATACATCTATATTATTTGGCTTCATTTGAATATATTCCATTACATATATAATGGTGATTCGTTTAATATAGTTTAAAAAAGATTTAAGGAATATGTATAATGAACGAGAGTAACCAAACCAATACATCCAACAAAGTAAATGATATATGTGAAAATGAACAAACATTTAACCAAGAACCGTCAGCAGCCCAAGACCAATTGAAGTTAATAACATTTAATGAAAACGTGCGCAATCAATTGAACGAAATTATTCAAATCGTATGTCGTCAAACTGAATTGACCGAAGAAGAAGCGAGAGAAAGGCTTGAGAAGGAACAATACAACTATATGAAAGTATTGGACCAATATTTTGGGTTCAAAGAAGTAAAGCACGAAAATAAATCGTCCATAAACCAACAAATATACGGTGAAATAAGAATTTTAATGGATACCAGTTCTAGAAATTTTAGACTGGAACAAGAAAATACACAATGTATACAAAAACTAAAGGAAACTATGGATGTCAATACAGAATAGGTGAATACATAAATATTATATAATATATATAATATTCATTCTACATTTAACTAGAGGTTAACGTCTCAAATACATTTGTTTTTTTAGAATTACGAATATTGTTTGTATTAGTAGCATCCTTTCGTTTCATTTTAAAAGTGGTATTGCTGGGAATGGTTCGTTGGTTCAATATGAAATCTGAATTATCTTCGTATAATTCAGGAAATATATGTGTTAGTGGTTTTTCAACTAATATTAATAATTTATCTGTTTTGAACAAATCACGATACTCTTTTATGGATAATGTCCCATAAAATTTATCTAGTAAATAATGCGGGTTAGGAGCAGGTTTAATATTCTTACAATAATCGTATATTTTACCATAGATATGATTTAATAATTGATATCGCTCAAATTTAACAGATGAATCTATTTTTTCGTTCATTAAATGGGCTACTCCACATTCTGGACTACAAAAACACCCATATACTTGATATGAACCCTTGAATTCGTATTTGGGTATAAAAATTACCGGATTATCAAAATCATATGTACACCAAAAACACGCAGAACGCTTGTCATAAATATTATTATTATGTAAATTAACCTTTAATGTATTTAATTTATCCCAAACTTCATTATTTGACAAAAAACTTCTTTTCTTATAATCTACTATGTTGTTGCTACTTGCTATATTACTCTGTATATGGGTATTATTATAATTATCATCTTTCAATGTAGTATTGCCGTCAAGTATATTGTTGTTAATGATATTATTATCATTCTCATTGTTCGATGGTTCGATTAAAAAATTGTCAATTTTCGAATTATCAAACTGAAAACTTTGAATAGTCTCGATACTCGGATTGTATGTATACTTTGTTGTGTAGTTTTCATTCTTAGTTAAATCAGTTATCGAACATCTTAGATGTAATATAACATTTGGTTCACTATCGTTTGTTTTGTTAGTAAGAATATTTTGCTGTATAATTTTACCGCCTTTTGGTTTACGACCTCTTTTTTTTGGAGGAGGTTTTACAGTTTCAATAATTAATGGTTGTTCAACGTCTAATACAACATTCTGTTTTTTTCTACCTCGTTTCTTTTTCTCAATTGGTATAGTTGATTCTGATAATGTTGGTTGATTTATTATTGAAGCCATTTATATTTAAATTAAATGAGATTAATTTAAATAGTTTTAAAATATAATTAACAGCCATGTTTAGTATTATAGCATACACGACATAATGATTGATACATATCCTGACTACCTACTAAAACTTGTTCGGTACTAGAACTGAGTATCCTGTCACTAAAAATAGCAGGATTACTACAGTTCCCACAAACAGCATGTATTTTCTCAATTCGGTCACAATGAGGTATTAAATCTGCTATTTGACCAAACTTGTTTCGTTTAAAATCTCCATCTAACCCAAATACAAATACATGATGGTTTAAATCATTCACTAGATATAAGACCTCCATCAAATCGGTAAAGAATTGTCCTTCATCAATCAAAACAAATTTACTCTCTTTAATTGCGTCGATATGTTCAGTGATAAATGATTTAATACTATCACATTTAAAACAAGAAATCTTTTTTTGGTCATGTGTGCTTAGTTTATCTATAGAATATCTATTTTCAGATAAATGGGTTAAAACAATCACATTTTCGTCGTTATTCAAACACTCTTGATATGTTTCAATTAACTTGGTTGTTTTTCCGGCATACATTGGCCCAATATATATATTTAAAGATCCTGAATGAATAGATTCGGTCATTTTGGAGATTACATTATTTCCCATTTGTATAATATTATTATATCAATTTTATTTAAATATTAAATGTTAAACATTAATATAAGTAACTAATGAATCATTTTACTCCATGGGTAGAAAAATATAGACCGAATACGTTCGAAGAAATAGTATTAGACCCATTAAATAAAAAGATACTAGTAAATATTATTAAAAATGAACATTTTCCAAATTTACTATTTTACGGACCACCCGGAACAGGAAAAACGACAAGTGTTATAAATTTAATTAAAGCTTATCAAGACACGTCTGATAATAAGAATTTGATGATACATTTGAATGCTTCAGACGAACGTGGTATAGACATTATACGAAATCAAATTAACACATTTGTAAACTCAAAAAGTTTATTTAACGATGGAATGAAATTTGTAATCTTGGATGAGGTGGATTATATGACTAAAAATGCCCAAATAGCACTTCGTTATTTATTACAAAGTTATAAATCAAATGTTCGTTTCTGTCTCATATGTAATTACATTAGTCGCATTGACGAAGCACTTCAAAATGAATTTGTTCGATTAAGATTTAATCAACTACCAGAAAATGAAATTATAAATTTTTTGAATATTATCAATTATAATGAAAACTTACAATATAAATCGGATACAATAATTTTAATTCAAAAACTATTCAAGTCTGATATAAGAAGTATGATAAACTATATGCAATCGAATGAACAAATAATTCACAATAAAAAAATTATTCAAACCACTCTATGGGATAAAATAACTGAAAATATAAAAAATAAGGAACTGAAATATAACCTTGATTTTATTACAAAGGTAAGTAATGAATATAATATCGAGAAAAAAAATATAATCAAAAATTATTTAAATTATATTATTCGCACCAATAAAGAGGTTGTAACGGGTAATTTTTTGAATTTTGTGGAAAATATTATGCATATAAATGATTTAAATGTAGAATATATGTTGCCATTTTTTGTATTAAAACTTAATAAATTCTTTATTCACTAACCAATTATTTGTTGTAGATAATTGTACTCATAAATGATTAGAATTTAGAGGAAGATGGTCGCGATGATGATGGTCGCGATGATGATGTATTTGTAGGAGAATAATAATCATCCATACGTTTTACTAATTTGTCCATAAAACTATTTGGAGGTGACATCTGGAAAGGATCAATAGACGTATTATTTAAACTTAGTTCTTTGTTTTCAAATGATGAAATTTTTGTAAGAGGAATATTAATAGCAATAGTTTTTTCATAGGAAAAATTTTCCATATTTTATTATATATAAAGAAAATAATTGAACTGTTTAAATACATTTAAATATATTTAAATAAAACAATATAGATAGTCTAACTATGGAAACTATTGACGATGATTGGGAAAGTTTCTTACATAATGATTATCATTCCGATATTGATATAGATGCGGAAACGATTCAACGTAATATTGAAGAAATATCTACAATTTCTCAAACGACCGATGTAAACAGTATTCCTAAATGTACTGAACTGTATATTTCTACAAAAACAAAAATAGCCTATTTAAATAAAAGAGATATAGACATAAAAACAGTATTTTGGCAAATACCGATTATGGATTATATTACTCCTACAAACGGCATTATAAAAAAACAAATCAAGTATTCGTCTACATGTAAAAATGAATTAGATTTTATTGAAGAACAGTTGAAAATGGTAAAATGCTATGAACAACAAGTAATCGAGCATATAGAAAATCCAGACGGAAGAATCAAGTTTAAAGACCAACGAAAAATCAGCATAGGAGTTTGTAAGAGAGACATATTAAGTTACCGAAGTAAAAAAAAGAGAGCATTCTTCAACTGTTTTGTTATTATTATGCGACTGTATGACAATAATACATATAAGGAAATACATATTAAAGTGTTCAATACAGGTAAAATGGAAATACCAGGCATTCAAAGTGATATTTTACTTGAAAAAACATTACAATTCTTAGTAACTACTCTAAGACCATTTCTTGGTGACGATTTGATTCATTTACCTGAAAAAAATGAAACGGTTTTGATTAATTCCAATTTTAATTGTGGTTATTATATTGATAGAGACAAGTTATATGATTTACTTAAGTATCAATACCGAATAAATAGTAATTTTGATGCCTGTTCCTATCCGGGTATCCAATGTAAATTTTACTATGATAATACTATTAGTGAACAGTGTGGACAGCAACCTAAACATAAAGATTTTCATGAAGTATCGTTTATGATATTTAGAACAGGAAGCGTTTTAATTGTTGGAAAATGTGAAGAAAACGTGCTGTATAAAATTTACGACTTTATTAAAAAAATACTAGAACTAGAATACGATAAAATACACAATCTAAATAATATTATTCCATCTATTCCAAACAATATAAGGAAGAGAAAAATCCGTAAGAAGACCATATTATTTGATTGTTAAGTTACATTACTCAATTATACCAATAAATAATTAAATATTTTACATACAGAATAGTGTTGTAATTTAGATTCTATATCTGAACAATTCAGTTTATTTTTTATTTTTTTATCGTCAAAGTCTATCTTATGACTTTTTTTTATACAATAGTCTAGTAAGTCTAAATAATTCTTCTTTATGAATTCATATGAGTAATAATTATTAAATATATTTAATATAATATGTATTTCTTCTAGTTTATGTTTAATACTAATTGGATTATGTTTGTATAATACAGGCAACTGGATAATACTATCTACAATCTTGTATAATTTTGTGAATACTATTTTTTGTAAATCGCATATATTATTTGTTTTAAAATCGAAATTTAATACAACGTGACTGATAATTGTATTATAAAAATCAATATACGAATGTAACATATTTAGTTTATATTTTGTAGTAACAGATTCGGTGTAATTTGATCTAATAGATTCGTTTATTTCAAATATTGTCTTTTTATAAATAAATAACGTTGCGTCGTTGGAATTTAAATTTAAAAGATTGTGTGTGTCTTGTTCTAACTGACTAATAAATTCAACATAATATATTATTGATTTTTGTGTGTGATGTATAGTCAAATCCAAATTTTTGGTATACAGTAATAAAGAACTGTAGATATAGTATGTATTTTTTATCCCCTTATTTAATACATATTTCAAATAATCTTCTTTTGTGATTGTAATATCTTCCACGCAAGATTGAATAAATTCGTGAATTAATCCAATATACTTTAAAAATATAATATGTTCATTGCTATCTAATTCATTATTATAATTTTCAACATTACTTAAAATAAAATTTTTCATATTTAATAGTCTATTATATTTTTTTATTTTAATTTTATCTATTTTACTAAAATATACTTTTAATTAATAATAGTATTTAAAGATTTATGTCTGTTTTTCTATATAATGAGTTCTCAAGTTGCCGAAACCAGTTATAGGTTACCATCAAATACATGCCTTCAACATGCCTGGAAATTATCTATTGTTGAAGATAAGGAGATTAAGTCTGATTATTGGACCGCCTCCCTAGATAAGGACGTTATTATTGGCGTGAAAGTCACTCAAGAAAAATTGTTGGTTAAGAGTGAAGATGAATATACTAGCCCTATCATCAAAATTTATAAGGTAGAGGGTGAGTATATTATTGTAACTGAAAATTCTATTTATTTAGTATCCGCTGATATTGAATCCAGTCGAATTTCTTAAATATTCGCATTATATTTATTTATCATTACTATATATAATGCCTACTACAATTGCCGGAGGACAGAGAAGATTACTTTTTACTGGAAATGTAAAAACCAATTTAGTGAATAAATATACATCGGGTTCAGGCGTTGGTGCGGTTAATACTTCTGCTAGACGAGCATTGAAACGGCGTGCTACATCGAGCAGTGGAACATTAGACACTAACGGAATTTTGATACCCGGAAAACCATGCTGCTCATCGTAATTACTTCAATGTCAATAAATAAGATATTCTATTAAGCGTGGCCAATATTTCATCACGAATATTTAGTAAATCACTATTTTCGCTTTCACTGAAATGCTTGTTTAGACCAATCAAATACTTCTTGTATGTTTCTATCTCCTTTTTAAACATACCATTGTCTTTATAATTATTCATATGTAACGTTCTGATACTTAATATTTCGTGTTTATTTTTCTCAATAGTATTATTCTGTTTTCCCAATAGTACTTCAACAAATTGGTCTATCAATGTATTTAACTCACCGTATAAATCATCTGTTGCTTTATGAACAGAAAACGACACCGTGTTCCAATGATATAACTTTGTGGTTATAAGCATTTGTAACATATATGTAACTATTTGTCTTTTAGACAAAAGTGAACCGTGGTGCTTACGTGTTTTATTGATTGAAGAACGCAATGCTTTACGAGTATATTTCATTATATAATATTATATAAATATTATATAAATATTTGTTTTTTACTAAATTATATGTATACTACAGTATTTCTTTTAAACGTGAAATTTGATCTTCTGTTAAATTTTCTGGATATTTTACGCTGAATTTAATACATAAATTTCCCTTATTATTTTCTCTCTCCATGCCAAAACCAGGTATTACTTTTACTAGACCATGCTTAAACGGACTTCCTGCTTCACTATTAAATCTTAACTGTTTTCCATTTATATGATTTATAATGAAATCAAATCCACATAACGAATCTTTGAGGGTAATTTCTCTATCCATATGTAGATTTAATCCTTCTCTTTTAAATATTGTTGTATTTTGAATAGTTATAACAATTTTTACATCGCCCTTCAAATTACTGTCCATTACATTTCCCTTATCTCTCAGTATTATCATCTCTTTGTCGTCTATACCTTTTGCGATCGGTATATATAACGTTTCATTTTCACATTTTCTTATTCCATCTTCAAATAACCATCTTTCTATTTGAATCGGTATCTGGTCCCCTTTATAAGCTTGTTCTAAAGTAACAAATACGTTTTTTATTATAGGAGGCGGTTTATTTAAAGCATTCATATCAACATGCTGACCATTTCTAAATACTCTAATATTACCTCCTGGGAAACCAGCCATTCCACCCATACCTGGTATTCCACCCATTTGACCACCAAAGAACATTTTAAAAATATCGTCCATATGGTTCATTCCAGGATGTCCGGATTGAGGATGACCTGGCATTGGCATACCACCACCACCACCAAATGGGTTCCGTCTCTTTATATCATATTGTTTTCGTTCATCTTCATCGCCTATAATCTGGTAGGCCTCGTTGATATTTTTAAATTTTGTCTCTGCCTCTACATTCCCTTGATTTTTATCAGGATGATGTATCAAGGAGAGTTTTCTATAAGCCTTTTTAATATCTTCCTGACTAGCAGTTTCCGGTACTCCTAATACTTTATAATGATCCTCCATTTAATAATATATATATCTACATTTACTTAAATACTTATTACCGAATAAGTATAATTAAATAGAATAGAATGAGTATCCCTTTTATGTATAAATATAAACCTTCCTTACTCAAAGATTTTGAATTAGAATCTGATATTATTGATATATTGAATACACTTATTTCTATGAACAATCTAAATATATTATTTATTGGCGATTCAGGGTCTGGGAAAACATCATTAATTCATGCCATTATGAGAGAATACTATGGTAATACTCAATACAATGATAATATACTAGTTATTAACAGCTTAAAAGAACAAGGAATTCAATATTACAGAACGGAAGTAAAAACTTTTTGTCAAACTAGATGTTCTATTAACGGAAAGAAAAAAATTGTCGTATTAGATGATATTGATAATATTAATGAACAAAGTCAACAGGTATTTCGAAATTGTATTGATAAATATAATAATAATGTACATTTCATATCGTCATGTTCAAATGTTCAAAAAGTTATTGACAGTTTACAATCTAGAATGATTATAATCAAGTTAAAATCGCTTACAGAAACTAATTTGAATATTATTTTTCAAAAAATAAAGGTTAATGAAAATATCGTTCTCGATAAAAAAATAGAAAATTTCATTTTAACAGTGTCCAATGGTTCAATACGAGTTCTATTAAACTATCTCGAAAAAATTAAAATATTAAACGAACCAATCACATATGAATTGGTCAATAAAATATGTACTAACATTAGTTTTTCAATATTTGATAACTATTCGTCATATGTGATCGCTTCGAATTTAAACGACGCTATTCATATTTTATACGACTTGTTTGATAAGGGATATTCTGTTATGGATATTTATGACAATTATTTCTTATTTGTTAAAATAACAGAATTATTCAATGAGACGCAAAAATATGAAATTATAAAATTATTGTGTAAATATATTACTATTTTTCACAATATACACGAGGATGAAATAGAATTGGCGTTATTTACCAATAATATCATACAAATTTTGTCTAAGTAAACATTGTCCAGATATTTTTTCTACATAGTGTATATACCTATATTATCTGTTAATAAATGACTCAAACATTTAAATCGGAGGTAGATAAAAATATTTTATTCGAGTTTTTAGAGAAGAATTGCGGGAAAAACGAAAAGTATTATATTTTTAATTCGACCTCTTATAAAAGGGGGGAATTAAATCATACCAATTCTGATTTTTTAGAAGAAATAAAACCATTTTACCACAATGCGAAACGGTTTTATCTTGAACGTAAATTAACATATGCTAGATTGTGTACTATTATTAGACAAATATGTAAGCATCAATCTATTATATTTACGACCAAAGTTGTATACGATAAGTCTAAATATAACATACCATATTTCATTTATTTTTAATATCATGGAGAGAAATTAAATTAAAAATAAATTATTTCATCCGACGAGTCTTATTTCTATTTAGAGAAGGTTTCAGATTTTTACGTGTTTGTTTTACCATCTTCTTAGATTGACCACCATTACTGGATATGATGCTAGGACTATGACTCGGACTAGGACTAGGTGTAATGTTCACGGAACAAGTTGGAATATTCACTAATTCCATAACATTAACTATTACATTGGTCAGTCCTTTAAACAAACTTTCGTAGTTTATATATGTAGTTGCGCCTCGTTCGCCTCCTCCAAAACTAGTTATCACGTCATTATTAATCGTTGGATTAGTAGGAAAATAAACACCTTCTTTATCCGTTACTAAATTTGATATTAAACACAATATATAAAATATTACCACTTTTGTGTTGTTATTTGTAACCATATTACTTAACAGTTTTTTAATAGATTTATTTTTAATACTATCAACATTTGAATATATATTATTTAAATGTGTAAGATATACATTTAATGCGCCATTATCATTTGTAAATGTAATTTTATTTGTATCATTATCCGCATTATAATTTAATAATATCATACTCAATATATCTATACTTTCCTCAGTAGCATTTTTTGCGCCAAGGTCTTTTGTATTTTTGATTCCTTCACCCGGGTTTTCTAAGTAATTTTTGATTGATAAATATGTATCATCCGGTTCAGTTGTTCGTTCAACGTCTATTTCATCTGCCATTTCATTTCCGGGTTCAGATTTTTTATAATTTAAAATCATATCAAAAAATTTATTATTTAAATCGTCTATTTGATTCATAACAGACGTTTTATACAACGGATTACAGCAAATTGCCGGAATAAAATTATTTAAATCTAAATTTTGGGTTAATATGGCATTGTTCTTGTTAAAAATTGTATCGTATATCGATACAAAATTACTAGTATTGGTATTGTTATCCTCAAATAATAAACCTTCTACGCCAACCATATTATTTCCCAATAAAAACGCCTTTATTTTTTTTAATTGCTCCATTTCAGGAGTATTTATATCACCGAATATAACGCTTTCCAATTTGTTCTCATTCATTTCTAACATCTGAATTAATTCTGTAAAAAAATCAGTCAAGTATTCTTGCCTACTCAATACTAATGGAACCGATTCTTCACCTATAGATTCTTGAACATCTACATTCATAGAGTCTACCGCATCATTTTGAGTATCAAACTGATTATCAGATTGTTGATTAATCGATTGATTATTATCACCATCAATAACAACAGGACGTATCTCCTCAGGTGATTCAAACCCCATATAATTAATATTAAAATCTAACAACAATATTTCCAACAATTCAGATGGCATCAAGTTTGTATATATTTGATTCATCACATCCGGAATTTCGTATATTAAATCTACTAATATTCCACCCATTGTTTTATCATCTTCGCCTCCACCACGTTGAACACGTTTTGAACGTTTATCTAATGGCATAGTAGCCGTCGCAGTCAATTGACTGTTTTTATCAGGATATAGTTGACTTTTAATTTTATTAATTGCCGAACTCTTACTTGATCTAAGAACTCTATCTATTTCAAGCAATGGTTTGATTTTATCCAAATTTTGTTTTCTTTTATCTATAGCCTTTTGGTCCTTGACTTGCTGTCGCCTCTGTCTCTCCTCTTCTCTTTTATTTTTCAAATCCTGTTTATTAGTAATTGTAGTATTTTCATTGGTCATGACTTGTTCGATTCCACTTTTATTATCTACATCTGGTATCGATGATTCAAGTAGGTCTAAATTCTGAGTAGAATCTACTTTTATTAACATATCTTCCATAGTGGAAGACATTGTTTCAGGAGAAGAGGGAGAGTCTCCCGTAGGTTGGTTTACTGCCTGAGGCGTTCCATACCGTTTCGATTCAATAATAACATCTATATATTGATTTATAGACTCGTCCAATATATTCAAAAACGGATTATTTTGTATATTAAATATACTTTCCATCATTTTAATTAACCCTTTCACATTCAAATAAAATTCGAGTAGATCACCCGCATTTGCTGTCTTTGCCCCAGTTCTTGATTGTCTTCCATTAGTCGTCGATTTTATTAACAAATTGTTCCGTATCTTTTTTAAATTGGTGTAATATTCCAAGTAGAAATTCTTTTTATCCAGACTTAAATCACTAATAAACTCCAACACCGTTTTTGGCTTTAAATTTATAACAGGTAAATTCACACTAAATTTTTGTTCTGTATCGACATCGTATATACTCTCTTTAATTATTTGTAGGTCAAATGTGCCATATAGGTTTTGGTTTAATACATCATAATACTGATTGACAATTTTACTATAATTAATTCCTTTTACAAACATATTATTTTTATTGATTCCTTCAAATATATCAAAATTGTCGTCGACTATTATTTGTTTCGGAGCATTCTCATTACTATAGTCTGTAATTTTATTCTTTATTTCGTTGAAAAATTGTATCAACCCACTCGGTTCAGCAATTAATTTGTTGTAATTATTTTCTGTAATATACTTTAAATTTATCAAACATTTGTTTTGAAATACAAAGATGTTTTTAATAATGGTCGTTATAACGCGATTATATGCATTCGTTTCATCACTAGATACGATTAATAACTCACTCAATTCACTACTATTGTATAATGACACATAATCTACATCTACATACAAACCTTTTAACTTTGTTAAAAATTCTATCACCAAGTTATTCTTATTTTGAACTTGAAACAAGGCTTTATTAATATTTATTGTTTTTAAAACGTCCGCACTTGGATAAATATAGGGCTGTCTGTATAATTTATAACTATGGTTGGTTGTAATTGCCATCATACAATTATTAACTCTATATCTACTATATAGCGTACATAACCTATCTACTGATGTAAATAAGACATCCTGTAGTCCGGCTATATTTTTCGTTCCCATATTTTGTTGTTGAATCAATTCAATCGCATCAACTTGTTCGTAATCACCGCATCTTTTTAAGTCAAATAATAGTTTAGTCAATCTATTTTTTTTATACTCAAAACTACCGGTTAATTTATTATATACATTTGTTAAAAAATTGGTTAAATTTAAACAATTTGTTGAGGGCGCAAGTTTGAATGCGTCTATTATATTGTCTTTAGTTGTTGACGGGGCATTTATTCTCTTTATCAGACTTTTCAAATACACAACAGATGGACCATTTATTGATATTTTACTGTCAGTTGAGGTTGGATAAAAATTGGCTTCGGCTACTGGAATGGTAGATGATGGATTGTTTAATATCGTCTCTACAAAATTACCACGCGAAATGTTTTCAGGAATGATATATAAATTCAATGCAAAATTATAAGGGGATTTACTAGGAACCCATGGATTTGATGGATTACTCGTATATGCCAAGACAAATGTGTCAATCGTAAATAAATTGTTTTTAAAAATATAAATGTCTCTATCACTATCTAGTACTGTTCTAGGGAATACCGATGGCAGTTTTATCAGGTTTCCCTTATTATCCTTCTTTTTTAATATCATCTTATCTTCTTCCACTGAAATAACGGCACCATTTCCGATATCTTTTACAAATGGGTTAGGAGGAGCATCTTTGAAACAAGGCTTTTCATTTACACTGGTTGTAGCGGAATCACCATAATTACAAGCATCGCGTACAGTTCCTAATACGTTGTCTTGGAAACCTTGATTGAATAAACAACCCAAATCTCCACTACCAGCATCTGTATTATGAACAAGTGTCTGATTCGTTCCGTCTCCGAAAAAAAAGAATTTCATTAGAAATTGACCAATATAATTTTTTTTCGCATCAGGACTGTCCTTTTTTATATCGTCTATTGATTTTTTAAATTGTCTTCCACTGTCTGTAATAATAATGGTTGATAAAGTATCCATGGACGGATGAATATTTACTGTATTGTAAAATATATTTTGTTTTTGAATATCCGTTAAATTCATAATATCAGTTGAACTCATTTTTAGTCCATAATTAATATACCCGTTTTTATTTTCAAATTTATAAATGTCTGCGGTTGTTTTTGGATTGACATCTCCTAAACTGGATTTTTTTATAAATGGTTCGACCGATAGAATATTTTCAGGTATTCCTACCAAATTAAAATTTTCTAACAGAAATGCTTCTGTATTGGCTTCAAATGGACTCAGTGAAAATAAGCCAGTGTTTCCGAAAGGCGTATATTTTTTATAGGGAACTTCATTTAATATCGATTTTACTATATCATTAATATCGTCCCCTCTATCATGTCCCTTTCCAAAATCATGAATTGTATCGTTTAATGCCAAATATTTGTATAAATCTCCATTATAGGCATAGTTATCGTCGTCTACATTATTTAATACTTTTACTTGTTGTGTAGACGCACTCATTATAATATATATTATAATACTAAAATAATATATATTTGTTAAATATCCTAATTAGCCATCAGTAAATATCGGGCTATTATTGTATTACTACTTAATACTTGTTCCGGACTCAACCTAGCAAACCATTGTAAATTACTTCGCAACAATATTTTATCTGCTGGGATATACATACCGTAGGCTCCTTCTGGAATCTCAAAATCGTCATCATCGCTCAATAAGTTGTCCACTAATACCGGTTTTCCATTTGTCATTTTCCCACCGAAATACGTGACGTCGAGTGGCATTACATTCTTCTTTCTAACTTGTTCATACAACCATTTATCCGTCTCCCCTGTGAATTCCATTTCATTCGTATAGTCTGCCGATACAGTTTGTTCTAAGAAATTTATATATTGACCCATTAACTCACAATCTTTTTTACATCCCATTATTTTGTTTGTGGGGAAAAAATCAGTATATGTAGCTACATTACTTGTAGTAGGCAATTCTCCACAAAACATGGGGGCTGCTGATAAACCCTTATTGAATAGAGGGATTAGATTTTTCGTACATATAAACGAGGATGGAACAGTCATACCACCATAATAATATAATAATTTGGCCATTGCCAATTCTCTTAAATGAGGACGAAGTGGATTTGGTAAATTCGCAACCTTTGTGCTCCAGCCCGGGATAATTTTGTTAAATGATTTGTCATCTATTAAACATACATGAAATGAATCACCACAATGGTCGACGATTGATTTTATAGTTAAATATTGATATGGCTGGTTGAAACATTGTGTATTGCGCGAGGCAAAATGTGGCCACCATCTCGCGTTTGTTTCAAAGGTAATATGTATCCACAAAATAGGCTTATCACTTCTAGCTAAAGTAGAGTCGTTTAACAAATATTTCTTAATTAATTCATATTGGTCCATCTTTTCTCGTACGGCCTCTTCCTTTTTATACCGATCAAAAAAGAATCCTAATATTATTAATAATACTAATACGCCAACATATTTCGCGTAATAATTCATAGATATATACTATACTTACAAATTTATTTCGCATTATATATACCAAAAAAACTATGTCGAATAAAACTAGAAAAAAAAGAAATACTACAGTTAAAAATATCACATAAGTGTTAGAGTATTACCGCGTAAATTTACACCATTGAAGATGTAAATCCGCATATTTCTGTAAAAAATAATTACTAAAAAATTACATAGAAAATTAGTGTATATCAATAAATTTATATTTGATAATGATTTATTGGGAAATAATGTTAAGTGTAATGACAAAGATGTAGATGAAGCTGACGACGATGATAGTATTTTTATCTTCAGCTATTTCATCTTCCTCTTTTTTTTTATTCAAATTATAATCTTTTAAAGCATTTTTGAAAGATTTAGGATTTTCTACATTTCCGATTATTTCTATATAATTTTCTAAGGTTTTAACTTTTTTATGTCCATTATCTAATAATTTTTTACGTATGATTTCATCTTCATATTTTTTATAAACAATCACAGGAAGTTTTTGTTTTATTTTAACGAATGTTTTTTTTAACTTTTCACTAAATTCTTTAATTGCAACCATTTATACTATATTCAATAACAAATTTTTATTTCTAATAAATCAATTTTTGTTTTAATAAATTGATTTATTATGGTTCGAGTTGCACTTGAATATTTATACCAGCGAAGATTTAAATCTTCAAGGGTGTAATATGGCGTTTTGAATTACCAAGGGTGTAAAGTTTTGAATTTTTATAAAAAATAATAATTTATTCCATTGTATATTGTTCATTAAATTTCAAATTATTAACACCGAATAAGCCAGGATGTACAAAGACATTGGTTAGATGTTTTGAATCGGTTCTAGTCATTACATCGTCGATTTTATGATAATCTACAGCAGTTATATGCCACGAACCAGACATATGAAATCTTATACTGTTGTCAGTTTTTCCAATAGCATATCCATAAGTACTGCTTACTACTTTATCATTGATATAACTTGTTGTCATTTTAAATAATTGTTTTCCGTGATTATCATGATATACAATCTTAATTTTTCGTACTAATTCAAATTCAAATTTATCTGTTTTCATATTGAACGCTGCTATTATATTTGTTGCCTCTATACCGTTGACTGTTTTTACGATAGATACTTTATTTTCACCTCGTAATCCATCTGGATATAGTTCGGTTGCCCCATATGTTGAAACCCCTGTATAAGTACCAGGTTGGGCTACTAAGTATAATAAACTTGGTTCTATGTCAACAGGTAAGTTTTTGTAATAATTTATCACAAGTATATATATTATAAGCAAGAGAATACAAACAGTAATAGTACATTGTAATGTAAAATAACGAGAGGAAAATAGTTTCATTTTATATACTATGAAAATATTTTTACATAGTATATAAAATGATATGTAATTTTGTCTAAATTGTCTAAATTGTCTAAATTGTCTAAGTGTACTACAAAATAAAATTGATTCAAGTAACTTGAATATACTTATTGTAACCAAAACATGAGTATTAAATTACCATTAATAACCAGTTATTATTCATACAAGTATGACATCGTTTAATAAGACGGTTTCATTCGAGGAGTGTATAACAATTAGATATTATGAGTATGACAGATGCGAGGAATATGAAGAAAAAAAAGGAAAGGATTGGCAACGAACACTCGATTTAACTTGTAGAGAATTTAAACTTTCTGTAGAAAAAGGAGGATGTGGTGGGAATTGGAATATTCTAGAGAGTAAATTAGATGAATTAGATGAACCATATTGGCTTTTAATTGGTCAGTTATGGCAACGTTTATATCGAGGTGCGAAACGGATAGAAGAAGATGAATCTTCCGATGAGGAAGATGAAAAGCCGTCGGCAGACACGGCAGACACGGGAGACAAAGACCATAAACTAGAGCCGTCGGCAGACACAGCAGACACGGCAGTCAAAGACCATAAACTAGAGCCGTCGGCAGACAAAGACAAAGACAAATAGCCGTCGGCAGACACGGCAGACAAAGACAAATCTAGTTTTTTATTCTCTTTAAATCCGACCAAAATTTGTCGTGATTTTCACGTATTATCTCATCTTGATTCATTAATTTATATGCTCGCTGAATATTTATGTCCTCGTCTTTACTGTGTGTTTCCTTTAATTTATTTTCATGAGAAGCCATCCAGCCTTTACTATTTTGAACCATATCTTGGGTTCTTTCACGATTTATTTGGTCTATATTTGTATATTTTGTTCGATTATGAAAATCCTCTTCTGTTACTGGTATAACAGACTCACAGTGCGCCTTTCTCACGTCTTCAAACTGAAGCTTATCAAACATAGACGAACCGTAACTTCCTGGTATTTCTCTCACTAAATCAAATTGCCCCCCATTAGACGTACTCATCTCTTGGAAATCATTATGTACTACTAAAGCCCTTAATTGCTTCTTTTTATTTTGAATATATTCATTCATCTGTCCTGTACTTGTCACTGTGTCATTTACTATATCTTCATCCGATTTTAACCAATCGCCATAACCAGTCTCATCTACATTGTCTTTCATCTTCATTTTATCAAATGTTTCGTTAAACCAATCAGTATATTCCTCTTGACTCATTGTATTTATTTTCCCGTCTATCAATACACTATGTTCGTTGCTCCATAAATCATCCTTTTGATATTCCGTATTTGTAGTTGTGCTACTCTGTCTCAACTGATGTATCTTCAATAAATATTTATATGCTTGAGAGAAAAACAAAAAATATTCTTTGTTCAACCCAGATTTATCCGGGTGAGTTTTCAATACTATTTTCTTCGCATCCTTTAGATGTTCTTCTTTGAAATGAAATGGCAATCGAAACAAACTTAGTAAATCATTTAAATCATAATTATGTATATTTAAATCTAAATTCTCCATTTACAGATATATAATTTTATATCTTATATTTATAATCTTATTTATATTAATATATTATATACAAATAAATGTCACTAAAGCAACAATTTAGTAATAATAGTTTTTTTGGTTTAATTTCAGCAGTTAGAGAAATAGATATAACTGAACTACTAAATGAAGTTACTGACGATACCCCACCACAACTGGATATTCCTGAATTTGTATATACTTCCATTTTCGATTTTAACATTTCAGATATAAATGACAACGTATATTTGAATAATACACCCAATGATATTATTAATTATGAAGATGAAAGCCCGTTCAATCCACTCGAGGAGGATATTAAACGTGAACCATCTATATCAGCTAAATTAGAGGGACTTTTACCTACTACTCGTAACATAATAAAAACCGATTTATATACATCTATTCGCAATCCTGGAGTAGAAGCTAGCATTCAACCAGATGATACGCAGTATATAAATTCTAATTTTTTTAAAGAAGGAGAATCTATTAACATACTAAACCCACAATCCAATGTAAGACTACCATCTGAATTTCGACAACATTTATATGAAAATACCAAACAATTTAATCAATATACCCCTTATTGTATTGTGTATGGAACATTTACTCCTAATAATAAATCACTGTATCATGTTTCAGCAGCAATCGTCTACAACGGAAATTTATATCCGTTTGGATGGACAAATGAAACTGTATTAGATAACCCAAGAGATAAAACGATTAGACCTTTACAAGCTATTTTAGTTTCACCTGAAACAATTAATCCTCGTTGGAACTATTTTATTATTGACATTCTAGTACTAACCGACAAGATGCTTTCAAAGATAGAGAGATTCTTCGATAATTCAGTTTTAAAAACTGAAGTAGGTTACTACCAAGTGTATACAGAAGGTGATGCTGAAGGCACAATTGGAATTATACTCGGAGAAAATCATTTATATGTGGATAAAACCAAATATACTCGTGTCGCTAATAACCTAACACAAGTTTGTTTTGGATTTAATTGTTCGTCTTGGATTGAATATATATTTGGTATTAATTGCCGTTTATTATCGTTATCAGTTATGCCATCAATACCCAACTATTGTAAACGTTCTGGGTATAAACCCAATTTTAAAATTGAAGGATTAAACAATATTATTAAGTCGATTCGTGACAAAGATTTTTCGAATTTTTTCCGACTAATAAATAATACGAAAACCCCACCAACTAATATTTCTGTGGGTGGCAACAAAATACAATCCTGGACTAAAAAGACGAAAAATCACTCTAAAAAAAAACAGAATTCGACTAAAACACAATCTAAACAAAAACGGAATTCGACTAAAAAATCGCGTTCTAAACATTAATCTTCATAAACAGGCAATCAATATTACATTTCATAATTAGCGGTTGAGCATACACATTTCAGCATCTGTTTTTGGAAAAGTTGGTGATAGACCTAATAAATCAATTTCGGCTTGGGTTAAGGCCATATTTTCATCTGCGAACGCCTCTTGCTCGTATATATTGTTTTTGTAAGAATCAACACACATATACATACAATACTGGAAGTAGAATTTACAAAAACCGTCACGCTCTATCTGATGAACATGTGTAACCTCGTGTTTCAATATTGATGGTAGTGTTTCATCATTTGATGTGGATACTAATACGAATGGGTACAATACCAATCCATCTAAATTTAATAACCGTGTTATATATGAGTTATATATGACTTTTATCGTACTCATTTTGTTTAATATACTGTAATATTATGACAGTATATTAATGAACCAACTTCAATTTTTTTTTACAACGTTGAGAACATTGACTATATATGTGTTCTACTAACTCATATACACATCTTTCTACACCTTTCGAAAAAAGCATTTACTTCACCAATGTCTGCACCAGAAATACTATCATCTGGAACAAAACTAGTTGAACCTTTCTTATAAGCCATTAATGTTGGAATACCCTTCATCATTTTTTTTGTTTTCATATACGCAAATAAATCGAAATTCTCATCTACATCTACTTCAAAACATAATACGGATTCGCTCGATATGTTTTGAAAATGAGCATCTACCTCTCTCTTTATTGATTGGCATGGACTACACCAATCTGCCGTATATTTGAAAATCATTACCCCTCTATTTTCTTTCAACAACTGTAAAAAATAATTTCTATCTCCTTCATATTGGTAAGCCATTGTATATGTATTATATATATTTATATTTTTAAATTCATATACATAATACATAATACATAATTGTTAGGTCTTTTCATACCTGGTGTATAGCAATTCGTAAAACTGATTGATTACTTTTGTTTTCTCAACATACACATTTGAAGGCGGAATATGAACAGCTCTAAATACACAAGAATACAAACAAATTCAATAAAAAAGAATCTGTTAGAGACATAACCAGATTCTCTTTTTTCGCGTATACTTACATTGATCTTTTTGTTGACTTACCATGTTTGTTGATTTATTTTACAGCGATTTTATGTCGGCACATAGGACAAGACACACACATATACACTATATAAGGATGATGATTACCCCGAGATTGATAATCGTAGTGGCGGTTTTTTTCGGTATGACTAGCCCAGCACTTTTTACAAAAGGAATGTTTACACTCCGTCGTTAACTTATCTTCAACTTTTTTCCAAGATGAAACGGTGTGCACCCATTCGCATGATGTTGTAGTACATTCCAAACAAATAGGACAGTCGTCGTCTTCCGTCGGTACAGGTTTGGTTTGATACAGGTCGCGCACTGGCTGAAATCCCTCCCACCTTCTAGTAAGTTCTTTTATAAGTTGCGATTTTGAAAGCGAGAGGTCGACCGGACGTAATCTAAATTTGCGGTTGTAGTGTTGAGTGTTTTTCTCCCACCAGTCATGAACTGCCCCTTCGTATGCCGCATAATGATACGCAAGATATCGCAACTCATTTGCGGCAAGTATTTCAAAATTAGGACGTCCATTGTCCATTAGAAAGCACCAACCTTTGTCGAGTGACTCACGACGCCCATTGAAGGTGCTATTACAGTTATCCATCTTATGAGATAGACTGTTACAAAACACACACCTTACTGCGGCTGCTCGTTTATTCATTGTAATAATTGATTATTATAGTCATAAATGTATGATGAAAACCGTACCAAATGTAAAACAGAATCAATTTTTTTGGAAAGGTCTATCTCATAATTTCTAAATAATAAAAAAAAATTGAAGAGTTATTCAGCTGTAACCGTATAGAGAGCTTCTAACATGGCTCAGTGGAATTTGTAAAGTTAGACACAGGTCGAGTAATGAAAACCTGTGTAATTGAAACTCAATGTGACTCTGTTGTTGACTTGTTAAACGCATATTACCCTTAACAGGAGAACTGCGGATAAACCCTTATGTGGAGCTGATCACTCTCTTTGCCCGGTTTGACAAGAAGATAGTCTCGACCAAGTTTAACTTCAATTAGTTATCCCCTAATTAGTTATTCCTCGTCAGTGGATAATGTTGAATGTAGATGATGCACATGATTTGTTTGGATTGTACTACTCGTGAAAAAGGAATAAAACTCAATAAGCACCTCCCTATGGGTATCATATGGGTTGAGTTTTATCAAGAGTATCTCATAGCTTGTCTGTAGATACTACGAAAATCTGTAACTCAGAAAACAATCCCAGGGGACGCCCTGTTTTTTATTTTGAAGTTTTCGCATATTTCAAAGGTTTTTGGTAAAATTCTTTTGACTGAAAATTGATGTGTTATAAACCCATTGAGAATGTAAAGTATGAACAAATATACGAATGTCTGTAAATATCTACTATCAACCGGCATATTGTAAATTTCATTTTTGTAAAAATCTGGAAACGTGTCCCTTTCTATATTTTTCACGCCTTGCCCTCGTTACTTGTTTGGGCGTTAATTCGGCAAATGTTGTTGGAGTGCCTTTATTTATTCGAACGGATGGTCTGTATACGTCATTCTTATTTTTATACCCTACCTCGCCTCGTTGGTTCGTCCATTTTTCATCAAACCATCTTGCTAATCCTCGTTTTCTGGTTTTATTTCCTCTATACGGATTTTTACGATTCCCATATTTTGCGGTAAATTGTTTTTTATATTCTTTTACCACTTTACCACTTCTATACGCACTATGTTGTGGTTGCTCTTTGTAAATACGCTCCTTTATTTTATTATATAATTTACTATCAACCGGTTCTGACATATGACTCTATAAAATTATATAATATTTTTATTTGTATGTCAACGGCTAAAGGAACGTTATTTTGAAATATAGTATACATTCTTCCAACGGTTTATTCATTCACTATCTTTTCTAGTTCGCTAATATTTATATCAGGAAAATCCACATGACATTCCCAAAAATATTTACAATATGCCCACTTATATTCATAATCCGTCCCATACATTTCACCACATTGTTGTAGCAACTTATTTTCTATTCGTTTGGGTAATAAATATAAACTCTTCTTGGGCAATACATAACTCAATTGAACCACATCTGTTACCGGGTTGGGTAGCCTGGGTTCTACCAACTCTGTATCAAAATAGGGTATATACTTAAGTAAATCCTGTAGTAGTGGCGGATAATGATATTTATACGCCCATCTCCAGTCTACACAACCCACACTATAATACTTCCACGTCCATTCCAGCCCTTCCAAATAATTTACACTAATCTTCTTCCTCCATTCATCGTCAATGTCTACATCAAACAACATGTCATAATACCGCGATTCCCAAAACTTGTCATTCGGATTAATATATTTTTCCACTTCTCGTTCTTTTGATGGAGCATGAAGCATCTCTTTGTCGAATCGACTCGCATTTTCATCAAAATGAGGTGGTCGCTTTTCTTGTTTATTCCGCTTGGCATAATCTGCTTGAATATACGATTCCTCGTGCTCAGATAATTTATTGATTAATAGTCGAAAGTTCTTCCACACTATTTTTCCATCAACGATGATATTTTTCTTACTTGTTCCCAACACATTCCGATATGTTTCCATTAAAATATCCATTCCACCAGTTCGCAAATTAATTGCCGGAAAATGGGGTAAAAAATCGTTTCCTAACATAAAGCATAAAAATATGTAGTCAAATACACGATTACTCTCTACATCCGTTGTCGGAGACACGTCATTATTCAAGTAGAAAACTAATTGATTTTTAAATTCAGGTATGTCTATTACATACATGTAATTCGGATCTAGCGAGTTGTCAATGCTTTTTATAAAATCCGGCGTTTCACGAAATAAATACATATTTTCACAATATTGAAGATTATTTATCGTAAGCATAATTAAATCCGCATCCAGACCATAAATAACACTTTTCATATTCTTCACGTCCTCGGTATGTTCGCGAATATGGTCAAAAATTTTATGCTCACCCTCTCCCGGAAAATCGCTCCCACTAATGATAACTTGATTCACATTAAAAGACGATGGTTTGCGAAAATGATAACGCACTTGAAGATTTAACTTATTCATAAAATCGGTCCCGGGCGTAATCGCAGTGCTGTCCCACATTGGCTTGTCAGACGGATCATAATGTCCCATAAACCACGACTTGTATCGCCGGTTTTTTTGTTGATTTAATTTTGCCACAGGTGCTACGCCATCAAATGCTACATAGACTAAATGTGTAGGGGAAATTTGCTGTATATAAGTTTCAATCTTTTTACATACAGCATTAATTAGTTTTCGTTCATAATCATCATTGTTCCCACTGTATTCTATTTCCCGCATCGAGTCATATATTACCGAATTACTATCCAAATACAACTGATTTACTATGAAATTGTTTTGAAACTTCTTTAGTATATTTGGATAATTTTTTATAATGTATGAGAAGTAAGCTGGTATGCCCATTACATAATATAATACTGTTTTTTTAAACCAATTTGGAAATCATTAAGTTTATCGATAACTTTAGGTAAAATCGATAAAACCGGCAATTAATTTAAATGGATATTTTAAAATCGATAATTATATTAATGAAAAATATTGTTAATCCTCAAAATACCGATGACGTAGTTGGTAAATCAGGGATATCACCAAATATAGACGAATATACGTTGTTGAACAACCAAATTCAGTATTTTCATAATTTAGTTCAGAACACACTGTTGTCAATTCAAAAATATAAACATTTGGATATCCTTGGGGCAAATGAATTAAACCAATCGACGCACAGTTTAGAAAAAATATACCTCGAATTATCAAACAATCGTATTTTGCTAAAAAATAAAACCAATTATTCAAAGATTAAAACGAATTTAGATACAATTAGGTCTGACCTAAATAATATCTTTAAGCTATATGGAACGGAAAACATATACGATTTATTAAATGTTGCCTTTGGAGACGATTATTTCTCTACGGTTCAATGGGATGAAAAAAAGTATACTCTTCTGGAAAAATACTTTCATCCCATCCATTTTAAAATAATGCCTTGGACCACAGACCGTCCTCCAGTAACAATTAATATAATTGAAAAGAATAAAATAGTAGATGATGCCGTCATCGTCGATAAATCTGATAACTTGGATTGTTTCGATTTATGTAGAACAAACGATACATTTCAATCAAAGGTATATGGCATAAAAGTAGCGTTTCATAATCCAACTGATAAAAAAACAATTATTGCCTCTGGCTTAGTAGATGACTTATTAATTACATGTATAGATAACGATTATTTGAATTCAAAATTAGAATCGTTAATTAAAGAATCTCCGTCTTATACAAATTACGATGTTAATACTTTCCAACGATTTATTCATTCTGTTACATTAAAAGAATTACTAGTATATTCGAGTGACGAATTAATCAACAAATATAACGGATATATTAGTCAAGTTGACCTTATCAAACAAAAACCGATTTCTCAAGTCGTAAAGGAATTTATGAATAGCGACTTGTATGGACAACGAAATACATTAATTCAATTGTTATTGAAGTCAGATGAACATGAGTATCAGTATTTGGCATATTTATTGTATGATTTATTATCAAATGATAACACTGGTAATATCGATACTATCGAACAAACATTATTGTTTGATAGTTTACCTTGGAAAATCAAAAGTTTCTTTAAAGATGCTATGAAACAAACGATTACGTATACAAATACTTTGTCCAAATTTGATAACAACAAGATACCGCTTGAGCAACAAATATGCTTGATGAAAGCGCCTGATTCAGTTAAAGAAAAGGCTATGAATAAACTGAAAGAAGTGAAATCTAAAACAGACGATACTTGTTCAAAGGCACGAAGTTATTTGGACGGTTTGTTAAAAATTCCGTTTGGTATTTATAAACAAGAATGGATTTTGACTGTGATGGATAGTATAAAAGACGTCTTTAAAAAATTATTGGGAAATGTATATAAAATGGATTCCAGTTTTACTATACTGGTTGACATGAATAAAATTACGAATATCCAAATCAAGAATATATGCGAACAAATTAAAAAAACATACGTTGATAGTACAAATAATGTATTTGTTGATACATTAATACTCGATTATACACCAGATAAACGTAATGATTTGATTATAAACATATGTAATATTAATAACCTAATTAAGAAAAACAAGATGAAACTACGTAAATTGTCTCATTCTGGAAAAAATATAGAATTTATGAAAGAGGAAATTAAATCGTTTATTGAGACATTTAAAGATAATCATATTGTAGTTGAACAACTATCTGTTTTAAAAAATATATCAAACATATCGATGCTCAACTCAATATTAGAAGATATTGCTACTATTGAAAAAAAGTGGCAGGACATTAACCGATATATGAATACAGTTAAATCTACGTTGAATGATGCTGTCCATGGTCACGATAAAGCAAAAACTCAAATCGAACGCATTATTGCCCAATGGATAAATGGCGAGACAGGAGGCTATTGTTTTGGTTTTGAAGGACCACCTGGTACTGGTAAAACAACTTTTGCTAAAAAAGGATTAGCTAAATGTTTAATCGATGAAAATGGAGAGGCCAGACCTTTTTCATTTATTGCTATTGGAGGACAAGACAATGGAAGCACATTAAATGGGCACAATTATACATATGTAGGTTCTGAATGGGGGAAATTTACCGATATATTGATTAAAAACAAGTGTATGAATCCTATTATATTTATCGATGAATTGGATAAAGTAAGTAAAACTGAACATGGTAAGGAAATTATCGGCATATTAACCCATTTGATTGACTCTACACAAAATGATTGTTTCCAAGACAAGTATTTTAACGGGATTGACCTTGATTTATCCAAAGCATTGTTTATATTTTCTTATAACGATGCCAATCTCATAGACCGCATATTGTTGGATCGCATTCATCGAATTAAATTTGAACATTTATCAATCGAAGATAAACTTGTTATTACTAGAAAACATTTGTTGCCCGAAATAATGAAAAGTATGGGGGTTGAAGGTTGTATCGAAATCACTGATGAAAACATAGTGTATATCATAGAACAATATACAAACGAACCTGGTATTCGAAAGTTTAAGGAATTATTATTCGAAATTATTGGCGAAATCAATTTGTCGTGTTTAAAAAACTATGATAGTATTGAATTGCCTATTACATTGTCCAACGATGATATTAAATATAAATATTTGAATGAACGTCATGAAAATTTAGACAAGAAAATACCCCGTCATTCAGCAGTTGGAGTTATAAATGGTCTTTGGGCAAATTCTATGGGTCAGGGTGGTATCATCCCAATCGAGGCAAAATATTTCCCGTCTACCTCTTTTATGGAATTAAAACTGACTGGTCTTCAAGGAGATGTTATGAAAGAAAGTATGAATGTTGCTAAAACTCTTGCTTCCTCGTTAGTAGATAAGGAAACCATGAAACAAAATCTAAAAGAGTTCGAAGAAACCAAAATGCAAGGAATTCATATTCATTGTCCCGAAGGAGCTGTTCCAAAAGATGGCCCCAGTGCGGGAACCGCCATTACATGTACTCTGTATAGTCTGCTTACCGGTAAAAAAATTAAGAATACGATTGCTATTACTGGTGAGATTAATTTACAAGGATATGTTAGCGCAATTGGTGGTCTAGATTTGAAAATATTGGGCGGTCTAAAAGGTGGTGTGACGGAATTTATTTTCCCCAAAGAAAACGAAAAGGACTATAAAATATTTGTTGATAAATATAAGGATAAATGCCTATTAGATAGCATCAAATTTCACTCTGTTGAAACTATTCATCAAGTATTGAACTTAATTTTCGAAGAATAAAATTTTATACTATGATAATATATACATTAAAATGGGTATGCAATTAAATTTTAGTAATCTATTACAATTTTTCGCAGCAATATCTCCTATATTATTAGCATTTTGCTTAGTAATGATTTCCATATTCAATTCGGATATTAAAGGTATTGTCTATTTAGGCGGTGTTTTAATCGCTTCATTAATCAATTTGTTCATTTTAAATACACTGAAAGTTAAGTCAGATACTTTAATACCTCCCTCTTGTAATTTAATTGACTTTCCCTTTAATTTAAACGAATACGTCAGTCCGGCCTTTAATAGTATGTTTATTGCTTTTACTTTGGCATATCTATACCTGCCTATGCAATATATATCCGGCATCAACTATCCTGTTCTAATGTTTATTACGTCGTTATTAGTATTAGATGGTGCGACTAAAATTATGGGCGGTTGTACGTCACTTAGTGGGGTAGCTTTAGGAACTTTGGTCGGGTTTGTTCTAGGTATTCTTTGGTTTATTGCGTTTTATTCTACTGACCACAAAGACCTATTGTTTTTTAATGCCGAAGCATCTAATAATGTTATCTGCTCTAGACCTAAAAAACAGAGCTTCAAGTGTTCAGTTTACAAGAACGGAGAGATAATATCTACTATGTAATGTAGTGATTTTTTGATAAATATTTATTCATATTTTTTGATAAATATTTAGTCGCGCTATTCGTCTACACAACTACGCATAAAAGTGGATATGATTCAAATTCCACCAACTAATAAATTCCTTAATAACTTGACCTTTATGTAAACTTGTAGTTAATAACTTGGGGTTCGAGTTAGGCTTTTGCCAAGTTTGTAAAAAATATTGAACTATACTTAATGTATTCGCTGTTTTATATTTATTATCCATTTCTTTCTCTGTAAACACCTGATTTCCCACGCGACGATTCACTTCATTATGAAACGACAATAACATCAGTTGTAAGTCCCTCTTACGTTGAATACTATTTACGTTTAGGGTTCCCATTTTTTGCTGCGCATGTCCTGCGCATTCAGGACACGGTAAATTAATACATATTCTCTTTATCATTGAAATTAAACTGTTTTTTATTAATGGAAAACTATCTTCCTTTATTTTTTCTGCTAAAGTGTGGAATACAAACCATGTACATGGCCCCCAATTTTTTGTCATTCTCTATTAAATATATATAAAGAGTTTTTATAAATTTTCTTTATATATGAATATAATTTTAGAAGGAAATATTAATTTTTATGATGAACTACATAATATAGATAATGACTCGGATGATGACGATAATAATCATTGCTTAATAACAAAAATGCCACTCGATAAAAATAGTATCCGGTTGCCATGTAATCACAACTTTAATTTTGTTCCATTGTATAAAGAAGTTGTTCAACAGAAAGCAAAATCATCCATTTCTTATTTAAACACAGATATACTCGAATTTAATCAAATTAAATGTCCGTATTGTAGGCAAAAGTTTGATTTTTTGTTACCACATGTTCGGTTAAATAAAGAAATCATATTTTGCCAAGGTGTAAATACCCCAGAGAAATTATGTATGGAGTTTCATACTTGCGAATATATTTTTAAAAATGGCAAAAATAAAAATAAAGTATGTTCAAAACCGGCTTATTACGATACAGTTGGATGTTATTGCTCTACACATCATAATATTACGTCGAAAAATAATGTTTTATCATCCACTTTAAACAGTGCGTTAGACAAGGCGGATATTATGTTATGCAAGACTATATTAAAATCTGGAAAACGTGTTGGTCAAGAATGCGGTTCTAAAAACTGTAACGAAAATGAACTGTTTTGTAAACGTCATTTGCCAAAGTGATATATTGAGGTAGATAATATAATTTTTATTTACATCAATTTATTTTTTTCTCGTATTTTTTCATTTTTCTCGTTATGCTTTTTACTTTTATTTACAATTTGTTACAGTATTGTTAATCTTAATAAAGGGTTAAACTTCCATTTTGACTACAATCAACAAAATAACCATTGCCTTTGGTAAGCGTTCTGTATCCATTTATAAGATCTACACTAACATAGCTTTTACTGTCGGTATTATATGTAGACATAGTGTTTATGATATTACTATAATCAAATACATCTCCTGTTTTTGTAGCTCCAAATAAATTCAAACCAAGTTTAACTGGAATAATAACTAATAATATTTCACCGGTTACACTACCCGTTACGTACTTGAAATTTTCAAATATACCTACAACACCTTCAAGTAATGTAGCCGTGGGAGTCATATTATTATCCGAATCTTCATATACATTATATTCCGTCAATGAACTCTTTTCAAACTTGATTTTATTCCCAGAGCGTAGTTTTATTACAATGAAGTGTCCTATAATTTCCAAGGGGGCATATAGAGCTTCGTCGGATGCGAGTGATGTGGTCACATCAAACTCTCCTCCAGAAAGAATAGAAGAAGTTACAATGTTTACTTTGGACTTGATAATAGTTGATGTAATAGAAGAATCTAAGAACACATCTGCGTCTACTACCATCTTTACTCCCGTTGTTGCTAGGGCAGTAGAATTATTTGTAATTAACTCTTGTACAAATGCTTTTCTAGCAGCACGATTTTGTACAGCTGAACCACTTGTCAATCTTAGTGCTGGGTCGGTTGTAGGCACTGTAATCGTATTACCTATGACTGGTAATGGATTAACATCACTTCTGGAAAACGGAGATGATGGAAATATTTTTATCACATTACTACCAGCACCCAATTGAGATGCGACATTAATTGGACTAGTTAAACTGCCTCCACTGGTAGCAATGCCCCAAGCAACAACTGACCCATCGCCTTTTAAAGCAGCAAACGCAGTAGAGTTAGAATAAATACGGACCACATTACTACCAGCATTTGTAACCGAACTGGGAGCATTGCCTCCATTGGAAGAAGTGCCCCAAGCAACAACTGTTCCATCGCCTTTTAAAGCAGCAAACGCAGTAGCGGTAGAATAAATATGGATTACATTACTGCCAGCATTTGTAACCGAAGTGGGAGCATTGCCTCCATCGGTACTATTTCCCCAAGCAACAACTGACCCAACACCTTTTAAAGCAGCAAACGCATAACCGGTAGAATAAATATGGACCACATTACTACCAGTACTTGTAACAGTTGAGGGAGCACTGCCTCCAAAGGAAGTATCGCCCCAAGCAACAACTGACCCATCACCTTTTAAAGCAGCAAACGCATAATAGTTAGAATAAATATGGACCACATTACTACCAGCACTTGTAACCGAACTTGGAGCAATGCCACCATATGAAGAATTTCCCCAAGCAACAACTGACCCATCACCTTTTAAAGCAGCAAACGCAGAACCGGTAGAATAAATATGGACCACATTACTGCCAGCATTTGTAACCTCACTGGCAGCAGTGCCTCCATTGGTAGCATTTCCCCAAGCAACAACTGACCCATTGCCTTTTAAAGCAGCAAACGCAGAACCGGTAGAATAAATATGGACCACATTACTGCCAGCATCAGTAACAGTTGAGGGAGCATTGCCTCCACTGGGAGCATTTCCCCAAGCAACAACTGTTCCATCACTTTTTAAAGCAGCAAACGCAGTAGCGGTAGAATAAATATGGACCACATTACTGCCAGCATCAGTAACAGTTGAGGGAGCACTGCCTCCATGTGAAGCCTGGCCCCAAACAACAACTGTTCCATCGCCTTTTAAAGCAGCAAACGCAGCAGCGGTAGAATAAATTTGAATTACGTTGCTACCAGCATCAGTAACAGTTGAGGGAGCACTGCCTCCACTGGGAGCATAGCCCCAAGCAACAACTGTTCCATCGCTTTTTAAAGCAGCAAACGCATAATAGTTAGAATAAATATGGACCACATTACTACCAGCATCAGTAACAGTTGAGGGAGCACTGCCTCCCGTGTCAGCATCGCCCCAAGCAACAACTGACCCATCGGTTTTTAAAGCAGCAAACGTGTTAGATAGTATCGTAATATCCAGCAAATAGTTGTAATATCCGATATTTTGATTAAAGTAAATAGACTCTAAATCTTCCGAGGTGCTTTCCATTATCCAGTCGCCTCCATATTTAATATTGCCGGTTTTGTCATCCGACGCACCA
>Ga0209390_10001246_pt1 | contig 50261 bp, 42 predicted proteins | sample BON01_FD_187212 | JGI IMG/M metagenome (GOLD analysis project Ga0209390, IMG submission 187212) | Freshwater microbial communities from Lake Bonney liftoff mats and glacier meltwater in Antarctica - BON-01 (SPAdes) (version 2) | ecosystem: Environmental > Aquatic > Freshwater > Ice > Glacier...
CTCCCTTCTGGATCCCGCCTGCGGCTCCGGTGCCTTCCTCGTCGCCGCCCAGAAAACCCTGCTCAACCTCTACACCGCCCTCATCGGCCGCTGCGAAGCCCTCGCCCACAAGCCCATACTCCAGTGGATGGAGATGGAGCGCAAAAAGCACAAAGCCCCCATCGCCTACTGGTTGAAAAAGAAGATCGTCACGGAAAACCTCTTCGGCGTCGATCTCATGGAGGAGGCCACGGAAATCGCCAAGCTCCGCCTCTTCCTCTCCCTCGTCGCCTCCGCCGAAAAGCGCGACCAACTTGAGCCACTGCCCAACATCGAGTTCAACCTCCTCCCCGGCAACTCGCTCATCGGCCTACTCCACGTAGATCCCGCCAACTTCGACGTGGCGGCGGATTGCATCCGCCCTGCCAAAGCCACCCGCCAAGACACCCTCCCCATCACCCACACCGAAGACCTCGGCTTTACCACTGATTTCGCCATCGCCCCCACCACCCGCGAGAAACAACAAGCCCACATCGCCGGCAAACAAGCCGCCCAATACGCCGATCTGCTCCGCAAGAAGAACGACCGCATCCGCCTCTACAAGGAATCCACCGCCACTTTTAAAGACCTCGCCTCCCTCAAGCGCGATATCGATCTCCTGAAACAGGAAGCCCGCGCCATCCTAGACAAGCTCCTCCTCGATCAATTCCACGCCCTCGGCATCCAATACCACCAAGCCACCTGGGACTCCGCGAAAAAGAAAGAAGGCAAACCCGAAAAACGCCCCCTCCGCATCACCGACATCGAAGCCCTCCAGCCCTTCCACTGGGCCTATGAATTCGATGAAATCATCGTCAACCGGGGTGGATTTGATGCGATCATCACCAACCCGCCTTGGGAAAACTTCAAACCGGACGCAAAGGAGTTTTTCCAAAAACACATTGAAGTCGTCACCAAGAACGCGATGCGCCTCGAAATATTCGAGAAAGAAAAATCCACAATTCTCGAAAACGCTCCGGAGATAAAATCAGCTTGGTTGGATTACCTCTCGGGCTATCCCCACGTAAATCTCTACTTCCGGAACACGCCCCAATACTCGAACCAAACCGCAGTAATCAATGGACGCAAAGCGACCACCGATCTGAATCTCTACAAGCTCTTTACCGAGCAATGCACCCACCTGCTTTCCCCGCAAGCCCGCTGCGGAATCGTCATCCCATCCGGCATCTACACGGATCTCGGCGCGACCCAGCTCCGCAAAATGCTTTTTGAAACCTGTCGCATCACGGGACTCTTTGGTTTTGAGAATCGGGAGAAATTATTCGAGGGAGTGGACTCACGTTTTAAATTCGTCGTCCTCAGCTTCGTGAATTCCGGAAAAACCGAAAGCTTCCCCGCCGCCTTCATGCGCCGCGATGTCCGCGAGCTTCAAACCTTTCCGTCGAAAGATTCCCTGAACATCGCGGTGTCTTTAATCGAGCGCCTCGCCCCGGATTCTCTCTCCATCCTTGAGTTTCGTTCTGAAGCCGAAGTTATCCTTGTAGAGAAATTCTACACTTACCCAGCTTTTGGTTCAGAATCGGGAAATGATTGGAAAATTCGGCTTCAACGTGAATTCCACATGACTGACGACGCCAAGTTGTATCATCCCGAAAAGAAAGATCATTTTGTGCCACTTGTTGAAGGAAAAACCTTCCATCAGTTCACCTTCCCTTACGCCAAATTTCGCTATTGGGTAGATCCGAATGCAGCATCCAAGGAACTAGTAGCTAAGCGTAAACGGGCGTTGAAACGACTATGTAAGGCTTCAGAAATCGAATATAATATTTCAGACGACCAGTTTCAAATTGATGCTGATAGCTACAGAATCGTATTCCGGGATATTGCAGCGAGTACGAACGAGCGTACGATGATAGCTACAATCTTGCCGCCGAATGTTTTTTGCCCCCACACGGTTAGTATGGAGGTCGTGTTCACCGATAAGGTTCATGAGGACGAAATAGCTCTCAACCAAACAGAAACTACGAATCTCCAAAGGCTTTTTCTTGCTGCAATTTTCAATAGCTTCATCTCAGATTTTCAGCTTCGACAAAAAGTCACGTCCCACCTCTCCTTCTTCCTAGTAAACCAGCTCCCCATCCCCCGCCTCACGGAGAAAGACCCAGACTTCCGCCCCTTGGTGGAGCGTGCCGCGCGGCTCACCGGCACCGCCCCGGAGTTCGACGACCTGCTCGCCGAGATCTTCGGCAAGAACGCCACCCACAAGACCCACGGCGTCACCGATCCCCAGGCCCGCCTCACCCTCCGCGCGGAGATCGACGCCCTGGTCGCCCGCCTCTACAACCTCACCGTGGAGGAATTCCAGCACATCCTCACCACCTTCCCCCTCGTGGACGAGTCCGTAAAATCCCAGACCCTCAACACCTACCGCGAGCTTGTGAAAGGAACCGCGATTTAGAAATCGCGACAACCCCAGCCAGAAAGCCCCGTCCCCGGAAATGCCAGCCAATGCCGACGTGATTTCTAAATCGCGGTTCCTTTCCGCTCAACTACCTATCCTCCGCAAAGGGTTTTCAAAACCCTTCTCCATATTACCCAACATCCCATCCCATGAATGAGTCTAGCCAATTCCTGATTTACACCGCGCCGGACGGGGCGGTTAAGGTGGATGTGTTTATCAAGGACGAGACACTTTGGCTGACGCAGAAGACGCTTGCGGAGCTGTTTGGAATCCAGGTGCCGGGAATCAACAAACACCTCAAGAACATCTTTGAGTCCGGGGAATTGGAGGAGAGTTCAGTTATTTCCATTTTGGAAACAACTGCCCCCGATGGGAAGACCTACGATAACGCTTACTACAATCCCGATCTGAAGTCCCAGTCGCACGCCCCGCAGGGAAAGGAACCGCGATTTGGAAATCGCGTCAACCCCAGCCAGAAAGCCCCGTCCCCGCAAATGCCAGCCAATGCCGACGTGATTTCTAAATCACGGTTCCTTTCCGGGCTAGCCCCGGGTTCTAAAGCTCGCCAAACTCTCCATTCTTCATGAACCAATTCCTGATTTACCAGAGTGAGAACGGACACACCAAGCTGGACGTGCGACTGGAGGGGGAGACGGTTTGGCTCAGCCAGAAGCAGCTCACGGAACTTTTTGGTAAGGCAAAGGGAACCATCAGCGAGCACATCAAACACATCTTCGAGGATGGGGAACTGCGGGAAGATTCAGTTGTTCGGTTATTCCGAACAACTGCCGCAGATGGAAAAACTTACGAGGTCGCCCACTACAATCTCGATATGGTGCTGGCACTCGGATTCCGGGTAAGGAGCGGCACAGCAGTTCGTTTCCGCCAGTGGGCGGCGGAGAAACTGAAGGAATTCATCGTAAAAGGTTTCGTGCTGGATGACGACAGGCTCAAGAACCCGCAGGCGGGCAACGACTATTTCGAGGAGCTTACCCGCCGCATCCAGGACATCCGCACCAGCGAGCGGAGGTTTTACCAGAAAATCACCGACATCTATGCCACCAGCACCGACTACGATAAGGATCACCCGCTGACGCAGGGATTCTTCGCCACGGTGCAGAATAAAGTCCACTATGCCATCCACGGTCAGACAGCCGCCGAGGTCATCGTTTCCCGTGCGGACAGCCGCCGCCCCAACATGGGGATGACAAATTGGGAAGGTGCCCGCATCCGCAAGGCGGATGTTTCCATCGCCAAAAACTATCTCAACGAGGACGAACTCCGCGCCCTCAACAATCTGGTGGAACAATATCTCATCTTCGCCCAGTCCCAGGCAGAGCGCAGGGTGCCGATGACGATGCAGGACTGGATCACCAAGCTCGAAGGGTTCCTCGCCCTCAACGACCGCGAGATACTCACCCACGCAGGCAAGATATCGGCGGAGCTGGCAAAGTCCCACGCGGGACGCGAATTCGCCGGATTCCGCCGTGTTGAGGATCGTTTGCTGGAGTCGGATTTCGACCGCGCCGTCCAACACCTGTCACCACCGCCCGAGAAATCATGAGCACCCCGCCCGCGTTCCATCTCCGCACCGATTTTCCCGGCGGCGTGCTGCCGGAGGTTTTCGGCGTGCTCACGGTTGCCGATCCCCCGGTCTTATCGGGCGAGAATGGTCTGCCCGGCTCGATCTTGGCCGATGCGCTGCGGATCAAGGGCTGGCAGCACTACCCGGCGGAAGTCGTGCTGCCGGGCGTGGACGAGCCGCTCGTCAGCTTCTCCATCATCGAGGATCTGGGCAAAATCGAGCGCCTGGCGCGGGATTTCCTCCGCCCGGGGATTTTCTGGGTCCAGCGCGGCGAGGTGATCCGGACCTTCCTTGGGAAGAAACCTCCGCAACCACTGGGCGTATGGGATCAGTTCACAGAGGGCACCCCGGTTTCGCTGCACGCCAGCGGCAACCTCGCGCTGGTCGAGCGCCCGGCTACCGCCTTCCTCTGCTCCACCGAGTGCCCTGCGTCCAAGGTGCTCGAATCCTGTGAGTGGGCACGCCGCCAATGTGATGAGGGAGGCACCGTCATTTCCGGCTTCCACACTCCTGTGGAAAAAGACGTGCTCGCCATCCTCGCCCGACGCGATGCGAACATCGTCTGGGTGCCCGGCAGGGATTTGCCGAAAAGCATCGATGCCGTCTTCAAGACTCCGATGGACGAGGGGCGGCTTCTCATCCTCTCGCCATTCCCCTACGGCAAGCCCTCGCGCCCTTCGAAAGCAAGCTGCTCGGAAAGGAACCGCTTCGTGCTCACCCGCACGGCGGAGCGGTTCATCCCGCATGTAGCCACTGGAAGCTCGCTGGCTGGTGATCTGGACTCACTTCCGCTCTAACCCGTATCCCCCCATCTCTATGTCACAATCCGATCAAAACGACGTCTCCACCGCACTCGGTCTCCTCCACCTCACCGCTGATAGCTCCGACTTCCTTGCCTTCATCAAACACGAGAGGAAGCTCTAGAACCATGTCATCACCTCCAAGATATTTCGTTGATTTCACGGTTCCTCAGCGCGAGGACGGCAGCTCTCTGCTCAACTGCTCGCAGCCTGGGGATTATGAAGCCTACATCCACTGGCTAGCCGACTACCTGCATGGAGCCGATCTGCCTCTGTCTCCCTCTCAGCGGGAATGGCTGGGATCTTTCCAGGGAACTCCAGCCAATCTGATTTTTCACTGCTCCGACTCGAATTATGGTTACGATGCCGGTTGGCTTGAGGGCATTGAAGATCATATCAAGGAGGGGCGGGATTACGCTGATTTCAAAGGGTTCATGGAACCGCATTGGAGGGAATGCAATGAGGCTTTCGAGGAGCCGGATGACCAATGGTCTTTTGAGGATTTCCTCGGGATCACGGAAGGTGATTACAACGCCCGGAAGACGGAACTGGAACAAATGGGAGGTGATGTCCCTAATTGGAGCCATGCGGACATTCCATTCCGTTCACTGCTTTGTCATGCGCTCCGCAGGATTTATTCACACGATGAGCGCTATCGGGAAATGGACTCCTACTTCCGTAACTTTACTGAAAACGCCAGCAAGTGACCCCCCATGCCCACCAAATCCGTGGACGACTCCTCCAACTGAACCTGACCAGTCAATTTACCTCAAAAGCGCCATGAACGAATCGCAATCCGATCAAAACGACGTTTCCACCGCCCTCGGCCTACTCCGGGACTCCCTGTCCGAGGAAGAGCAGCGTATCCGCAACGAGGGTGCCAAGGCCATGCAGGGCGGCGACTACGACACGGCGACCTCGGTCATCGAGTTCGCCAAGCGCCTCCTAACTTTCCAAAAAAAGGTGGAGGGACTTGTTTCCGAATGGGACGAGCTGGAGGATCTCCGGGATACAGCCAGCCCTGCCGTGCAGGAGATCGTGAGCAAGCGCTTCTTCGGCAAAAAGAAGAAGGGGGAAATCACCCCGCACACCGCTTTCTACCCCTTCATCCTTCAAGCGCTCGTGGAAATGGGCGGAAGCGTCAAAACCAAACTCGTGCTCGACCTTGTGGGCGAAAAGATGAAGGACGTCCTCAAACCCTTGGATCATGGGGTTCTGCCGTCCGACGGGAAATCCATCCGCTGGCGCAACGCCGCCCAATGGGCACGGAACACCATGGTCAACGAGGACGGGCGTATGAAAAAGAGCCGCAATGGTATCTGGGAGATCTCCGATAAAGGCCGGAAGTGGCTGAAAGGTCACCGTTGAGCCGCGAAGACAGCGAACCAAAAGCAATCGATGACCGCGAAACGCAAGACAGGGCGAACGACAAAGTCGGATCCACCGTGCGTCTCCGATCAAGCGGATGGCATCAATGAATTACTGATCGCATGGCTGAAATCTCCCGAAGGCTCGGTATGGGCGAATCAGATCATTGAGGACGCGACGTATCCGAAAAAAGCCAGAAAGCGCAAACTTGAAGAGGCAAGGCATTCGGCCAGACACACAGCCTTTTCCACCTATCTTGGCCATCTCCAAAGTCTGCCCGCGAATCACGATCTGCCGGAGGGCTTCCATTCCGGTTGGAGGAAGTGGCTCGTGAGATTTGAAAGAGAAGAGGTGGCCAAACTGCCTGCGAAAGACCGGAGCAATGACCGCTCTTGCAAGTGGGTGAAGAGGGCATGGGTCACTACCGGTCTGAACGATTCCAGTGATTCGCAGACCGGGCGTTTCATCTACCACGACAAAAGACCGGGGAAGGACGAACATCCGGTTACTGTCGTGCTAGTTCACAAAAAGGGGCACTGGATCATGCCAGAGTGGCAGAAGCTCGCAGCCAAGGCTCATCCCTTCGTGCGTGCATTTTGCGGCACCCTGCCCTCGCAGTCGGACAAATCCGCCGTGCTGGGGAAAATGAATTCGGCGATTGATCTCGAAGGGAAAGCTGATTCCCCCGAAGACGAACTCAGGGATGCGGCACTCGGTTTCTATGCAGGCCTTTGCGGCGACATTCGCAAATGCCTTCCCGATGACTTGGCGCAGTGCATTCCCTTCGACCAAGTAGCCGAAAGCGCACCGCTCTGGAAGCTGCTGGATGCCGCCATCGGCTTCGGCAGAATGCTCCAACGGCAAGAAGACTTTGGAGATGGAACATTGGAGCGGCTTCTCCGCTACGGAGTGCCCCAGATGCAGGCTAGCCCATGGCGGGAGATGATCGCAGAGCTTATCAAGAATTACCGTGCAGAAGAAAGCGATGAACCAACGGCCACCAGCTTATTAGAGTGGATTGGAGCTGAAAGACCATATTCCGATAACGACCCGATCCAATTCCCAGACGGGCAATACAATGCTCTCCGAGGCATCAAATGGCCCAGATGGAAAAGCGATTTTTCCAATGTCAAACGAACAAAATGACAACGAGGTGTAAGGGGTTACACTCCGCAGCCTATTGATCCAATGGGGGTGGATGGTGTCTATGGTGGTCTGTGAAGATTAAACCACACAACAACGACGGAGCCGCCTCACATGGCGAGCTGAAACCCGAATATCTACGTCCTTCCGGAGTGCCTCGCTGCTTCGGAATTGGCCGCACGCAACTCTATGAGCTGATCGCGGCAGGAAAAATTAAAAGCGTCTCGCTGAAAAAGAGAGGTCAGCGTCACGGCACAAGATTGGTGTCGTATGATTCGCTAAAAAACTATCTGGAATCCCTCGCAGAAGGAGGTGAGCCATGAAAACGAATCCGAACGAACTCCCAAAGAAAAAGTATGTGAAGGGCGCTCCATTCATTCCCATCTGGCTGGATGAAATGCGGTTAAATGATGCCGAGATGCACCTGATGATTCATCTATGGAGGAGGGGAAACCCCTGCTTCCCTTCGGGAGGAAGCATCGCAAAACACTTGGGGAAAAGCGAGGATACCATTTGGAGGCTGCTAAAAGCGGTGGAGAGCAAAGGCTTGTTGAGCAGGCAAAAACGTAAGTCCTCAGGAGTCAGGAACGGCAATCTTTACACGCTCATCATTGACTGCAAACCACCCATACAGTCCGTTGATTCAAACACCCGCCCGGATGACGGGGATAACCCCCGCACCGGAAGGGGTAAGAAGGGACTAAAGGCTAAAGGACGAAAGGGGAAGGGGGGAAACGCGCCAGATATTGCGGAGCATGGAGAAGTGGTTGTGCGTTCCGATTCCAATCCCACGCCTGACGGCGCGGTTGATCCGGAAAACGAGGAATACGCCCTTCCCTCGATTGAAACCGCGTTGGAATGGGCACTCGCTTACTATCTGAAAAACCGGCACGACTCTTCGCTTTTCATCGGGATACTCAGAGAAAACGAGATCCTGTCCTTCACCCAAAACTGGCTCAGAAACCTCGAAATAACGGGCGGGAAGATCAACGGCAGTTTCATCAGAAAGCCTCGCCTTGCTCTTGAGACATATCTGGAAAAAGCAGCCTTGGTACAGAGCAAGCGTTGCAAGGAGCTTTCGGATAAAGCATGAAGGCTGAAGCAGGTAGCGGGATAGATCTGCTAAAAACGGCCATATCTGAACGACAGCTTCCGGCAGAGGAGTCTGTATGGACACCTGATCGTAATCACTGCTCGCAGGCGAAGAGGATGTATTCCTTGCCCTCTTCGAGATTTCGGATGCGTTCAGCGGCCTGGCCGCTTGTAATTCTCGGTTGATCGAACTCGTTCAGGAACTCAATGATCCGCTCCTTGGTGAGACGCGCTCCGCTCGATCCCCAGTCGAGAACCCGGCCACCATATTTCGGGTTTTCCAGCAGGCTCCGGGCTTCCACGCATCCCATGAGGCCGATGCCTCCGAGATCGAGAATGATTTCGGGGATATTCCCGCTGTAATCGCCCCCGTCCCAGTGGAACTTGGGATCAGAGGCATCGCCGACGTAAAGATTGTTGAAGGACATTCCGGTAGGGTTTGGGTTCAGAGAAAAGAGCATGGTAGCTTGCCCCAGAGGGTTTTCCCGAGCGGCAGATCCCAGCGGGTGAAAGGCTCGTCGGAATAGTCCTGGATCACGACATCGCGGCAGACATCCTCCGCGCATTCGGTGAAGGATTCGGCGAAACCGGTTGCGGAGAAGGCATCCCCGTCCCGATAACTTTCGCTAACCTCGAACACATTCTCGGTATCAGCATCGCCGTCAATCCAACTTCCTTGCCCAAGTGAGAACTCACCATCCTCGATCCGGATCTCCCTCCAGTCCGATTCTCCGCCTTGGTCGATCCGTAACGCAAGAGTCATGCGAACGCCCGGCGTGATGAGGGGAAGCCGTTCCATCGCGAAAAGAAACAACCTAAGCTCATCGCGTGTCTCAGGCGTAAGCTCTTGGCGATCCGAGATGCCCGCGACGGCTTCGATGAGTATCCCGACAGGATAGCAATCCTCTGTGTGGAATGCGTAGCAGCCATCATTTTCTTCGTCGTTCTCATTATCGTCTTCCTCTTCAATTTCCGGCTCCGGCTCCGCGTCGGGTTCCTCTTCCGTCGCTTCTTCGGCAAAGGCTTCCACTTCGGGAAACTTGGGCGCGGATGTCAGGATATTGAGACCGGACTCGGTGAGGAGCAGGGAAACCAATGCATCAGCGTCTCCTGTCTTGATGGCATCGGTTGCGGACAGCACGCAGGCGTGGAATGCCATTTTCTCTTCGTCGATCATGCCCCGGATACTTTCCATGCGCCGCCCGAGCGAGGCGTTGTCAGGTGAGCTATCCATGAGTTCGAGTATGTCGAAGGTGGCACTGATCAGATCGAACTTGGTTCCGATCAGCCCGTCGCATGTCGCCGTGATCTGGGCGCGGAGAGCATCCGGCATGGTGAGCGATGGTAGTTCTTTTTTGATATAGGTGGCGTTCTCCATCATCTGCATCGCGCAGGTGCGGGTTTCGCTGAGGAAACGGTGGATGATTTGTGGATCAGTTTTCATGGGATGTGATGTAGTGTTGGGGTTTGATTTGAGCCTCGCCTTTCCAGCGATAGGCGACCAGTGGCCCGCCCGTGGCGGAGGAGTGGTCGAGACAGGCGACGTTGTGCTGTTCGGGCTGCAACGGTGAGTTGGCGGGCTTGAAGTAGTGGCCGAAGAACACCGGGGGAGCCTGGCTTTCGTAGGGCTGGAACAGTGGCAGGGCTTCCGGGGCGACAGGCCAGTCCTCAACTTGCGGGTTTTCGGGGAAAACGAGTTCATTGCAAACCGCACTCTCCGGAACCACTTCCCACCAGCGGGCGCGGATGTGTCTCCGGATCGTTCCCGTGTGATCCGTGATGAAGTGAGGATCAGGTAATGGCACCTCCACCCCTTTGAGCAAGACTTCCAGAGCCTTGTATTCGTCGGTTTCTTCGTCGGCGGCGGCGAGGAGGAACGCCCCGTCATGCAGGCTCTTGCCTTCTATTCGGGCGATCATTTCTTCGTGCCAGCAGGCGTGGACGGCGCGGAAGTCCCCTAGGTCGAGAGTGAAGGGCAGGCTTTTCATCCAGGGTATCCAGAGAGCCAGCCATTCGCCGCAGGGGTCTTCGTAGTCCTCGAAGTCGGCCAGAGTCCCCGCATGCATCCTCATGTTCTTGCTGCCCCGATAGCGAAGCCAGTTCCTGTCCGGATCACTGCTATGCCCATTTGGATCCGCTGTGTGGTAGTAGATCGCGTTCAATTCGTGGTTACCCATCAGGCAGAGCGCGTCGGCACGGTCGCACATGGCTTTGACGGCTTGCAGCGTGGCTTTGACTCCGCCGGGAAACGGGTGGCCGGGTTTCGGGTCGATGAGGTCGCCGAGAAATAGCGCCTTGTGACCGGCAGGCGGGATGTAACCGTCGCCGGATTTCGTGTAACCCAGGCGCTCCATCAGGGCGGAGAGCTTGTCAAACCGACCGTGGATGTCGGCGATGATGTCGTAGTGTGGTTGGTTCTTCATACGGATGGAAGATGGCAGATCGGAACAATTCTTGAAATCATGCATTTATCATGTTACTTGTCTTTTCAGTCATGGATCAATTCGACCCTCTTTTCAACCTCACGGGACTCTCGCTCGACCGCCTCCGCTCTTTCCTTCACGTTATGGAGGCCGGTGGGGTAGCGAAAGCCGCCCAGGGCGATGCCAACCGGCAATCGCAGTATTCGCGGCAGATCAAGGAGCTGGAGGGTTTCTTTGGTGTGAAGCTGACGCGCTTGGTGGGCAAGCGACTGGAGATCGCGGACGACGGCAGGCGTTTGGCAGCGATCATCCGCCGCCAGTTCCGGGAGCTTGGGGATTTCCGGGAAGCGATGGCCGGGCGCAGCGTCAGCGTGCGATTCGGATCGCAGGGCAGTGTCATCGACTGGCTGCTGGCACCGCGAATCGGCGAGGTGGCGGAGGCGCTCGGCAACGTGACCGTGGAAATGGAGATGCTGCGGACGCTGGACGTGGCGCGGGGAGTGGCAGATGGGCGGCTGGATTTCGGAATCCTGCGGGCGGATGCGATCACGAAGGACGTGAAGCGCTGGCCGCTGGGGCAGGTTGGTTACGCCCTGTTCGCCGCCAAGCCTCTCTGGAAGCCCAAGGCCGGGGCACGGGATGTGATTGCCAGCGCTCCGCTCGCGGAACTCCTGCAAGGCGGGCAATTCGGTCTCCGCTGGCAGGAATGGCTCGCCGCACAGGAACTCCAGCCACGGGTGATCTCAAGGGTTTCGTCTTTCACGCAACTGGCCCGTGTCGTCCACGCAGGACAAGCCGCCGCCGTGTTACCGGAAATGGCCGCAGTGGATTTCGATCCGAAAGGTTACCGGCATGAAACCATTCCAGGACTCAGGCCGCGCAACCTCGTGCTGATCGCCAATCAGCGGAGCTTGGACAGGGCGGGGATTCATGCCGGAGCGGCGGATAAGCTGGTTACGCTGTTGTGCTCACGGTCACGGGAGGAGTAACCGGAACCGGCGTAGAAGCTGGATAGACGAAAAAACCCGAACTCCCTGGAACAACCACGAACTCGCGCGGATTTGTTCCCACTTTCGTTCCCGTTTCGGCCTTTTCGTAGGCTTCTAAAGCAGGATTCTCTTGTAGAATAGGGGAAGTGGAGCGTAGCGGATTCGAACCGCTGACCCCCTGCATGCCATGCAGGTGCTCTACCAACTGAGCTAACGCCCCTTTCGGGTGGGGCGAATGTTTAGGTGAGGATGTGGATGATGCGCAAGCCAAACTTTCAACTTTCAACTTTCTTAGAGAGGGTTAGTAAAACAGGAAGAACTCCGCGGGTGCGGAGTTTTTTTGAAAGTTGGGGCTTGAGCGTTGAGATTTTAGATCTTCATGAGGTCGTCCTCCTTGGTGGTGGCGAGTTCGTCGATTTTTTTTGTGAAAGTGTTGGTGAGGTCTTGGACTTCCTTTTCGTAGTCCTTGAAAGAATCTTCGGTAAGGACGTTATTGACTTTCATTTTTTTTGCATCGTCGAGCCCGGCTTTGCGTGCACCACGGAGACGAACCTTGGCTTCCTCGGCTAGGGATTTGATGAGTTTGACCATATCGCGGCGGCGTTCCTCGGAGAGTTCTGGGATGGGGACGCGGATGGAGCGAGCGGCGGCGGCGGGGTTGAGCCCGAGTTTGGATTCGCGGATGGCCTTTTCGATGTCGCGGGTGGTGGATGGATCAAAAGGTTGGACGTTGAGCATGCGTGGCTCAGGGGTGTTGATTACGGCGAGCGATTTGAGTTTTTGCACCCCGCCATATGCCTGGACGTAAACGTCGAGATTATCGATCAGGGATGGGGATGCTTTGCCGGTGCGGACTCCGGCGAAGTCGTGGACTAGATGGTCGACGCCGGACTGCATGTCGGCTTCCACTTGTTTGATGGTTTTGGATGGGTCTTGCATGAGGGAAGTTTAAATTTCAAATCTCATATTTCAAACCTCAACTTTCCCAGCGGTTTCGCTGGGCTTGTATAGGGTTAGCCCGAAGGGCGATTGGAATCGAGAGTTGGATATTTAGAGTTGGAATTTTCACTCGCCGTGGACGAGTGTGCCGATGGGTTTTGAGAGGAGAGCGTGGGCTAGGTTTCCTTTCGGCGCGAGGTCGAAGATGACGATTGGAATATCGTTGTCCATGCACAGGCTGAAGGCGGTGGCATCCATGACGTTTAGTCGGTTCTCGAGGCAGTGCTGGAAGGTGACGGTCTCGAAGCGTTTGGCATCGGGATTTTTCCGCGGGTCGGAATCGTAAACGCCATCGACCTGGGTGGCTTTGAGGATCACATCGGCACCCATTTCGCTGGCGCGGAGGGCGGCGGTGGTGTCGGTGGAAAAGAAGGGGCTGCCAGTTCCTGCGGCGAAGATGATCACGGTTCCCTTGTCGAGTTGGTGCTCGGCTTTGCGGCGGATGAAAGGCTCGGCGACGTTCTTCATTTCGATCGCGGACATGACGGTGCATTTGACGCCGATGTGTGAAAGCGCGCCTTCGATGGCGAGGGCGTTCATGACTGTGGCGAGCATGCCGACGTAGTCTGCGGTGGCGCGATCCATGCCGCGGGCGGATGCGCTGGCACCACGCCAGAAGTTCCCGCCGCCAACAACGATTCCCAACTGGATGCCGCTATCGACGGACTCTTTGATTTCGGAAGCGATCCGCTGGACGATTTCCGGAGAGATGTTGTCGGTCGATCCCTTTTCGCGGAGGGCTTCACCGCTGATTTTGAGGACGGCGCGTTTGAATGGACGTGGATCTTTTGGATTGGCTGGCATGTCGGTCGGGAGAGAGGATGAACACGAAGGAACAAACGGCCAACTCTGAACATCGTATCCGGAGATTTTTTTCTGAGAAGGGTGTTCAGGGCGTCTGCTCGACGGTGAAGGTAAGCTGAAGATCCTTTAGAGACTCGTTTTTCTCGGTTGTGCCTTCGATCACAATCATTACGTTGAATGGCTCCGATTGCAGTCCGACATAGCCTTCAAGGGTCCGCTGGAGGGCGACGAGCGTTATTTTCAAAAGTTGACGGCTGGTAATATCCACTTCCATGGGGATCTCCAGTTGGCTGACATCGAGTGAGACCCGCAGGCCGTCCTGAGTGGTTTCGGCGCTGATGCCGACTTTGCAAAGGACGAGGAGATTTGCCTCGGTGACTTTGTAGTTTGGATTGTTGGAGGGAAGGAGATGGGGGGTGCGGATGGATTCGACGAGTGTTTCGGGGAAAGCACCGGTGAGGGCCATCGGGCGGGGTAGAACGGTGACTTGGAGGGCCTCACCGGTATCTGAGATGATGTCGTCGACATCGGTTCCGTGGAGGCTGAGAGGTTCGTAGATGGGCACGACGGAGATCGTGGTGGCCAAGGCGTTCGCGGCAAGGAGGAGGGAGATTAGGGCAGCTTTCACGATTGGAAGACTGCCGGAAATCATAGGGAATAGCTAGGTGAAATTATGTGGGCGGTTTCCACAAAAAAGCCGCCGGACATTGCTGTCTGGCGGCTTGGATTGATTTCAGCTTGGAAGCTTACTCGATTAAGCGGCTTCGGCCTTTTCTTCGAGGGCTTTTTTGGCATGGGCTACGATCGCAGAGAACGCGGGAGCGTCAGTGATGGCGAGATCTGAGAGGATCTTGCGGTCAGCTTCGATTCCGGCGGCTTTGAGGCCTTCGATGAAGCGCGAGTAGGTGATTCCTTCGTTGCGGACGGCAGCGTTGATACGCTGTGTCCAGAGACGGCGGAATTGGCCTTTCCGCTTCTTGCGGTCGCGGTATTCGTATTGTTGCGCCTTACGGACAGCGTCCTTGGCGTAACGGAAGAGCTTCGAGCGGAAACCGCGGAAGCCCTTTGCCCGAAGCAGCACGCGCTTGCGACGCTTGCGGCTTGCTGGGGAATTGGTGGCTCTTGGCATGTTATTGTTTGGTTGTGAACAAGTCGTTTCTTATCATTCCTTCCGCAGTCTCACCTGTTCGTGTCTCCGGTTTTGCCGGATCAGGCTGCGTAAAGGCCGTCCGGAACGCGGACGGGGGCGTGGGCTGTCTTGCTTTCTCTATCAGTGGAAAGGAAGGTTCTCTTTGACATTTCTGATGTCAGCGGCGGAAACAAGGGTTGCTTGACCGAGAGCGCGTTTGCGCTTGCGGCTCTTGCCTTGCAGCAAGTGGCGTTTTCCTTGTTTGCGACGCAGGACCTTCCCGGTGCCAGTGACTTTGAAGCGCTTGGCGACGGCCTTCCGTGTTTTTGCTTTTCCTCCTACTCGTGGCATGGGGGGCGGAACCTAGTCAGCCACGCTTTGTTGGCAAGGCAAAAATGGAAGAAATCCCAGGTAATCGAAAAACGGACCGAATATGCCGCTGGTGACGTCGATGATGCGTCCTTCAATGAAGGGGCCTCGATCGTTGATGGTTACGACTTCGGATTTGAACTTCCGGGTGTGTTTCTTCATATGCTTTGATCCCTTTCGGGTTGCAGCCGCACAGTCCGAGAGGTGGTGTGGGGCAAGAAGAAAATGGCAGGAAAATCATCAAGGATTCTGTGCTAAAAATGAGTGGCTTTTGTCCGTTTCCTTTGAGGAGGAAGGACATTCCTGTCCTTCCCAGCCACTAGAAGGGACAGGAATGTCCCTTCTCCTTAGTTTCAACTTTCTGCCCTGAAAAGGGGCGAATTTAGCCGAGAGTAACGTTAGGATTCTGCGAAGCGAAGAATTTCATGAGTTTCCGACGAGGTGGATGGGTTTTGTGGCTTGGAAGGCGGCGATGTTCTGGGCGGTAATGGCCATCAGGCGTTGGCGGGCTTCGATGGCGGCCCAGGCGATGTGGGGAGTGAGGGTGAGGTTTTTTGCGCCGATGAGTGGGTTGCCGGTTTTGATGGGTTCTGCGGAAACGACGTCGCAGGCGGCACCGGCGATTCGGCCGGAGTTGAGGGCATTGGCGAGGGCGGCTTCGTCGATGAGAGGGCCGCGGGCGGTGTTCACGAGGAATGCGGTGGGTTTCATCTTCGCGATGGATTCCGTGGAGATCATTCCCTGGGTTTCGGGGGTGAGGGGGCAGTGGAGGGAGATGACGTCGGATTGTTCGAGGATTTCATTGATCGATGCCCACTTGAAGGGGAAGGAAGTTTCAGCGGAGCGGGATCGGGAGTTTCCAAGGATGTTCATTTTGAATGCGGCAGCGAGTTCGGCGGTGCGTTGGCCGATGCGCCCGAAGCCGATGATGCCGAGGGTCTTGCCGGCTAGTTCTTCGAAACGGGGGTTATCCCAGAAGCTGAAGTCTTGGGAATTTTCCCAAACACCGGCATGCGAGAGTTGGCTGTGGTGGGCGGGTCGTTTGAAAAAATCGAGGATCAGTGAGAAGACGAACTCGGCGACCGCATCGGTGCTGTAGATGGGGACGTTGGAGACCGGGATACCGTGAGAGGAGGTGTAGCCGGTATCGATAATGTTGTAGCCGGTGGCGAGCACGGAGATGAATTTGAGCTTGGGGAGCTTGGCTAGGGTTTCCGCGCTGAGCGGGCATTTGTTGGTGAGAATGATATCGGCGTCTTTGGCGCGGTCGACGATCTCTTCCACAGGGGTCCTATCGAAGACGGTGAGTTCGCCGAGTTTTTCGATTTCGGTCCAGGGGTTGTCTCCCGGATTGAGGGTGTGGCCGTCGAGGACTATTATTTTCATGAGACGAGGCTTGAAGCAGCCGAGGCGGAGGGCAAGGAAGAAGCGCGTGGGGGGCGCTTCAGTGGGCGAGTTGGTCGTCAAAGATATCGATTTTTTCCGCTTCGAAACGGCGGAGGGCGGAGCGAAAATCGCTAACCGCTTGATGGCGCTTGGTGGTGGCGATCGCGGCAGAGATTTCCTCTCGCAGGGATTCGAGGGAAGGGAGTTCGGCGGGTTTGCGGTCGGTAATTTCGACGATGTGCCAGCCGAGCGTGGTGCGGATCAGGGAGGGTTTGTTTGTTGCCAAGATAAAAACGGATTCCGCGAAATCGGCGGGTAGGCGGTTGCGGGACATCCAGCCGAGGTCGCCGCCTTTGTGGTTGGTTGCGGGGTCGGTGCTGAATTGTTTGGCGAGTGCGGCAAAATCTTTCTGGCCAGCGACCAGTTCCGCGAGGGCAGCTTGCATGGACTGCTTGGCTTTTTCGGATGGGGTGTTGAGCGTTTCGGCAAACACATGGCGGGCGCGGATTCGTTCGGGGACGCGGAGTGCGTCTTGGTTCTCATCGTAGAACGCACCGATCTCCTCTTCGCTGACCTCGACAAGCGGATCGACCCGCATGGCGAGGTATTTCTCCTGCTGAATGCGGGCAGCAATGCGGTTGCGGAGAGCGGTTTCGTCCGGGATTCCCTGCGATTTCATCGCTGCTTTGAGTTCCGGGGCGGAGGGGAAAGTTTGGACGAAACGTTTCAAGCGCTCGTTGATTTCTTCGTCGGAGACGAGTAAATCGTGGGTGTTTACTTTGGTTTTCACCCGCAGGATTTCATGGTCGATGAGGTCGCCAAGTGCGGCGTATTCGATGAGTTTTTTCTGACGGGGTGGGAGTTCTGAATCGGATTTTCCCTGAAGCCAGAGGCGTTCGTGAATGGCGCGATCGAGTTGGGTCCGGGTAATTTGGTGGCCGAAGACTCGGGCAACGACGCCATTGGCCTTGGCTTGGGCGATGGCTTCCGGGCTGTTCGGGTGGGAGGTTTGGATGCGGCGATTGAGCGGTCCGTTAAAAAAGAACAAGTCGCAAGCGAGGTAGCCGAGCACGACAAGGTAGATCGCGAAGCGGAGGGAGAATTTCGTGAACGTGCGCATGAAGATTCAACTTTCAACTTTCAACAAGATTGCTGGCCTAGCGATCTCATTCCCAATTTTACCTGTTGTTTACTAATCCGCCTAAACATCTTCTATGGGGGTTGGACTGTGAGGGTTGAAATTTCATCGGATCTCGACGCTGCAGCCGGGGCGGAGGAGCTTGGGGATGCGGACGATATCCCAGTTGGCGAGGCGGATACATCCGGCGGACTGGGAGCGGCCGATGGTTTCCGGATCGGAGGTTCCGTGGAGGCCGATGCCGGGTTTGTTGAGGCCGCACCAGAGAACGCCGACGGGGTTGTTGGGGCCGCCTGGGATGTGAAGAGCGTTGTTTGAGCGTTTTCCAGTGTCTAGGAGTTGTTGGTCGTAACGCCAGACGGGGAGTTCAACAGCGTTGCGCATTTCCCATTTGCCGTAGCGGATGAATTGGGGTTTTCCGGGAGTGATGGGGAAAGCGGCGATCAGGCTCTGGTTGGCGACGCTGGCCGGTGCGTTGGGATCGGCGATGACCAGGGCTTTCGGGTTTGCCTCATAGATGCGGATTTGGTTGAGCTTGGTGTCGACGACGGCGTGGCGCTGGCTGAGCGTTTCATCCGCTTTGAAGGCCGCGCCGGTGAGGTCTTCAATTTGGAAAGCGGCGATGTTTGGCACGATGATCGTATCGCGAACTTTGAGAGTATTGATTTTTGATGAGGTGTTGAGCTCGATCAGGTATGGGATGTCCGTGTGGTAGCGCTCGGACATGAATTCTGCGAGGCTGCGGTAGGACATTTTTTTTGCTTTCGCCTGCTCGGATTTTTTAAAGGAGAGGTTGGGATTTACCCAATCCGCAGCGTGATTCGGAACGACCGCGACGGCGAATGGGTTGGGGACTTCACGGCGAGCAGCGATGTTCACAGCGGTCCAGCTTCCCGAGGGGTGGCCTTGGACTTCATTCCAAGATTGCACAGCGAGTTCGGAAAATTGGCCGATTTTTCCGTCGATGATTCCAGGTCCGAAGTCCGACTGATCGAGGAAAATCTGGAGTCGGACCGCGTCGTCGCCAGTCGGTTTCTGATCGATCGGGGAGAGTTCAGGTTGAGTTGCTTCAGGCTCTGTTTCATCGGGGAGGACAGGGATTGCTCTCACCACAGGAGGAGCGGGCTCCTGCCGAGTTGGGGCAATCTCGGGGATTGAGGAAACAGGATCTTCAAAGTCGAGAGGTAGGGCTTTGAGAACCTTGCCTTGTGGAGCGGGTTGTTGCGCGGAAAGCGGGGGCGATAGCAGAAGGACTAGAAATAAAAAATAGCGCATGGTCGGTGGTTGTGACGTGGTCAGATGATGCCGAATTCAGGCGGGAATCAAAAACCCCTCCAGTCTGCCCGCGATATCCGCTGGGACAACGGCCCTGACTAGGATGTCGTTTTGTTCGTAGTCAGTGGAAAGGACTTTCGCGTCCTTATGCAGTAGGTTTAGAAGGTCACCGCGATTTTGGGGGATGCGGTAATGGCAGCGTGAGACACGGTCCGCGAGGACGTGGGAACATGCCTTGAGGAGTTGTGGAAGACCCTCACCGGTGAGCGAGGAAGCGCGGATTGCATCTGGGAAAGTCCGATCAAGGAATTCGAGGGTTTCGGGATCGCTGACGGCATCGATCTTGTTCAGGATGGTGATGATGGGTTTGTCGACCGCACCAAGCTCTTCGAGGACTTCCAGAGTGGTTGTCTGAAATCGCTCGATCTCGGGTGCGGTTGCATCGAGGACATGGATGAGGAAATCGGAGAGCACGGATTCCTCCAGTGTCGCCTTGAAAGCCTCGATGAGACGGTGGGGGAGATTGCGGACGAAGCCGACGGTATCGGTGATTAGGAGCGGTTGGCCGTCGGGAAGTTCGATCCGGCGGGTCGTGGTGTCCAAGGTTGCGAACAGCATGTCCTTGGCCATGACGTCGGAGCCGGAAAGTATGTTGAGGAGTGTGGACTTCCCGGAATTGGTGTAGCCGACGATGGATCCATGTGGGGTGTCCATTTTTTCCCGCTCTTTTCTCTGGGTCTTGCGTTGTTTGCGGACGACTTCCAGCTCCCGTTTGCAACGGTCGATGCTGAGGTGGGCGAGGCGTCGGTCGATCTCGATCTGTTTTTCACCCATACCGCGCTCTGCGCCGCCACCGCCGCCAGATCCGCCGCCACCGCCACCGCCTTCGCGGTCAAGGTGGCCCCACATTCTGGCAAGGCGTGGAAGTGCGTATTGCATGCGGGCGAGTTCCACCTGGAGGCGTGCTTCGCGGGACTGAGCCCGCTTCGCGAAAATATCGAGGATCACCTCCTCGCGGTCGATCACGCAGAGGTCGGCGAGTTTTTCCCATTCACGCTGCTGTGAGGGAGCGAAGTTGTTGTCGAAAACGATCACATCGCATTCGTGTGCCTTGGCTAGTGCCACGATCTCTGCCGCCTTGCCGGTGCCGCAGAGGAATTTCTTTTTCATCTCCCGGGGTTTCGAAAGCACGGACTCGACCACCTCGATGCCGAGGGTGGAGACGAGTTCGCCGAGCTCGATGAGAAGCGAAGCAGATTCCTCTGCCTCGTGGTCATTGAAATAGAAGCGCACCACAAGGGCACGCTCGACCAGTTCCGGTTTCTGCCTGACTTCAAACATTCGTAGGGATACTTAGCACGCCCAAGGGAATGGGCAATCTCGAATGGGCTGGGCCTTTACTGTCTTGGTTTTCGGCCTATTCGGGATCGTTGAACCATTCGAGAGCCTTCGCGAGGCTGTCGGGATCGACTCCGCCTTGGCCCTCGTGAAGGTCGTGGCGCAGTTCCTTCACGCCGGCATTCCTGATAGCCTCGGCGGCCTTTTTGCTTTCGGTCTCTGTGGTCATGAAGTCCTTGCTGCCATGGGAGACGAATACTTTTGTCCGCTTCACCTTCAACTTCGATGGATTGAAGGTCCGGATTGATTTCCCGAAATCTTCCCACTTCAGGGAGGTGAGGAAGCAGCCCTCGACATGGTAGCCCTCCTTGACCAGGGCCCCGTAGCCGAGGGTTGCCCTGCCAGCGCCGATTGAGCTGCCGGCAAGATAGATCGGAGCGTCCGCTATCCCGGGATATTTGGTGCCAAGGTGTCGGAAAGCGGCCTGATACATGGTGGCGAACCATCCGGGAGGAAGCTCGTTGAGGGGGGAAGGGCTGTGGGCTGCGACCACGAGCCAGCCTTTCGGGCAAGCAACCTTCGCATAGGGTGCGATGAGTTTTTCGAGATTATTTTCACCCGAGAAATCTGGGAAAACAGCAAGCACTTTGATGGCTTCATCCGGCTTCATGCCAGATGGCACAGCGACCGCGACATTGGTTTTGCTTGGGACGAAGCCGGAGGAGGTCTTGCCGGCTGCACGGATCTCGCCGCGCTCCAGTTCCACCTCGAAGGCGCTGATTTCGTAATCCGTCGCTAGCGGCTTTTCAGGTTTCTCCTGCCCAGGTGTTTTCTCGCCCTCGGCTGGCGCTTCGCCGGCGGGCCGGATCGCTTTGGCCGATTTCAAAACGATCTGTGGGCTTTCCTTGTAGAGCTCGACTTTGCCGGTGATTTCGACCTCTTTGCCTTCGAAGGCTTTGAGCGTGTCGGCATCCGAGATCCCCGGGCGGGCGACGGCGGTGAACGCGCCGGCTTCGCCCTCTATGCCGAAATTCAGGAAAGTCATGCCTAAAGCGATCGTGCTGACGCGGGAGACCTTGCCGGTGATGGTCACCTCCTCGCCGATGTGTTTCGCAGCCTCTGAGAAGGGGATGGCTGCTGAGTGTGCCAAGGTCGCGCCGAAAAACAGGGAAACGATTTTGAGAAATATTCCGGACATAATAATTTCGGACACTAGCTCTCACCGGATAGCAAGTGCTTCGCTTTATTTAGGCGAGCCGTTTCATTACCGCAGCGGAAAGGAGTTTTCCATCCGCGCGACCTTCGGAAAGCTCTTGGGCGCGTTTCATCGCCTTACCCATGTCCGCCTTGGAGGCCGCGCCTGTTTCCGAAATCGCCTGTGCTACGATTTCGTCGATCTGCTCGGCTGAGAGCGCGGTGGGGAGGTATTTGGAAAGGATCGTGATCTCGGCCTTCTCGTTATCGGCGAGTTCTGTGCGCCCAGCCTTCTCGAATTGCTCGATGGAATCCTGGCGCTGCTTGATCTGCTTGCGGATGACTGCGAGGATTTCGGGTTCGTCCAAGGCAGAGCCGAGACCGCCTTTCTCGATGGCGGCATTGGTCATGGCGCTCTTGAGGGCGCGCAGTGAGTTGAGTGCGACGGAGTCTTTGGCTCTCATCGCGGTTTTGATGTCTTCGGAAATCTGGGTGGTGGTATCGCTCATGACGAATTGGTATCACGTTGGGGGATGGAGAAAAGGAAAAGTCGTTCGATTTGCGATAGGCATGCAGCAAGCCGGCTCTCTTACCCTCATTCCAAAGACGGTCACTGCTACCATGCGAAGGTTTTGCTTTTCCCGACCGGAGGGCGGTAATGTCGGCCAGGCGGTGAATGAGAAATTTTAGGTGCTCATTTTCGAAGCGCGGAAGCTGGAGGAACGCACCGCGGGGAATGTTGCGGAGATTTTGGAAACGGCATGAGGGTGATTCGACAAGGGGTGACGCCCTTTCAGGGCTGCGATGATGGGGTGGGCGAGACCCAGGGCGATGCCCTGGGCTGTGGGGTTTTGCACCTTTGGTGCGACAGATATTCCGCGCCAAGGGTGCATCGGCCCGCCAGCCCGGGGCAACGACCGGGGCGATTCCGGCAATATGATGCAGCCCTGAAAGGGCGAAACCCCAACGATATCCTGCCGCGCCAAAGGTGCATCAACCCGCCAGCCCGGGGCAACGCCCCGGGGCGGTTCCGGCAATACGATGCAGCCCTGAAAGGGCGAAACCCCAACGATATTCTGCCGCGCCAAGGGTGCATCGGCCCGCCAGCCCGGGGCAACGCCCCGGGGCGGTTCCGGCAATATGATGCAGCCCTGAAAGGGCGAAACCCCAACGATATCCTGCCGCGCCAAAGGTGCATCCATCCGCCAGCCCGGGGCAACGCCCCGGGTCGGTTCCGGCAAATGAATGCGGCCCTGAAAGGGCGAAACCCCAACCACATCTTTCTTTCGCGCCAACGGCGCATCAACCCCTCAGCCCGGGGCAGCGCCCCGGGGCGGTTCCGGCAATACGATGCAGCCCTGAAAGGGCGAAACCCCAACGATATCCTGCCGCGCCAAAGGCGGATCCACCCGCCAGCCCGGGGCAACGCCCCGGGGCGGTTCCGGCAATATGATGCAGCCCTGAAAGGGCGAAACCCCAACCACATCTTTCTTCCGCGCCAACGGCGCATCAACCCGTCAGCCCGGGGCAACGCCCCGGGTGTTCCGCATCTGCGGAATTCCGAAGCCCTGAAAGGGCGAAACCCCGACGGTATATCAACCATTTTGCGGAATCGACAAAATGGTCATCCGCTGAGATATCTGTCCGATGCCACAATCCCTCTCCAGAGTCCTTGTCCATCTGATCTTCAGCACGAAGCACAGGGAACCGATGATTTCCACTGCGGTTCTGCCGGAACTGCACGGATACATTGTCGGTGTTCTGAAAAATCTGAAATCGCCCTCCATCCAAACGGGCGGAGTTCATGATCACGTCCATATCCTCTTTGTCCTCAGCCGTACGATGACCCAGGCCGACGTCGTGGAGGAGGTGAAGAAGGCATCCTCGAAATGGATGAAGGATGAGGGCAGGTGCCCAGCGTTTTCGTGGCAGGCGGGATACGGTGCGTTTTCAGTGAGCGAATCTCAGGTGGAGACGGTGGTGGATTACATACAGAATCAGGAGGAGCACCATAAGAAGGTTACGTTTCAGGACGAATACCGGAAGTTTTTGAAAAAACATCATGTGGAATACGATGAGAAATATGTGTGGGATTGAGATGATCAACGGGCGAATCGGCGGTGAAGGGGTGAAGGAGTGAAGGAGTGAAGGGTGAAGGGTGAAGGGTGAAGGGTGAAGGGTGAAGGGTGAAGGGTGAAGGAGTGACGCCCTTTCAGGGCTGCGATGATGGGGTGGGCGAGACCCAAGGCGCTGCCCTGGGCTATGGGGTTTTGCACCTTTGGTGCGACAGATCTTCCGCGCCAAGGGCGCATCGGCCCGCCAGCCCGGGGCAACGCCCGGGGCGGTTCTGGCAATTCGATCCGGCCTTGAAAGGGCGTAATCCAAACCAAATTCTTCCGCGCCAAAGGTGCATCCACCCGCCAGCCCGGGGCAGCGTCCCGGGGCGGTTCCGGCAATCCAATGCGGCCCTGAAAGGGCGAAACCCCAACCGCATCCCGCCGCGCCAAGGGTGCATCCACCCGGCAGCCCGGGGCAGCGCCCCGGGGCGGTTCCGGCAATATGATGCAGCCCTGAAAGGGCGAAACCCGAACGATATTCTTCCGCGCCAAGCGCGCATCCATCCGTCACCCCGGGGCAGCGCCCCGGTGCTATCGCCAGATCTGGTCCAGTCACGGGTAGCAGGGCGGGGTGACGCATTCTTCCATATCCGGGCGTTACGAGGGCTTGCGCTGGTCCTCCGGGTATTTTAGAACTACGTAGCAATTATGGCAGCGGGATACACGGAAGCGGACATTCGGAGTTTGGACTGGCGGGAGCACATCAGGTTGCGGCCGGGTATGTATATTGGGAAACTGGGGGATGGGTCATCGCCGGACGACGGGATTTACATCCTACTTAAAGAGGCGGTAGATAACTCGATTGATGAGCACATCATGGGCCATGGGAAAGAGGTGCGGATCGACATCGACGACGAGGGTCGGGTGGAGGTGCGGGATTTCGGGCGGGGGATTCCACTGGGGAAACTTTTCGATTGCGCGGCTCAGATCAACACGGGCGCGAAATACGACAGCGAGGCTTTCAAAAAAACCGTGGGCCTCAACGGGGTGGGGATCAAGGCGGTGAACGCGCTTGCGGAGTTTTTCGAGATCCAAGCATGGCGTGAAGGACAGACCAAGTCGCTGGAGTTTTCCAAGGGCGAGCTGGTGGTGGACATGAAGAATCCACGCAAGGACGATGGGTTGAACGGGACTCGGTTGGCGTTTGACATCGACCGGACGATTTTCCCGGCGAAGACGAAGTTCCGCGATCCGTTTGTGGAGAAGATGTGCCGGTATTATTCATATTTGAATCCGGCGCTAACTACCGTTTTCAACGGCAAGAAATTCCGCTCTAAGGACGGTTTATTAGATTTGTTGCGTGAGGAAATGGAGACCGAGGCGCTCTACGATCCGATCCATTTGATCGGCGATGATATCGAGATTGCGTTCACGCATTGCGCGGAGAGCAGTGAGGATTATTACACGTTCGTTAACGGCCAGAATACTTCGCAGGGCGGGACGCATTTGGTGGCGTTTCGGGAATCTTTGGTGCAGGTGATCCGTGGGTTTTATAAAAAGCAGTATGAGCCGAGTGATATCCGCGCGGGGATTGAGGCGGCGATTTGCGTGCGTATTATCGAGCCGGTTTTCGAGTCACAGACGAAGACGAAACTAGGCTCTTCGGTGATTGTGCCGGAAGGGGAGTCGCTGCGTGCTTTCATCGGGAATTTTCTAAAATCGTCCTTGGATAACTACCTTCACAAACATCCGAAGGTGGCGGAAGCGATTCAGAAACGGATCTTGCTGGCCGAACGGGAGCGCAAGGATCTGAAAGGGATTCAGAAGCTCGCCCGGGAGCGTGCGCGGAAGGCGAAAGTGCATAACAAGAAACTGCGGGACTGCCGGGTGCGGTTTGACTCGAAGCACAAGCGGCGTGAGGAGAGCACCTTGTTCATCACCGAAGGAGACTCCGCATCGGGATCGATCACCAAGAGCCGTGACGTGGAGACGCAGGCGGTTTTTTCACTCCGAGGAAAACCGTTGAACACCTATTCACTCCCGCGGAAGATTGTTTACGAAAACGAAGAGTTCGCGCTCTTGCAGGCCGCGCTCAATATCGAAGATGGGATCGAATCGCTGCGTTATAACAAGGTGGTGATAGCGACCGATGCGGATGTGGATGGTATGCACATCCGGTTGCTGTTGCTGACGTTTTTCCTACAGTTTTTCCCTGAGATGATTCGGGATGGGCATCTGTATATTTTGCAGACACCCTTGTTCCGGGTTCGGAACAAGAAGGAGACGATTTACTGCTACTCCGAGGAGGCGCGGGTTGCTGCGATCAGCAAGGTTGGGAAGACTGCGGAGATCACGCGGTTCAAAGGTTTGGGTGAGATTTCGCCGGATGAGTTCAAATTCATGATTGGTCCCGATATGCGTCTCGATCCTGTTGAGTATGAAGAGGGTAAGGGTGTGAAGGAATTGCTGGCATTCTACATGGGGAAAAATACGCCGAATCGGCAGGAGTATATTATTGAGAATCTCCGTGAGGATGTGGATCGGCAGGTTGCTTGAGGAGGGGCGAACGCTGGTTCGCCACTCTTTTACTCCCGGAATTTTTCGTAGGCGTTGACGATGTGTTCGACGATGGGGTGGCGGACGATATCGGCGGCGGCGAAGCGGGTGAAGGCAATGCGTTCGATATTTTTTAGCGCGTGTTCGGCTTCGTGTAAGCCGGAGCGGATGCCGGGCTTGAGATCGATCTGGGAGGAATCGCCAGTGATGACGATTTTCGATTCCTCGCCGAGGCGTGTGAGGGTCATGAACATCTGTTCGCGGGTGGTGTTCTGAGCTTCGTCTAGGATGACGAAGGACCGGGAGAAGGTGCGGCCACGCATGTAGGCGAGGGGGGCGATTTCGATGACTCCATCGTCGAGGTAGCGCTGGGCTTCCTCTGGGTCGAGCATGTCGTTGATCGCGTCGTAGAGCGGGCGGAGGTAGGGGGCGACCTTTTCTTTGAGGTCGCCGGGGAGGAAGCCGAGGGCTTCGCCTGCTTCGACTGCGGGGCGAGTGAGGATGATGCGGTGGATCGTGCGTTTTTTCAGCATGTGCAGGCCGACGGCCATGGCGAGGTAGGTCTTGCCGGTGCCGGCTGGGCCGAGGCCGAAGGTGACGTCGTTTTCCTGAATGGCCCGGATGTAGGCGAGTTGGTTGGGAGTGCGCGGGGAGACCGTCTTGCGGTTGCGGGCGCCGACGAGCTTGATCGTGGAGAGGGAATTGAGCGGGGTGTCTCCGGCTATTTTAGCGACATCTACAGCGAGGCGGAAATCCCGGGCGGAGATGTGTAGGCCATTGCGCTGGGTGGATTCGAGGTCATCGAAGGCTTTTTTCGCAAGTTGGGTCGTGCCTTCCGGGCCTGTGAATGTGATCCAGCCGTCGCGGGTCACTGTTTTAAGGCCGAGCGCTTCGTCGAGGTAGAGTAGGTTTCGGCGGTCGTTGGCAAAGAGCCCGTGCAGGAACTGCGGGGTGTCGTATTCGATTTTTAGGGTGACAGCTTTCAAGGGAGTAGGTTGCGGAGTAGCGGTCTCCAGAACGCGAGACGTGGTGGGTTTATAGCGGTGGGTATCGGAGGCGGATAACTGAGTCGCGTTCTGGAGAACGCGACTCCTAGCGGGCGATTTCTTCGGCGTAGTTTTCGCGGAGGAAGAGCAGATCTGCGCGGTCTTTTTCGCGGTGGGTGTTTTTCTTCATGCGGTAGAGGAGGCGGGGGGAGGCGAAGGGGATAGGGACGCCGTCGATCTCGCGGATGATCTGGTCTTGGCAGGCTTCCTCGTAGGCAATGCCGCTGGCGGAGGCCATGAGATCGACGCAGATTTCATCTCCCACGCGGACGACGGTGTATTTGGAGACTTCGCCTGGCTCCAGCTCGAGCACGGCTTTGTCGGGTAGGGATTCGAGGGCTTTGTAAACCTTTGCCTCGTTCTTGAGATCGGTGGCGATGATGAGATCAAGATTCATGGTTTCCCTGCCGTATCCGGCACCGCGAACCGCGAACCCGCCGACAACGATGTATTTCGTCCCGGAGGCGTTGAGGTGTCTACATAGAGCTACAAGATCTTCTGTGCTTGGGGCACGCGAAATCAGCTCTTCTTCACTCCCGTATGTTTCGTCATCCATAGGTCTGCTTCTTCATGAGAGTTGAATCGGAAAACACCTCTAGGTGGTAATCTCACGGGTAGAGCTTTTTGCCAATCCTTTGCGCGCTGGATCGAATGGGTCTTTGTGCAAAGGTGGTTTGGAGGACGGCGGCGCCCGACGGTCTTGCCGATGGTTTCCTCGATGTTGATGACGCTGACCTGTTTCATGGGTGAACTTTAGGGCCGCAGAGTGTGATTTACCAGCTTGGAAACTGGGTTTTCCGAACAGATACAGTGGGAGGTTGCGAAGGTGGGTTTTGGGGAGATGGGTTGTTTTGGGGTCGCGTTCTGGAGAACGCGACTCCGGGACACGCCGACTGAAGTCAGCGCTCCGTTTCCAACAGGGTGGCTAGGGCTGGTTCGTCTAATGTGCGGACACCGAGTTGGGTGGCTTTGTCGAGTTTGGAGCCGGCGGATTCTCCGGCTAGGAGGTAGTCGGTGTTTTTTGAGACGGAGCCTGAGACTTTGCCGCCATTTTTCTCGATCAGGTCTTTGAAGTGGTCGCGACTTTCGGAAAGAGTGCCGGTGATGACGAAGGTTTTGCCTGTTAGGGGGAGGTTTGAGGCTGAGGGTTTTGGGGCGAAGTTAGTGGAGACAGGATTGATGTTGAGTTCCGCCAGGCGGGTGAGTGTGTGTTGCCCGGCTTCCGATTTGAAGAAGTTGAGGATGGATTCGGCGACGGCGGGGCCGACGTCTCCGGTTATCGCGTAGGGCTCCAATGCGGGGTTTTTCTTCTTTGCGTCGGCGCGGGTATCTGTGAGGAGTTCGGCGATGAGTTCCGAGGAAGGGATGTCGGTCAGTTTTTCATGGAGTCTGGAGAGTTCCTTGGCGGCGGATTCGCCGAGCTGGCGGATGCCCATGGCGAAGAGCCATTTGTTGAGGGGCTTCTGGCGGGCGGCTTCGAGGGAGGTGATGATTTTGGCGGCGTTCTTTTCGCCGAAGCGGCGGGGGGATTGCTCGGTGCCGAGGTTGAGGTTAGCCAGCGTTTCTTCGGTTAGAGAGAAGAGATCGAGGGGGCTGGTGGCGTGGCCGTGGCGGACGAGGGCTTCGGCGACGGTTTCGCCCATGGAGTCGATATCGAGTGCTTTGCGGGCGGCGAAGTGGGAGATGGCGGTGACGGCCTGTGCGGGGCATTCAAAGTTCGTGCAGCGCCATGCGACAAACCCATCTTCTTGGGTGATGGGGGCGTGGCAGGAGGGGCATTTTCCGTGGACGAAATCGGTGAGCGAGAAGATCTCGGCCTTCGGGTCGGGATCGATGACTTTTACGATTTGCGGGATGATTTCGCCGGCTTTTTCGACGAGGACTTTTGCGCCGATGTAGATGCCTTTTTTCGCGATCTCGTCCTGGTTGTGGAGTGTGGCACGGGAGACGGTGGAGCCGGAGATGAGGATAGGATCGAGCTCGGCGACGGGGGTGAGGACGCCGGTGCGGCCGACCTGGATGGTGATGCCGGTGAGGGTGGTTTCTTGCTGCTCGGGGAGGAATTTGTAGGCGGCGGCCCAGCGGGGTGCGCGGGAGGTGGAGCCGAGGGTTTCGCGTTCGGCGCGGTCGAGGATTTTGATAACGACTCCGTCGGTGGCGTGGTCGATTTCGTGGCGGTGATTGCGGAAGAATGCAATCCCTTCGAGGAGTTCGCTGAGGTTTTCGGCGATGCGGACGGGTTGGTTGCGGGGGATGGAGAAATTCTCTAACAGATTGTGGAAATCGATTTCTGAATTGAGGGTTTCGCCTTCGTAGGCGCCGAGGCCGTGGGCGAGGAAGGCGAGCGGGCGGGTGGCGACGATTTTGGAGTCGAGCTGTTTTACGGTGCCTGCGGTGGCGTTGCGGGGGTTGGCGAAGGTGGGTAGGCCCGCTTCGTCGCGGGATTCGTTGAGGGTGGCGAAGGCGGAGTTCGGCATGAAGATTTCGCCGCGGATTTCCAGCTTTGTTGGGATTTTGAGATTTGAGATTTGAGATTTGAGATTTTCCTCCTTGAGGACCTGGAGGTCGATAGGGACTAGTTCGCCATCGGAGGTTTTGATGAGGTTTCCGGTGTGGGTGTCTGCGACATCGACGCCTGTTACGGGGTGGAACCAGCGGTTGTGGCCTTTTGATTCGTAGCCTTGATCGAGGAACCACCCCGCGATTTCTTCAGAGGAAGGCTCTGTACCATCGACGTAGGGTTGGGAAATGACGAAGGCGGGGCCTTGTTTGGTGGCGAGGATTCCGTGGAACCAGATATCGTCTCCGAAGATGCGGTTACAGGCGATGATGTTCCGCAAGTAGGGGATGCTGCCCTGCGCGCCGAAGTTTGGCGGGAGAGTGAATTTGATGACTCGGAGGAATTTTTCCGCTAGGAAAACGGTGTGCTCGGACTGTCCGCCTAACTCTTTCCAATCCCGTATGAGGCGAGATACTCCTTCATCTTCGAGGATTCGATGAGCGTGAGTTCCCCATTCAAGAATGGATTCGGTTTCCTGTCGGATCCGTTGCGCCACATTGTCTCCATGATTTCCTGGGGAGTCTTTTTGAAGCCTTCTAGCCAAGCTTTGTGGCGAGCCCTGCGGATGTGTTCCGGGGATAAGGGCATTTTTTGCGGAGTGCTCATGGGATATTGCATAGGGGAGGATGGATTCGAAGTCAATGCCGGTGGTGGGGTTGGTGCCGTATGAGGCGGAGTCTTCTTGGAGGCTGGAAGATGAGTTTGGGGGTGAGAAGTGGAGCTGGGGTTCTGGCTCGGGATCCGTCGTCGCTGCGCCATGCCGAGACAAGTGCTGGTCAGCAGGATGCGGCCCCTCCTTGAGGGAAAGGGGGATGTTGCGGATGGTGCGGACGTTTTGGGTGACGTCATCGCCGGTGGTGCCATCGCCACGGGTGGCGGCGTATTTTAGAGAGCCGTTTTCGTAGTAGAGGGAGACCGCGACGCCATCGATTTTGGGTTCCATGGTGACGGCGATGTTTTCGCGGCCGAGGTTTTTCTGGAGGCGTTTGTAGAAGGTGATGAGCTCGGCTTCCGGGACTTCGGCGTCTTTGAGTTCGAAGACGTCGTCGATGCTGAGCATCGGGACCGGGTGGTTGACTTGGGAGAAGCCTTCGAGGGGTTTGGATCCGACCCGCAGGGTGGGGGAGTTGGGATCGGCGAGATTCGGGTTTTGCTTTTCGAGGTCCCCGAGTTCTCGGAACAGGCGGTCGTAGTCTGCGTCGGAGATTTCAGGCTCTGCCTGGGTGTAGTAGAGGTGGTTGTGGTGGTTGACGAGTTGCCGGAGTTCCGCGACGCGCTGGTCGGGCGTGGGGAGGGAGGAGAAGAGGTCGGGCTCGGACATGGGATTGGGAAACTTCAAACTTCAAACCTCAAATTTCAAGGAAGACTTGTGTGAACCTCCTTCATTGGGGTTTGACTGGACGGTGGCGTGGTTCCACTTTGATGCCGGTGAAAACGGTAAATTACAAAATTGGGAATGAGAAGTTGGTCAAAGTGCTGGATAGCGCTTCGAGCCATTTGCGTGGCTTGCTGGAAAAGCAGGGGCGGGCGGATGGTGCTCTGCGGATTGCGGTGATTGGGGGCGGATGTTCCGGGTTGCAATATAAAATGGACTTGGTCGATGGGCCGCGTGACCGGGATATCATGGTTCCGAGCAATGGGGTGAATGTGGTGGTCGATCCTAAGAGCGCACTTTTCGTGAGTGGGAGTGAGTTGAATTTCTCGGACGACTTGCAGCAGGGTGGTTTCAAGGTCAGCAATCCGAATGCGGTGGTGACTTGTTCTTGTGGGGAGAGCTTTGCGGCATAGGGATTTTTTTTAACCGCGAATTGACGCTAATGATCGCGAATTCTGGACTATGAATGCTTTTGAACTATTAGGCATTCCTATGGGGCTAACGATTTCTGATGAGGAGATCAGGGAAGCGTTCAGGAAACGGGCATCGGAGGTGCATCCGGATTCCGGGGGGGATGAGGTGGAGTTCGCTGCTTTGCAGGGGGCGCAGGAGGTTCTTTTGAGTCCGGCACGGCGGCTCAAAGCGTGGATGGTCGCCAACGGTGTGGAGTCTGATGCGCGGGGGCAGATCGAGGGAGGGTTAATGGATCTTTTCCAGAAGGTGGCGGAAGTTGGTTCCGAGGCGGAAGCGGAGATCAAGCGGAACGCGAAGGCGCAATCGGCTCTGGCGAAGGCGCTGGTGGAAGTGAAACTGATGGCGCAGAGAGAAAAGGTGCAGAGCCTGTTGGCCGAGATCGGGGGGGAGATCCTGGAGCGGACCGTTGCTTTCGGCAAGGTCGAGAGCGGAGAGGGCGATGCCGGAAAGCTGGCGCGAGATCTGGTTTTCCTAGAGAAATGGCGTGGGACTCTGAAAGGAATCTACGGGCGCCTGATGTGATTATCGTCCGTTGGCTGGGACGGCTGAGGAAGCAGGGGCACCTTCTTCGGTTTTCGAGAATTCCGAGGTCTTGGCCAGGTAGAAAAGTGCGCTGCTACCACCGACAATCGCGAGCACGGCGACAAAAGTAATCAGGAGTAAGAAAAACGATTTCATGTAAGAAGCTTGGAGACAGGCGCAGCTCTTGGCGAGGGAGAAATCAAGGCCGTTTTAGCAGCGCGGCAAAGGCTCCGTCGGTGCCGTGTTCGACTGGAGTGATGCGGATGGATTTTTTCAAACGCAGGCCGTGCTCTCTGGCGAAGGCAGTCACGAGATTGATGTTTTCGCAATCTTCGATCGAGCAGGTGGAATAAACGATGCGCCCACCTGGTTTCAGGCAAGGGAGGGCGTTGTTGAGAATCTCGTTCTGGATGGTTACGAGGTCTTCGATGTCTGCGGGTTGGAGTCTCCAGCGGACATCGACCCGGCGGCGGATGACGCCGGTGTTGGAGCAGGGGACGTCGAGGAGGATCGCGTCAAAGGCTCCGTGGAAGCGTTCGGGGGCGGGTTTGCGCCAGTCGTGGACGGAAGTTTCATCGGGCTTGATTCCGAGGCGAGCGAGATTTTCCTCAAGACGTGGCAGGCGCTTTTGATTCGAGTCGGTGCAGACGAGGCCGGTGCCGCTACCGAGTGAGGCGGCGATGAGAAAAGTTTTTCCGCCTGGTGCGGCGCAGGCATCGAGGATTTTTTCGCCGGGTTTTGGGGCAAGCATTTCCACGCAGTGCCGGGTCGCGGGGTCCTGGATGTAGATGCTGCCGTTGGCGAGAAGTTGGGTGGGGAGTTTGCCATCGAGGAGGAAATAATCGGGGGCGTGGTCGAGAGGTTCGCCGGGGATTTCGGTGTCGGTTGGTGAAAGTGGGTTGAGCCGGAAGAAGGTTTCAGCGGGTTGGTTGTTCCACTCCATGATGGAGAGGGCTTTTTCTTTTCCGAAGGACTTTCGCCAGCGTTTGAAGAGCCAGTCGGGATGCGATTGGAGGACGGCAGGCGGGAGGTCGTCGAGTTCTTCCATCAGGCTTTTGCGGGAGGTGATGGCTCTGCGTAGGACGGCGTTGATCAGGGATCGGACGGGGGCTTTTCCAGCTTCGACGGTTTCGTTGACTGCGGCGTGATCTGGGATGTTGAGGATGAGGATCTGGCAGAGGCCGACGCGGAGGACGTCGCGCGTTTCGGCATCGAGTTTGCCTTGGCGGAGTTTTCCTATCCAGTGATCGATCAGGCGGCGGTGGCGTAGGACGCCGAAAAGGATGGCTTGCAGTAAGGCGCGGTCGGCAGACGAGAGCATCCGGCGCTGGGCATGGCGCTCGACGAGGCTTTCGGCATAGTCGTGACCTTTCGCCCATGCCCGGAGGGCGGAGACGGCGGCTTGGCGGACGTGGAAGTTTTTAGCAGGCATAAATTTCAACTTTCAAAGTTCAACTCTCAAGGAAGAGCCGATGAATTGGTCTTCTCCAACCAATAACTTCTAACTAATAACTTCGAGGAACTCGGGAGAAATGAAATCCTGGCCGTGGATGATATGGTCAAGGAGGGGGACATCGGTGATGGATTCGAGAAGACCTTTATTGGTGATCATGGGGGTGTCCATTTCGTCTCCGAGTTGGTTGAGGACAATTCCCGCGCAGGTGAGGCCTTTGGCTTTGATTGCCGCGATGGTGAGCAGGATGTGGTTGAGTGCGCCGAGGCGGTTTGCGGCGACGAGTATAACAGGGAGAGCGAGGTCTTTGGCCAGATCCGAGATGAAGTAGTTTTTCGTGATCGGGACTTCCCAGCCGCCAGCGCCTTCGACGAAAACGGGATCATATTTTCCTGAGAATTCGTGATAGGATGAAACTAGGTCTGCGGGATTGATGCTTTTGTTTTCAAGCAGGGCGGCTGCAAGGGGAGCTAGGGCGGAGCCGAAATGTAGCGGGTTGACCTCGTCGATAGGCAGATTCCCTGAAGCTTCCGCAAGCAGGGTTCCATCTTCGCGGTCGCCGCATGAGACGGGTTTATAACCGACCGCATATTTGCCCTCCGCACGAAGTGATTCGATGAGCAATTTAGTGACGTATGTCTTGCCGGCCCCGGTGTCTGTTCCTGTTATGAAGAAGTTCACTAGGAGTCAGGGAGCTTGCGACTCGGGCGCGGGTCAAGTGTAGAAGGTTCTTATGGGCTTTTTTCTTTTCGACCGCTTCACAAAAACTACCTATTATGGTTTTGAAAGTTGATGCCCGTATTGCCAGACTCCGATCCAGCCGAGCGCGCCCGAGTGTCCCGCCTACCGCCTGACGTATCCTCAACGGGCTCAACGGGTTGCTGGAGACGATCACCCGGTTCGGCGAAGGACCATCGTATGGAGAAAACGCTTTTTAACCGAAAGCTTTCAGGAAGCCCACTTCCAAGGCGAGCGGTTCGGAGGCGTTGGTGTCGAGAGTTTGGCGGAGTTTTTCCAATGCTTCGAGGCGTTTGCCGATTTTGAAGACGCTTTCGTGCTCGGCGATTTTTTCGAGGTGGGTTGCAGATTCGGGGAAATCGAGTCCGCCCGCGCCGATTTTGATGCGGATCAGGTCGGCCAGCCAAGCGAGGATCACGTCGAGATAACGGTTCCGGGCCTCAAGATAGTCGGCTTCGGCGGCGGCCTTGTGGTAGTCCTCGCGTTCCTTCAGCCAAGTGCCGTCGGTGCCGTCGCGGTAAGTGGCGATTTCTTCCTTCGCAGCTGATTTCGCTGCTGCTTCGGCAGCTGCCTTTTTTTCCGCGAGGAAGTCTGTGAAGACGGCTTTCATTTGAAGCGCGGCGATTGGGCCGCCGAAGCCCTTTGAGGCGACTCCGTTGAGTGCGTTGACGAGTTCGTCTCCGCCGTCAGCTCCTAGGGACCGGCCACCGGTGAGTTTCACCTGCACGCAGCGTGAGAGGATGGTCGGGAGGAGGCGTTGAGGTTTGGTGGAAAGAAGGAGCAGGAGGGTTCTGTCCGGCGGTTCCTCTAGGGTTTTGAGGAAAGCGTTCTCGGCTTGCTCGTTCATGCGGTCGGCATCGACGATGACGCCGACCTTGGTCTCGCCTTTGGGAGCGGCGAGGTGAAGGGTGTGTTCGAGATCGCGGATCTCTTTCACCGAGATGCGGCGGCTCTTGGAGCGCGGTCGTATGATCCGCACCCAGCCGCCTTCTTGTTCGTCGAGTGGTAGGATTTTTTCGAGCACTGGGTCGCCGAAGAGATCAGTGCCGCCGCCGTCTGAGGGCGCGTTGAGCATTGAAATAATTCGGGAGGCGAGTTCCTCTTTTCCGCAGCCGAGCGCGCCTGTGATTAGAAAGGCATGGGCAAGCCTCTTGCGCGCATAGGCGGACTTGATCAGTTCGAAGGATTTCTCGGCATTCTGGGACACGTGGGAGAGGGTGATGAAAAGCTGTGAGGCTGGAAAGGTGAAATAGGTTTTGAAATGGATATTCCGGGTTGATGAGGGCAAGATGCCTGCGCTCGTTGATCAATCCTCGTCCGCGAAGATGTTGTTCATGCTGGCGAAGAAGCTGTCGAGGTCGTCGTCTGACATTTCGGTGTTCTGGATATCGTCGAAGGTGGTGTGCACGACGTGTTTGTCGTCGAGCTCGCCGATGAATGACGAGGGCTGACAGCCGGTTTTCTGGCCCCATTTCATACGCACGGTGCAGTAGGTGAGGGTGAGAGAGTCCTGGGCGCGTGTGATGCCGACGTAGAGGAGGCGGCGTTCCTCGTCTTTTGTACCATCGGAAATACTGCGGGAGTGCGGGAGGAAGCCTTCCTCTAGGCCGACAAGATAGACGATGGGAAATTCCAGGCCCTTGGAAGCGTGGAGGGTGATGAGGGTGGCACCTTTCTTTTTCTCCAGATCATCGTCCTCGCGGTCGGAGGCGAGAGCGGAGTCGTCTAGGAAGGACTGGAGTTTTTTGCCTTTTTCGATGTGAGCACGCAGGGATTCTTTGATAGAATTGATCGCTTCGCCTCGCTGAAGGCGTTCGGATTCGTTTTTGCAACCGCGTTCCAGCCAAGGGAGATATTCCATTTCCACGAGAAGTTCGGAAAGGATGTCAGCGGGATTTTCCTTGGTGATGTCGATGCGGTTTTTGGCACCGGAGATGAGTGCGACGAAGTCCTCGATGGCTCCACGCGCCTTTGCTCCGAGGGTGGTGGTAAAAAAGGGATCGCAGAGTGTCTGCCAGACGGAGCGATCTTTTTCTCGGGAGTCGTCGGTAGCAAGGATGGCGGTGGCTTGGCCGATGCCGCGGTTCGGTGCGTTGAGGATGCGGAGGAGAGGAACGTCGTTTTCCGGGGATATGAGTAGGCTTGTGTAGGCTAGGACATCGCGGATCTCACGGCGGTCGTAGAATGACTGGGCACCAACCATGCGGTAGGGGATTTTACGGTCGCGGAGGGCGAGTTCGAGCTTTCTCGACTGGCCGTTGGTGCGGAACAGAACCGCGAAGTCCTCCCACTCGCGGCCGTGCGCGGTCTTTTCGCCGAGCATTTCGTCGGCGATGAAGTCTGCCTCCTCGTCATCGCCCGGCATGGCGACGATGCGGACGTTTTCTCCGCCGCTACGAGTGGCGCGGAGGACTTTTTCGCGGCGACCGGCGTTGTGTTTGATCAGGGAGTTCGCGGTATGGAGGACGGCTTCGGTGGAGCGGTAGTTTTCCTCCAGCCGGATGATTTTCGGGTTTGGGAAAAAGCGCTCGAATTCGAGGATGTTGGCGACCTCCGCGCCGCGCCAGCCGTAGATGGATTGGTCATCGTCGCCGACGACGCAGACATGGTAAGGAGGACCGACGAGTTGCTGGAGCAGGCGCATCTGGAGCGAGTTGGTGTCCTGAAACTCATCGACGGTGACGCGGGTGTAGAGTTTGCGGAAGTGTTCACGGACGTCGGCGTGTTCGCGTAGAACCTGCTCTGCGAGGAGTAGGAGGTCGTCAAAATCGACTGCGTTCTGGGCGCGGAGTTCGTTCTGATATGCGACGGCGAGCTGGGCGAAGAAATCGTCTTGGAGGTCGGCGACGTCGATGCCCTTGTTTTTTGCCTTGGAGATTTCCGAGAGGACCGCCTCGGGTTTGATTTTCTCGTCGCTACCGCCTTTGCGGACGAGGAGTTGTTTCATGATCCCAACTTGGTCGGAGTAGGCGGTTATGGAGAAATTCTTTTTGTATCCGAGTTTGTCGATCCCGCCGCGCAGTAGGCGGACGCAGAGGGAATGGAAGGTGCAGACTGTCATCTTGTCGGCGGCGTATTTCGAGACCATGCCGCTGATGCGGCCCTTCATTTCCGCAGCGGCCTTGTTGGTGAAAGTCACGGCTAGGATTTCCTCAGGCGGGACTTTTTTCTCCAGCATGTGTGCGATACGGCAGGTTACGGTGCGGGTTTTTCCCGTTCCCGCGCCAGCGAGGATCATGACGGGACCGTCTAGATTCGCGACCGCCTCGCGTTGGGCGTGGTTGAGGGATTCGAATGCGAAGTCGTTTGCCATGAGCGGGGAGACTCAATATAGGGCTGGGGGGTTTGGCAATGGTAGAGGTTTTAGGGGGATCAGATTTCAGCTACAGAGGCACGGAGAACACGGAGGGAGTACAGTTCGGATTCTTTGTCTGGTTCTGATTAGCACGGGATCTTTATCCTCTGTGGTTGACTCTTCCTGGTAGCCGCCGGAATAATCCTCTAGCAAAGCGCTTTTACGAAAACATCATGGAACAGGTCATTATCATCGGAACCGGCTGTGCCGGCTACACCGCAGCTATCTACACCGCCCGGGCAAGTCTGAACCCTTTGCTTATAGCAGGGACTCAAATGGGAGGGCAACTTAGCACGACCACTGAGGTCGAGAATTTCCCTGGTTTCCCAGACGGAATCATGGGTCCGGATATGATGATGAGTATGCAGAAGCAGGCGGAGAAGTTCGGCACGCGGATCGAATATGCTTCGGTGGACTTGATTGAGAAAAATGCCGACGGAACTTTTGGAGTGAAGCTTGGTGAAACGACATTACAAGCGAAGACGGTGATTATCGCGACCGGAGCTGCGGCCCGTTGGCTTGGTTTGGAGAACGAGAAGGAACTTGTCGGTCACGGACTAACTTCATGTGCGACCTGCGACGGTGCCTTCTACCGGGATGTGCCCGTTTGTGTGGTCGGCGGTGGTGATAGTGCCTGTGAGGAAGCGAATTTCCTAACCCGTTTCGCGAGCAAAGTTTACTTGATTCATCGCCGCGGAGAGCTACGCGCTTCGAAAATCATGGCGGATCGTGCCTTGGCGAATCCAAAGATCGAGCCGATCTGGAATTCCGCAGTCACTGAGTATTTGACGGATGAAAACGGCGAGATGCGTGGAGTCAAGCTTGGGAATCTCGTTGATCACTCGGAAAGCGAGCTGGAGGTTGCGTGCGTTTTCGTGGCGATCGGTCACGTTCCGAACAGCCAGTTCGTTGGTGATCTCGTCGATAAGAATGAAGATGGTTATCTTTTGCAAATTCCTGGACGGACGGCTACGAAAACTCCGGGAATTTTCGCAGCAGGAGACGTTTCGGATCATTACTACCGACAAGCGATCACGGCTGCGGGTCAGGGATGCGCGGCGGCGTTGGAGGCCGAGAGGTATCTGTCCGACCAGGAGTGAGAGTCAGGAATCGCGTTTCAGGGCTTTGAAGACCTCGGGAGGGACATACCGTTTGACAGTTTTCTCCCAGCCTTCGGGGCCGGTGAGGGACTTGATCATGCTTGAGGAGACTTCGGCAAAATCTCTCGGTGGCATCAGAAATACGGTTGTGATGTCCGGTGCCATGTCTGCGTTGATATGGCGCATGACACGTTCGTATTCGTAATCGTTGGGCGAGCGGATACCGCGGAGGACGTAGGTGGCGTCTTTCTTTTTCGCGTAGTCGACAAGGTATCGGTTGTCGAAATGGGCGATTTCCAAGCGGTCGCTTTTCGGGACGGAAGCGCGGAGCATATCGAGTCTTTCCTCAATGGTGTAGGAATAGGATTTCACCGGGTTACTGCCGATGGCGACGATGAGCCGGTCGAACATTTCCAAGCCCCGCTCGATCATCCAGAGATGGCCGTTGGTTGGAGGATCAAATGAGCCAGCGTAGACAGCGATGCGCATGGAGCTACCTTAGCCCTTTGAGAGAGTCTGGGGAGAGAAAAATTTTCGGACCGGAAGAGGATTCTCAGGTTCCGGCATCGGCTTTTTCTGCAACTGAGCGGGTGGAGTTGGATGAGTGGTATTCGGTCAAAACTTCATCTTCGGCATTGGAAACGCGAACTCTCATTCCGATGACTCTTTCCCGCTCAACACTGGAAGCGTGTTTTTCGCACTTCGGGCAGCTCGATGTGGTGCTGCAATCGATATTGATCTCGACTGGTTTGGTCTGGAACTGGATATCGTTATTGCCGTTGATGGACTCGAAGAGTTCTTCACCGGAAACGACCTCAATAAACTTTTTTCCCTCTTTATCGACCTTGGAAACATAGATGTCATATTTGGCCGTCAGCTCCTCCAAGTCGAAATCACTGCGATTTCCGATGGAAACGTTGAAGTGCTCTTTTCTCTTCTTGTAGATGTAGAGTCCCTTCGTGCTTTCGAATTTCTCGGATTCTTCCTTTGAGCTGACTTCGAGGGCTTGGAATTTCTCGGACTCCTTCAGGAACTCGTTGAAAAACTCCTGATCTTCTTTAGAAAATGCGCTGGCTTTTGCTGTCGTTCGAGAGCTTTGCCCGGAAATTTGCAATACGACTGTATCTGTTGAGGCAGAATAGGAAATGAGGTCTGCTTTCATAGTTCTTTTGCCATCGGCGCTGGTAAAGGAGCGAGCCGAAAGTGGGAGAGCGATAGCGAGGACAAAACCTAAAAATAGAATTTTCATGGGTTTTAAGTTAACTACTCTCGAGTAGGAAACAATCTCTAAATAAGTTCAAGGGATGTCCGATTTTTTGGCTCAAGTCGCTGTGGTATGGGGATCGCGACTGCGGGATGCCGCCATTCCACCCAGCAACAAGCAGAGGGGGACGGCTAGCCATGGGGCGCGGTTGCGGGTTGGTTTGAGGTCGAGGGTGAGGAGCATAGGGGCGTCGTTGTCGATCTGGACGGAGCGGTGGAAGGTGAGGACTTTTCCGCGTTCCGGGATGGTTATGTTGAGGGCGGTGGGAGCTGGCTCGGCGGCGAGCTGCTGGGTGACGATGCGGTTGGCGATTTCCTTGAGCGCGGAGTTTTCCTCCGAGGAGTTGCCTTCGAGGAAACGATCGAACTGGGTTTGGTCATAGTTGTAGTTGCCCTGGAGGATGGGGTTTACCTGGGCGGCTTGGTTTAGCTGTTGGTTCTCCTCTTTCTGGGCGTAACCATTGTCGAGTAGGACGCGCTGGCGGCGGGTGTTGAGTCCGAGGACGGCCTGCTGGGTTTTTAGCTCGCGGAGCTGGACGCGGGCGTCTTCGCCGGATGCGGCGTCGAGCTGGCCGGAGTTGACCGCGTTGGAGAACGCCTTGCTGGCTTTTTCCTGATCGCCGGCGGCAAGCCATAAGTTCGCGCGATCGAGAAGGGCGACGGCGCTCTGCGAGTCGTTCTGTTTCTTGGTGGCGGCGGAGGATTCGTATTCGGAAACCCCGAAGGAGCCGTAGTTCGATTCGTTGCGCAGATCGAAATCGCCGCTTTGGCCGGTCAGTTGCCAAGCCTCGGGGATGAGGACGCGCCAGGTGAGGTTTTCCATCGGTGCGTTGAGGACGGGGCCCTCTAGCTCGTAGCCCTTGTGGGTGGGGGTGGAATAAACGAAGCGGACACTGGCGGGCTGCGATGGCTCCGGGGATGGGAAGACGTAGAAGAGCCACTCGCTGCCGTCGCGGACGAGGGTGGCTCCTTCGTCGTTGACGAGGACGTTGAATAGTTCTGCTTTTTCGGGGAGTTTTAAGCGCAGGGTTCCTTTGGCGACGACTTGCATCTTCAACTCGACGGCGGTGAGGGAGCCGCCTTTCGGGGAAAGCAGTGTGGTGAGCTTGCCTTCGGAGACACGAAGCTTGCTGAGATCGGCGAGTTCGTGGCGTTTCAGCACTATGGAAAGCGGCGACTCCGGATCGGCGACCCGGAACAGCAGTAGCGGCGGGGTGTTACCAGCCGACTGGCCGAATTTAGCCCTCACGGCGGCCCAATCGGCGCGCTGCCAGCCACGGGGGAGAGTTGGTGCGTCGAGTTCCAAACGGCCGCCCGCGCGGAGGGCTGCGAAGTACGATAGCTGGCGTATTTCGGGGAATTCGATGGGAGCGATGGCCTCGGTGCCTCCTCCTGCGGATGCCTGCTGGTATTCGATCTCGACCTTGGTTTCCCCGGCGATGCCGCGTTGGAAACGGATTTCGTAGAGGCCTTCCTCGCCCTCGACCGGGACGAGATCGGCGACGGCATCGCCGCTGGCGCGGACGGTGGCGGCGGAGGTTTCGGTGAGGCCGGGGATGCGGACGCGGAGGGATTTGAGGGCGGCGTTTTCTATCCGGTAGTTGATCGAGGCGCGGGTCAGCGTCTGGCCTTCGCGGAGGGTGGTTTCATGGAAAACGCTGGCGGTGACCCATGGGTCGAGGCGGGAGATGGCGAGGCCGAGCGACCAATCCGACTGGAGCAGGCGGTAGGCGAGGGCGCCAGGGCGGGCGGCGGCGCGGACGGAATCTTTCGTCGTATCGGTGAGTTCGCGGGGATCAATCTGGGAGATGTTCTTGCGTTCCACGGCGCGTACCTGGAGGCCGCGGTCAGGGACGATGGTGACGATGCCCGTCTCGCGGGAGGCCTCAAGCAATGTGATGCGCGGAACCTGCCAGCTTTCCTGCGAGCCGGGAGGACGGCCTGTTAGGGTGAGGTTGAAATCGAGGGTGCCGAGGGTCTTGCCGTTGAGGTGGAAGGTGATGATGCGTTTGCCATCGGAGGTGGATTCGGTCCAGTGGCTGAGCGATTGGCCGGTAGCGGTTTCGATCTCGAGGTTGGCGGGGATTTCCGCAGCGAGGCGGAACACTCCCGCGCGGGTGACGCTGACCGAGAGGTCGGCGGAGACGATGAGGCGGTCTTCGCCGAGGGAGACGAGCGTCCATGATTCCGAGCGGAGCTCCGGGGCGACGGGGGTGACTTTCAGTTTTGCCGAGGCCGCTTCTTCGCCGTAGCGGAACGCGTGCTGGATCAGGGCGAGTGGGTTTTCCTCGCTGTCGCGGGGAAGGAGCGTGGGATCGAAGTCGCCGGGATTGACGCGGGAGAGGCCGGTTGTTTCGACCGATTCCGCCTGCGCGTCGTTGCCGAAAGCGAGGGCGAGGAATCCGACTTCGCCGGAGCTGCCTTGCACGCGGACGGGTGTGAGCGCGAGATCGACGGGCAATGTTTCCGTGCCCATCTGGGTGCGGACGGTGAGGTTGAATGCTTGATCCTGGGCGGGCTCGATGGGGATGCGGAGCTGCTGTTTCTCGGGATCGAAACGCCATGCCCCGGCAGGACCCTCGGTGACTTCGGAGACGGTGAAGCCCGCCGGGATGTCGAGGATGAGCTCGGAAACACGGCCCTGGGTGGGGCGGATCGCGAGGCGGTGGCGGGCGTTGACGACGCCGGGGCCGGGGAGGAAAAGGTTGGAGACATCGGCGAAGAATTCGGTCTTCTCCGAGGAGATGTCACGCTGCGCCGGGCGGGCGGTGATGGTTGCCGGATCGGTCGGGCCGAGGATGAGGACGGCTCCGCTTTCCGTGGCGGTGAGGTCGGCGGGCTTGGTGATGCGGGCGGCCTGCGGCGACTGGAATTCCCAGCCGGCCTGATCCCAGCGGAGGGTGATTTCCCTCATCGCGGCGGGGCCGGTGGGGACGGGGAAACCTTTCGCGGGGGAGGCGAGGGGCATCTCGAAGGTGGCTTTCGCGGTGAATTGGCCGGTGGCCTCGGCGATGATGTAGTAGGCATCTGCATCTCCGAGCGGGGCTTTGGAAACTTTCAGGCCGTCGCCTGTGAAACCGGTGAGGGTTGCGGGTGGGCGGAGGAGGAGAAAACGGTCGCCTGCCTCGGCGCGGAGGGTGATGGCGATGGTTCCGTGGAGGCGGTTTTCCTTGATCGTCCAATCGTGGATCATCGACTCGGCGGGCTTCGGCTCCATGGCGCCTGCGGCGGGGAGCTGGGAGAAGAGAGCGAAGAGTAAGAGAAGAGTGGCCGTGACTGCCGGTGCTTTGGGGCGACGCATGTTGCGGAACGCTTGGGCGATATGTGGTAGGCACCAGATGGCGGCGATTACGGCGAGGAGTGCGAAGAAGATCGGCGCGCCGTTGCGGATGGAGAGGAAGGATGCTCCGACAAGGGCGAGGCCAAGGGGTTTCCAGAACGGTTTCCCGGTGAGGAATCCGGCGACGGTGAGGCCAGTGCCGAGGAGGAAAAGCAGCGCGACGGTCCAACCGGTGCGGGCGAACCACGGGGCGTAGTTTCCGATCTCGATGGTGACGTGCTGGCCTGCGGCGACGACCGGCGCAGCGTATTCAAGGGTGTCGGAGCCTGAGATGGATGTGCTGGCGGCTTTCAGTGAGAGGAGGGCGGAAAGGACAATGAACACGCCACCGCATATCATGGCGACGAACCTGATGTTCGACCCCGATTCGCCCGATGCGAAAGCGAGCGTGATGACTCCGAGGATCAGGAGGATTGCGACTGCGCCGCCGTGCCGGGAGAGCCATTGCCAGCCGGTTTCTGCTAGGCCGGGGGAGGTGAGATCGGCGGTGCCGCCGAGTGGGACGAGTGTACGGTTCTCATCGCCGGAGACGGTCCACTCGCCGATGACGATGGGGGCGTCGAGGGTCGGTGCGACGAGATCGGGGCGGGAGGGGTTTTCGGATTTCGCGCCGTAGCGGAGGACGATTTCCGATGCCTGGTCGTCCTGTGCGGGGAGCGGGATGAGGGTTTCCTTGCCGTCCTTGCGGGCGTTGACCGGCTCGCCGTTGACGCGGGCTTCCCACAGCGAGGTATCTTCCGGGAGGATGGCACGGAGGGCAGCGCGGCCTTTGGATTTCACGAAGAAGCGGGCGTCGGTGACCCATTGGCCGTCGCGGGAGATCTGGGTGGAGAGTTTCAGGAAATCGACCACTTGATCGACGGTTTCGCCCTGCTCATACCACTCGACCTTGGTGGTGACTTTGAAATCGCGCGCGGTGTATTGCCAGGCGGCGAGGGTCGGCGCGGTGCTGAGGAGGCGGAACTCGGCGGGCAGTTCGCTGGGGTCGATCGCAAGCAGCGGGCCATCGGCGGAGGCGGTGTTGAATTTCACCTGCAGCGGGCTGACGACCTGGATGTAGCCGCGCTCCGCCTGGACATCAAGCGGGCGGACTTCGCCGGGCGAGAGGTCTCCGCCGCTAGCGGCCATGGGTTGCTCGAAGGTGAGCAGGACGGTACCCGCGCCGAGGATGGGCCGGGACAGCGGGATGATGACCGTGTCGCCCTCGCGGCGCCAATCGCGGCCGACGTTCTGGCCGGTGACATCGATGTTGCCGATGGCGGCGGGGACGGAAATTTTCCATTCGGTGGCGGGTGCGCCGACGACGAAGTAGTTGATCAGAACGCTGCCGTAGGCGGCTCCGGCTTTCAGCGAGTAGAGGTGGAAAACATCGGCTTGGATGCTTTGGCCGAGCGCCTCGATGGTGAGCGGAACCTGCCATTCGGTTTCGCGGAGGCGGAAGGCTTGTTGGAGGCCTGCGGTCTTGCGGGGGAAGAAGGTGACGGGCACTTCGGCGACGCCTGTTGTCTTCCCGGCGACGAGGCGGTAGCCGGGTGTTGAGACCGCGCCGATGTAGCCGCGGTGGGATTTCGCGTCGGGAAAGGCGAGGGGTTGGAGAACCCATGCACCGGCCTTGGCTGCCTCGTTTTTCTCAAGCCGGATGCTGATGAGCTGACGGTTGATGACCGGCGTTTTGAAAATGATTTTCAGGCGGCGGAGGCCGTCCTTGGCTTCGGAGGCGAGCGCGTAATCGGCCACTTCCGCACCGGTGACCGAGGCAACTGCGTGATCCGCAGGGATGTCGAATTCCCACTCGCGGACGGGAGCCTCGCGGATGTCGAGTTCGAGCTGGGTGATGATGCGGCGGTCGGTTTCCGCAAGCTCATAAACTGTGACTTCGGTGACGCCGATCTCTGGGAGGATCTGGTCCGCCTGGAGCTGGAAGGAGTGGTCGGCGGAGGGGAAACGATAGACGAAGACCTGGCGGAGCGAGTCGTCCTTGCCGCCGGGGAACTGGTCCGGTGCGAGCTGGATCAGGCCTTTCGCATCCGCGACCTCGATGCGGACGGCGCCGTCATTGGCGACGCGGACGAAGCCGCTGTGGCGCAGCGTGCCGACCGGCGAGATGCGCAGGGCTTCCATCTTCACGGGGAAAGCACCGAGCGCGGCGCGCGCCTCGATGATGATGCGTTCCGAGTTTTCGATAGGGCGGGAGAGCTTGAGGTCGAGGAAGCGCTTGCCGGCTTTTTCGGAGACGGACCATGCGAGGATGGATTCGCCGGTGACTGCGAGGATCTCGCCCGGGCCATTGAGGGCGAGGGAGAGGGAAGGGAGTTTTCCCTGGAGGATTTGGAGATTGAGGGCGGTGAACTGTCGCATGAGGCCGGAGCCGATGCGGACGTCGGTGGTGGCGGTGGATGAGAAGAAGAGCGTGCCGTCGGCGGATGCGGTTGTGTTTTTGAAAGCCAAGGATGCTTGGCCGTTGGCTGGTAAAAAGCCGCGGTAGGATGACACGCCGACTGAAGTCGGCGCTCCTTTGCTTGGGACGATGGGGAGATTTCGCTCGAAGGAAATGCCCTCCGGGAGGCCGGTGAGGGTCATCGGGACGACGACTCCGGCGGGGAGTTTGAAGTCGAGCGCGAGCCAATCGCCTTTGCGGACGAGCGGGACGACGAACTCGATGGAGACGGGGAATTCGCCAGCTGAATCGGCGATGAGGTCGTAGCCCTTCGAATCGTTCAGGGCGATGTGGTGGGTGGCTGCGGAGGGCGGGGTTGTTAGGGCGGCGTTGCCGGAAAGGAGTTCTGCGGAGGAACCGCTGGCTTCCGCGCGGGCGGTGGCTGTTAGGGTGAAGGTGATACTTTGGGTGTCGTCGGCGAGTTTCCCTGTTAGGGAGGAGTCACGGAGTTCGAGTCCGTGGGCGCCGGTGCCGGCCGGGGTGACTGAGAAGGCGAGCGAGGATGCGGTGGTGGAGACGAATTTGCGGGTGGTGCCGGATTCGAGCGGGGCGAGGCCGTCGGCATTGGTGATGCGCAGATCGGTGCCGGGGGCGGGATCGAGCGAGACGCTGAGAGAAAATCCGGTGGAAGGGCCGGGGCCGGGGAGGAGGAGGGATGTGGGGCCGTTCGCGGGTTCGGAAACGGTGTTTGCGCGGACGGTGATAGTTTTCAGGGGCGCTGCGTTTTCAGCGGGTAGGACGGGGCGGATGTCGAGGAAACGAGAGCCGTCCTTGGCGATGCGGATGGACCAATCGCGGAGGTTTTCGCCGGCAATGGTTGTGATTTCACCATCGCCGGAAAGGGAGAGGGTGAGGGTTTCGGGTTGGCCCTGGACGATGGTGAAGGTGATGTCCTGGGTAGAGGTGATCTTTTCCAAGGTGGCCTGCGCGGTGACGTTTGCGGTGGCTGAGTAGAAGAGTGGCGGGGGCGGTTCCGTTTTCTCCGGGAAGAGGATGATGCGTTCCTGCTGCGCGAAGAGGGAGGTGGCGAGGGCGAGGAAGGTGAGGGATGGTTTCATGGGGATTATTGGCTAGTGATCAGTGGAAGAGAGGGTTGTGATGGAGCGCTGACTTTAGTCGGCGAGTGAGAAGCGGACACGCCGACTAAAGTCGGCGCTCCGATGTTTGTGGGTAAAGAGTGCGTAAATTATTTGAGGGCGTTGATGAGGGTTATCATTTGCTGGGCCTCGGGGCTGCGGGCGTAGGCTTGCTTTACGGCGGCTATCGTAGGCGCTAGGTCGCGGAAGTTGATGGCGTCGGCGAGGGGGCCGGTCTGGAGTTTCTGGGCGGCTAGGAGCGAGAGGGCGGCGAGCTGCATCTGGGGCTGGGCGCGATCAATGGCGGGTGCCTGGGACTCGTAGGGGATGGTCCATGAGCGCTCGACCATCTCGCCGGTGGCGGTGTCGCGGAAGCGGACATAGAGCTCGCCGATTTCGCCGGAGCCATCGGGGAGCGGCTCGACCTGATAGAGGGCGGTGCCGGATTCGTCTGCGGCGAGCTCTGCGGCATCAACGGAGTCATTGCGGAAATCCTCGGTCTTGAGGCGGTCTTTCTCGAAGCCGATGAGCTTGTAGTTGCCGACGCGCTGCGGGTTGAATTTAACCTGGATCTTGACGTTCTCGGCGGCGGGGCGGAAGGCTCCGGCGAGCTGCTTGGCGAGGTTTCCGGCGGTGTTTTCGTCGACAAGGTAGTAGCGGCCGTTGCCGTGGCGGGAGAGTTCGGAAAGCAGGCGGTCGTTGATGTCGTTGGTGCCGATGCCGGCGATGTCGAAGGCGAGATCCTGCTGGCGGAGGGATTTCACGCGTTCGGCAAGGCGTTCCGGATCGGCGTTGCCGAGGTTGGCGGCGCCATCGGTGAAGAGGACGATGCGGTTCTGTGCACCATCGATCTTGTGGCGGAGGGCGAGGTCTTCCGCGAGGTTGAGGGCTTGCTCGATGTTGGTGCCGCCTTCGCTGGATGACTGGTTGATGATGTCCGGCAGTTTTTTCGCTTGGTCTCCGGGAAGGGAATCCGCGAGCAGGCGGGGGGTGCGGGAGAAGCCGATGACCGTGATGCGGTCGTCGGGCTGCATCAGGGTGGCGAGCTGGGTGAGGGCGGTGTCCATCGCGGCGCGGCGGTCGGCGCGGGCCATGGAGCCGGACTGGTCAACGAGCAGGGTCAGGACAAGCGGCTGGGTCGCGGCGCGGCCGGTGGAAGCGGTGCGGACGGACATGCGGACGAGGTTGCGGCCGGGGATGACCGGGTGGGCGACCTGGGCTATGGCGGCTGCTACGGGTTCTCCAGTAGATGGCGCGGGATCGTCGTAGGAGACGGCGTTGTAGAATTGCTCCGGCTTGATCGATTCTGGATCGGGGCGCTCGCCCTTCGCGACGGCGGAGCTGGCGACCTGGAACGAGGCGTCGGAGATGTTCAGGGAGAAGGTGGAGAAGGGTTCTTGGGTGGCTTGGATTTCCTGCGAGAGGTCGGCGAGGTTATCCGGAGTCTGAACTCGGAGTCTCCGGATTGCTTCGGCTTGCAGCACTTGCCATTGCTTGAAGAGGGCTTGTTTGTTCGAGTCGTTAATGGATGGTTCTTCGATCTGAGCTTTTAGCTCAATTAGTTTTCGTTCCATTGCAGCGAGGTCGAATTTTCCATTCTTTTCGAACTCTTCGAATAGTCTTCCTACGAGAGGCGTGGCACCGAGTTTTGGGACTTTGTCATTTTTGTTTAGGTCGCTACCTCTGCTGAATAGATATTGGGAGTTGTACCCAGTGTTGATCTCATACTCGATTCCTCCTGCCGACTTCCTGGTTTCTGAGAGAATACCTGACGTATCGAAAAAAGAATCCACGTCTCCAGCCGGGTATTTTCCCGCTACCTCCAAGCCTAGGTCCGCCTCTGCGGAGCGTTCACTTATTTCCTCTTTTTTCGCAAATCCGCCGCCGCTGCTCCAGCCGCTGCCGAAATCGCTGCCATCGCCGAAAGTGGCAGTAGGGGAGGCGATTTCTGGGACAGGAATCCTGGTGGGTGCGGGTTTGTTTGAAGCGATGGCTTTTGCGGCGGAGCTGCCTGGGGCGGAGGGCTTTTTCGGGCTCGTTTTCTCATCCTCTGAGGCGACTTCGTCGAGGGTCATTTCTTCCTTGGATTTGATGGCACCTGCTTGTCGGAGTTGTCCGGCGATTTCGATTTGTAGGGCGGATTCAGCGGCGGTTGCCGGTTCCGCTGGACTGGATTCAGCTATTGCAGAGCGAGGCATTGACATGGGGACTTCGCGATCAAATCTCGGATCGTTGGGGAGTATCGGCTCCGTGGGGAGTATCTCATCGATTTCCCCTTGGGGCGATTCGGTTTCTGGCAGCATGGCGCTGTAGGTTGTGATGGTGGGGGATTCTTTGAGTATGTTTTCGGGGAGAAAGACGAAGCGTTTGGTGAAGAGGGTGACGAGGAATACGGCGGCGATGCCGAAAGCGACACGGTAGACGGCGCGGCGGATTCGGTTTTCTTTGTGAGGGAAAGGGATAGGGGCGTTGCCCAGTGCGGGGGCGAAGGCGGCCCGTTTTTCGGGCGGGATTTTCCAGTCCTTGTGGGGGGAGTTGGAGTTGGTTTCGGCTTCCTTGAGGAGAGTGTCGAGGGTGCGGAGGCGGTTGGAGAAGAGTTTGAGCTCCGGGGATTTCGCGATGAGGACTTCGATTTCCGCAGCCTCGAAAGGGGAGGCCTCGCCTAGGACATAGGCGGTGATGCGGGCTTCGAGGTGCTCGTCGGGTTGGATCTCGTAAGGTGACGGGTTGTCGGTCATGGGAAGAGGTGGCTGGTGATGAGTGGCAGACTTGGGTTGTGGGCTGGGGTTGTCGCGATTTCTAAATCGCGGTTCCTTTCAGCCTTCGGCTGCTTCTATGCCGAGGTGGCGGAGTGAGGTTGCCAGGGATTTGAGGGTGTGGTGGAGTTTGTAACCGACGTTGGAGACGGTGAGGTTGGTCTGGGTGGCGATTTCCTCGTAGCGGAGGCCGGAAAGGTATTTGAGGGAGACGAGGGTGCGGTCGGGTTCTGGGAGTTCGGCGATGAGGAGTTGGAGGGTTCCGATGGTTTCGAGTTTTCCGAGGGTGTCTTCGGGAGCAGGGAGCGGGGATTCCCATTCTTTGGAATCCTGTTTGGAGGTTTCGAGGGAGGTGTTGCGTTTGTTGTTGCGGAGGTGGTTGAGGGCGAGGTTGCGGACGCATCGGAAGAGCCAAGGGCGGGGGTTTTCGACTTCGTGCCAGTGGGTGTGGAGGCGCATGAAGGCGTCTTGGACGATGTCTTCTGCGGTTTCGCGTTGGCCGGTGAGGCCGTGGGCGTAACGCAGGAGAGGTGATTCCTCGGCGTCGAAGACTTCACGGTCTTTTCATTTGATTGATTTTCCGTTAATCAGGGACATTGCTGATACGGTGGAGTGGGCACATTGCTCGAAAATCCGAGGCCAGGAGAGAGTAACGCCTTGGCGGAATTTGACCGAGATGAG
>Ga0209390_10001247_pt1 | contig 50260 bp, 43 predicted proteins | sample BON01_FD_187212 | JGI IMG/M metagenome (GOLD analysis project Ga0209390, IMG submission 187212) | Freshwater microbial communities from Lake Bonney liftoff mats and glacier meltwater in Antarctica - BON-01 (SPAdes) (version 2) | ecosystem: Environmental > Aquatic > Freshwater > Ice > Glacier...
CACGTCACCGCAAGATTTTAAAGGCCAGGCGGGTCACGCCAACATCAATTTCAAAATCTCGGTGAGACGATGATAGCACTTCGAAAAACTTTTGAGCCGCGATGGATCGCGGTTTTCAATGCTGCGCGGTGGTCGGCGCTCGGCCGCCGAAATCATCAAAAAACCCGATGACAACGCCATTCGTACTTGACACCTTTTCTCGTTGACACCTTTTCTCGTTTGTGTGGGCAACCGTTCCCTCATATGTTCGGCGTTACAGGTTCCAACCAAACCTTAACTACGGCAACAGTGATAGCCCCAGCTCTTTCAGGAACTTGTTGTGCTTCTTCGTCGCCGCTTGAATAACTGCTTCGATGTCAACTAGTTGCTGGTGTGTCGCACCCAAGTCGATCTCCGCTTCGCCAACCGCAGTGCTGATGTAGCGAGAGATATTCAGGTTGAAGTCGTTCTTTTCGATCTCGTTCATTTCTACCCGCCGAGCGTAGCGTGGCTCTTCCTTACGGAATTGGTAGGTGTCGATGATCTTGGCGATGTGCTCTTCGGTCAGTTGGTTCTGACGTTTGCCTTTCACGAAGTGCTCGGCGGCGTTGATGAAAAGCACATCATCCGGCTTTTTGCATTTCTTGAGGACAAGGATGCAGACGGGGATGCCGGTGGAGTAGAACAGGTTGGCGGGCAAGCCAATGACGGTGTCGATGTGGCCGTCTTTGAGCAGCTTGGTGCGGATGCGTTCCTCGGCACCGCCGCGGAACAGCACGCCATGCGGCAGGATAATGGCCATCACACCTTCGTCTTTGAGGTGATGGAAGCCGTGCAGCAGGAAGGCGAAGTCGGCGGCGGATTTGGGGGCCAGGCCGTGGCTTTTGAAACGCACATCGTCAGCCAGGGCGTCCGTGGGTTCCCAGCGATAGCTGAAGGGTGGATTGGCGACAACAGCGTCGAACAACAGCTTCTTGGCGGGGTTTAACTCCCGGAAAATGTCCCAATCGTTGATCAGCGTGTCACCGTGGTAGATTTCGAACTCCGAATCCTTCACCCCGTGCAGCAACATGTTCATGCGGGCAAGGTTGTAGGTGGTGATGTTCTTTTCCTGTCCGAAGATTTTGCCAATCCCTTTCGGTCCCATGCGTTTTCGCAAGTTGAGAAGCAGGGACGCAGAGCCGCAGGCGAAGTCGAGGACGCTGGCGAGGCGGGCTCTCTTGCCGGTGGCAGGTTCCTGACTATCAAGGGTAACAATGGCAGAGAGGATGTCGGACATCTGTTGCGGGGTATAGAACTCGCCAGCCTTCTTTCCAGATCCGGCGGCAAACTGGCCGATCAAATAGATGTAGGCATCACCCAGTGCGTCGATGTCGGCTGAAAAATCGTTTAGTCCCTCGGCGAGTTTCTGGATGATGGTACAGAGCTTGGCATTGCGATCGGCGTAAGTGCGGCCAAGTTTGTCCGAACCGAGATTGATCTCGGAGAATAGGCCCTGGAACGTGCTCTCAAAGGATTCCGTCTCGATGTATTTGAAGCCCGCCTGGAGCGTGTTCAGCAGCTCGCCGTTCTGGGTGCGGGCCATGTTGGCGATGCTGTTCCAGAGGTGCGACGGCTGGATAACGTAATGCACCTTGCGGCGCATCTGCTTTTCGAAATCCGGCACATCCTTTTTATTCTCTTTGTACCAGATCGTCAGCGGTACGCCGCTCTCGTCCGGCTTGAGCTTAGGATAGTCCTTCCCCAGCTCTTTCTCCGTTGCAATCTCGTAGTTGTACGAGAGGTATCGCAAGAAGAGGAAGGAGAGCATGTAGTCGCGGAAGTCGTCCGCGTTCATCGCCCCACGAAGTTTGTCAGCAATAGCCCAGAGGATGTTGCCCAGTTGTTTTTGGTTGGTGTCGTTCATATCGGCTGTCTAAAAGCGGCTAGGAAGTTGCGAATGACTCAAGAGTGCGATTGAGTCAAGATGCACGGTGAAGCCAACCACGTTGGACGGCCTTGGCTTGAAGTTTCTTACTCTTGTTGCGACAGTCTTTGTCCGTCAATCCGCTAAAATCAATGAGTGCATGCTCTCGAAAAGGCGTGGGGTCTTCACAAACGTGAAGGGACTCGGCTTTGCATTCCGCGACCGTTAGGCCCATCACGCCGATTGATGACAGATTTAAGTGATTTGTATAGTGCTGGAATGCATTTTCTGCTGTTATCTGATCGCCGTCGTAAACTGACAACTTCGACTCGTCTTTAGGAGAGGGCCGAAATGCCTGAGAAGTTGGAAAACCTGCTTGAACGAAACTGGGGTGAATCTGCCGATAAACAATCGTTGTATCGATCATTCAGAGACTCCTCCCAAATCTTTGACGGCGTCGGCGATCGATTGCCAATTATCCGGCGAATTCAAATCGAACCGCTTTGATTCTTCACCGTTTGTCACAAGATTCAACGCGTGCCATTCGCCCGATCGATCACTTAAATCGATTTCTAGCGAGACGGAACTCCCATCCAATGACCACTCTGCCAAAAGATTTCCTTCGGGCGTCGGGAATAGGTAAGGAAGCTTTGCATCATCGGGATAGTATCTCTTAAAAGCATCGACGACCCAATCCAATTGTTGTGGGTCAAGTGCTTCACCCTTTCCATCAAGCCAACCACGCTTCAATATTTTCAATTCGTCAATGCGAACCATCACATCAAGTGGATCGAGTGGTACGACATGCTCCACGCTGATTAGCTCCAGCAGTTTATCGCTCAAATCGAAGCGTCCTACACCGATTACTCTAACACGCTGCTGGCTCCTGAAGCCGTTGCTAGCTTCAAGGACCGCATCGTAATGTTGTGACTCAACGGGAATTCGACTAAGGATAAAACCGCCAGGCAACGTCAGTTGGAATGTCTTGGCTCGCTGGTCGAATTCGTGTACTAATCCATACACCGACGTCTCTTCGGTATAATGCTTGGACGATGAAGCCAACACTAGCTTCCGCCGAGTGTCTTTGGTAAGCCGAGCTGGTTGTTGAATCGTGTCGGACGCCAGTTCGATCGCTTCTCCATCGGCGAGATTCCTGCCGAATCGATCGAAGTAGCCGAGTAGCTTTTCAGGAAGGTGGTCGGTAATACGAGTTCCTCGCTCGGCTGCTGCCACTGCCGAAATGATGGAGTCTCGCGCTTCGTTGAAGTATTGCTCCGATTCGGGTGGCAGCAGTAATGCGGAACTAAAAACGAGGCTGATAACAGGAATAGCGCTTCCCTCTTCCACACCCGTCAGCTTGAGAGAAACAGTTTCTGAAAATCCCCTGGGTACTCGATGTCGAGATGAGTTCTCCTCGCGGTACTTCCATTTCGCTACCTCAAGAATCATCTCCGACAATACCGCGAAGTCAGCCAAGACCTCCAAGGGGATTGCACCACCAGCGAAACGAGCCCCGGTGATACGCGGCTTGAGGAACGGTTTGCTAGTCATGTTGTCCGCCCTCCTGCTGACAAACGTCTGGGGTTGTTGAGATTAAGCCTGAAAGTATACCCCAGTTCCCCGTACATTTAGAGACGGTGGAAAGACTTTGCCGACAATTGAGTGCCAAGCTCGGTCGGGTTTTATCAGCATATTGCATCCAATTGTACGCATTGAGGCACTTCCACGTTCGCTTTGCAAGCGATTGAGCGTCTGATCTCACGCTAGGCCTCCACCGGGGATGGGAAAAGCTGCTGCATTAGGCCTTTCTTGTGCGTCTTGAGAGCTTCGAGTTTTTGGGTTTGCGCGGCGATCAGGTCGTCGAGACTCGTCAGGCAGTCGGCGATGCGTTGCTGTTCGGTGACGAAGGGTAATAGAACACTGACTTCACGAAGAATCTCATTGTTGATATTTTTCTGCGCACCCGTTGTCGCGACCTTGTTCAGGTACTCTTTTTGCCCCCGCATGATGAGTTCGAGAAAGACGGGGATGATGTCTCGCATCGGAATCAGCCCGACCACGTTGTCTGTGAAACAACCTTCCGTTTGAAGCAACCCTGTGTCACCAATTTTCGCGGCGATGTTTGCGTCCGCGTTCATCGCCCCCCGCAATTGGTCGGCAATAGCCCAGAGGATGTTGCCCAGTTGTTTTTGGTTGGTGTCGTTCATGCAGTTAATTCAATCAGTGTGCGTTTTGCTCGACTTCGTTTGCAAAAGCGTCGGCATCAGCGGGACGTATCAATCGCACACCGAAAGCCTTGAACAATGGTTCGATATGCTCGTCGATTTCTTTTGTCTGTTCCTGGGTTTCTTGCGTCGAAACAATGATCAGCTTGTGACATTCACCATCGATCGGTTCTCGTTGAATCAGATCCCCGTTGACCGCTAACTTTGCTGCCTGAGTTTCTGCTTGCTTCGTTGCTGAAAATACTTGAGGCTTGATGAGATTGACGACTCCGTTCTTATAAGCGTACGGAATATCCAGTTTGCTCTTAAAGACGGGAACGGTGATTTGTCCCGGCCTCCAAATCTTTCGCTCTTGCTGCAACTTGTAAAACACTTCGCTTAAACGTGGAGGTAGAACCTCAGCGGGAGACTCCACTGCGAGTGAAGCAGTCGTACGTACGTCCACGAGTTCGGAAAACAGTCTTTCGAAGTCGGCATCGATGTCCACAATCTTGGCCAGTCGCGGCTCGGTCAAACGCATATCGTTCGCTCGTGATCCCGCGAACGCAGCCAACTCCTCAGCAGTTCGCCAGTCATCCGTCGCACTCTCTATCCGCGATTTCATCGCTTCGGTAGCAATCTTGAGACTATTCAAATCCGGCTTCGAGATTGCAAACAACTTGCGCACACGGTCAAACTTCTGAGTCATTTGCACGCGCAATGCATGGGGCTCCAAACACAACAGCACCAAGCCCACGTTGACCCCCTCCGCTCGAAAGCGATCGGGGCAATACTGAATAACGCTGTAAAAGCCTTTAGCCATTGTTTATTCTCCCAGTCTCGCCAAACCACGGCGTTGTTTTTTCAATCCAATTGCTGACGTTATCGGCGACAAATGTCGCTCGACGACAGATCAACTCACTCCAAGCGTTCCGAGTCTCTTGGGATACCTCCCATTCTCGAGGGACTGACTCAATAATCGCATCGGCTGTGCTTGTGTCCATCTCACGTAAACGTGATGCACAATCATCGATTGTACTCTGTTGAAGCCTTTCCCGGAAATCTGGGAAAAGTCCATAGATATGATCATCTTGGGCCTTTCCGATATTTGCTAGCTTAGGAGTCAGGTCTTCGCCTGAGCGAATGAAGCACAGTCCATGGTCCATCGCGATCAACCGCCGTTTCCCAGCTTCCACACCCTTACTCGACAAGTAAACGTTATCTGGGTTTGGTTTGCGGGCAGTCAGGTCGTGATGGTATCGGTCACAATTGAGCGTCCAGGTGTCGAAGACAACGAGTCTGCTGATGTCTTCGGGATTGACCAGCACGTTCAATTGCAGACCGGACTGTCCCCATGGTTCGCCCGGCAACGCCCGAGCAGCGAAGGCTGGTCCAGGCTGTGCTGTGTAGCCTCGCGGCAAGGGGAAGGCGTCGTCGGCGTCGAGCGTGAGAATCGCAATATCGAACGTACTCAGCCCGAACCACTTGGCTAAGTGCGTGCCGACCCAATCCGTTGCCAGCACATGCGGGCCCTGACGGTTGCCCAGCGGTTTGATATAGGCCCGCCCGGCGTCCGTGTTGACTTCGGTCGCACCGGTGCTTGTGTCGACTGACCCGGCCACTTGCAGCAATCGCGTCGGCTGCCACGTTGATTCGTGCGCCCACGCCATAATCAACTCACCTCCGGGGATGGGAAAAGCTGCTGCATCAGCGCTTTCTTGTGGGTCTTGAGGGCGGAAAGCTTGGCGCTTTGGGCGGTGATCAGGTCGTCGATGGAGGTAAGGCAGTCGGCGATGCGTTGTTGTTCTTCCAATTTGGGAACACCTACAGACATGCATCTTAGATCCGTAGCCAGAATGTGAGCGATTGTATTCCCCGTCTTCACGCTTGCAATTTTCTCCAGCCCTTGCGGAGCATGGAAGTAGTGGACAAAGAATAATGAGCTGGTTCGGGATTCGGGGGACATCACGATAAGTGCGTGGCAGTTGCCACCAGCAAAGTCTTTGTCCACTAATGCACATTCTCCGACATGCCCAGATTGAACCATCAAAACGTCGCCAACTCGTAGTTGGGATTTCTTCTGCTTCTCGTGAAACGCCCTTGAGATGGTGACAAGGTTAGTTGGGTCAACTTTCCCTGCCTTTATGTTCTTCCCTTGTAAGTAAGGGATGCCATTTGGCTCATAGTAAGGAGTTGCTGTGCCGACGAACCCGTTCCTCATGTGAGAGAAAAAGTTGCTCAATGGCAGCTCCGTCCACTCCGGCGCGGCTTGGAATTCGGGGAAGCGGAGGCGGGGGAGGGTTTCGCCTTCGCGGGGGAAAAGCTGCTGCATCAGCCCTTTTTTATGGGTCTTGAGCGCGACCAGTTTCCGCCCTTGCGCCGCGATCAGCTCGTCCACCGAACTCAGGCACTCGGCGATTTTTTGTTGTTCGCGTGGTGCAGGGACCGCTATTTCAATTTTCTCCAACTGGCTTGGATACAAGTGAACAACGGTGTCGCCTTGGGCCACTTTCGCTATGTCGAACTTTTTTGGACCGTTGAGATAATAACTCAGAAATGGTCCATTTAAGCTAGACCGAATTACATTAAGATCACCACCCAATGCGACATCTGCGCACAGAACACACGATGCTGTCGCAATATCGATCTTTGTTTCCCCAGAGGATGGAATGATAACGTCATTCTTTCGACTCAGGAACAACTCGGAAGCCGGAAGCTTTGTTCGAGAGAAGACGGTTTCGATGATTTCACCATAACGCGTATAAAGCTCTCCATATCGGATGCACGGCTGCCCACCCGATTGGTCTATCTCGGCTTTAGAGATTCCTTTCCCTTTCAGGATGTTCGCTTGCTCGCCAAGCGTTGTCTTCTCCCACCCATCCGCATCCCGAAACGCCGGAAATCGCAGTTTTGGCGTCAGCGCAGGTTTGGCGTCCTGATTCCCGGCGGCTGATTTGAGGTTGCGGTTCATAGCTGCACCTCCTGTTCACCAGGCAGATCGCCCGCGAATTCGGCTTCGATCTCCTCAATGCTGGGGAGGTTTTCGACGAGGGGCAGCGGGAGGTCACGCAAGAGATCGAACTCGGCAATGCCGATGGGTTTGTCGATGCCGTTGACGGCGTATTGGGCGACGATGCTGTTTTTACTGCGGCACAGGAGCAGGCCGATGGTGGGCTTGTCGTCCGCTGCCTTCACTTGGGCGTCGATGGCGCTGAGGTAGAAGTTGAGCTGGCCGATGTGCTCCGGCTTGAAGGCACCACCTTTGATTTCGATGACGACGTAGCACTTGAGCCGGGTGTGATAGAAAAGAAGGTCGATGAAAAATTCGTCGCCGCCGACTTCGAGCCGGAACTGCCGGCCGACGTAGGCGAAGCCTGAGCCCAGCTCGATGAGGAAACGGGTGATGTGACGGATGAGGGCGTTTTCGATTTCACGCTCATGGGCATCGTCGGCCAGCCCGAGGAAATCGAAGAGATAGGGGTCTTTGAGCGTTTCCTGAGCGAGCGCGGAGTGGGGCGGCGGCAGACGCAGGGCGAAATTGGTGACGGCGGCTCCCTGGCGTTCACGCAGGCGGCTGGCGAGGTTTTGCGCCAAACTAAGGCGGGACCAGCCGAGGGCGACGCACTGGGTGGCATACCACTCGCGCTGGGGCGGCTGGGCCTTGGTCAGCAGGGTGACAATGTGGAACCAAGGCAATTGGTCAGCAGGCTGCTGACCAAATCGGGCGTCAGGGCAGTGCTCTGCAAAGTAGCGCATGTATTTCACATTGCTGCGGGAGAAGCCTTTCATGTCGGGGAAGGCGGATTTGAGGTCGTCGGCGATGCGGGGAATGACTTTGGAACCCCAGCCGTGGTGAGTCTGACGATCGAGGATTTCCCGACCGATGCGGTGGTAAAGGTGGATCAACTCCGCATTGACGGCCAAGGCGGCGCGGCTGCGGGCGGCGGTAATCTGCCCTTTCAGCGTTTCCAGCCAAGCAGGGTAGTCGGAGGGGATGAGTTCTTGTTTACTGCTCATACGCGTTGAGTCCTGAGATGTCGCGGCCTTGGGCGAGTTTCCGCAGAAGCGGGCTGAGTTTGTCCATGAGGGCGAGTTCCGCGTGGGTGCGGGCTTTCCAACCAAGGTCGAGCGGGGCCATGAGGTCGCTCAGTTGCTCGCCATCAAAAATCATCCGCTGGAGGATGCTGTCTACGAAGGTTTGCAGGGCGGTGGAAGCGAGGCCGTGGCGCTGGGCGAGGTCGGCGAGCTCCGCAGACTGTTTGTCGGCTTTGAAGCGCTGGTAGCCGTCGCGGATGGTGGTTTCGCTGAGGGCTTCGCCCGCTTTCAGGGTGGCGATGTAAGCGGCGATGTCTTCCCGCTCGTCCATGAACTTGGCATCGGACTGGATGAGGCCGACGAGTTGTTCGCGGCTCATCTTCTGCTTGCCCGGGGTCTGCTCGGTGAAGCGGGCGATCAGGCCCATGATGTAGTCGTAATCAATGACTGCGGAGGCGAAGAGGACGAACTCGAAATCCAACTGGTCCACGTCCGGGCTGGGTTGGTCGGTGCCCTTGCCCTGCTGGGCTTTGAGGCGTTGGGCGGTTTCCAGATACTGTCCCCGGAAGCCGAGCTGATTTTCTTTTGGCAGGATGTGTTCGATGGTGGCGGCGTTGTCGTCGGTGAGGTCGGTGTATTGGTCGAGCTGAGTTTTGAGGCGCTGGACTTCCTTGAAGTGATTGATGAAGGCGGCGCGGGCTTCGTCGCCCTTGAGATTCGGCACGGCTTCCGGGGCGCAGTCGAGGCCCTGGGATTTCATGAAGGCGTCGAGCTTCTGCACGGCGTCTTGCAGCTTCTCGATGACCACGGGGGCCTTCTCCACCAGCCAGATTTCGCGGGCTGCATCGCCCGTTTTTTCACCGGAGAAAAGGGCGATGGCGGCATCGACGGCGTCTTGCTGCTGGCGGAAGTCGAGGATGTTGCCGAAGGGCTTGGTGCCGTTGAGCACGCGGTTGGTGCGGGAGAAGGCCTGGATCAAGCCGTGATGCTTGAGGTTCTTGTCCACATAGAGCGTGCTCAGGTATTTGGAATCGAAGCCGGTGAGGAGCATGTCCACCACGATGGTGAGGTCGATCTTCTGCGCATGAGGGTGGTCGGCGTTGGGCCACTGCTGGTCTTTGATGCGCTTTTGCACATCCTGATAGTAGAGGTCGAACTCGCTGAAGGTATGATTGGAGCCGTAGCGGGTGTTGTAATCGGCGAGGATGGCCTTGAGGGCGGCCTTTTTCTGTTCGGGCTCAACTTCGTTGTCCGCTTTTTCTTGCGGAAGGTCTTCCTGGATCTGCTTGACGTCGCTGTTCCCTTCTGCCGGAGGCGAAAAGACGCAGGCGATGTTTAGCGGCCTGAACTGGGGATCGGCGGCCTGTTTCTCCGCCTGCATCGTTTTGAACAGCCCGTAGAATTCGATGGCATCATTGATGGAAGATGTGGCGAGCAGCGCATTGAAGCGGCGTCCGCCCGTCGCGGCGTCGTGCTTGCTGAGGATGGCTTCGATGACGGCGCGTTTGGCAAGAGCTTCCCCGGGCTTGCGTGGCTTCTGGCCCGCTTCTTGTTTCGGCTTGAAGTAGTCGACGTGGAAGCGGAGAACGTTTCCGTCCTCAATGGCGTGGGTGATGGTGTAGGCATGGAGTTGCTTTTGGAAAAGCTCCTCGGTGGTGTGCATCGAGGCCTGTTGGTCCTCGATCTTCACGCGGATAGAGTTTTCTTCAAAGATGGGTGTGCCCGTGAAGCCGAAGAGCTGCGCTTTGGGGAAGAACTCTTTGATGGCTTTGTGGTTGTCGCCGAACTGCGAGCGGTGGCATTCGTCGAAGATGAAGGCGATGCGTTTGTCTTGCAGCGGCTCCAGCATTTCCTTGTAGGTCGGCTGATCGTTCTTCTTCCGCTGTTGGTTGCGTTTGCTGGTTTCGTCTAGCGCCAGGCCGAGCTTTTGGATGGTGGTTACGATCACCTTGTCCGCGTAATCGTCGGAAACCAGTCGCCGGACCAGCGCGGCAGTGTTGGTGTTCTCCTCGACGCAGCCTTCCTGGAAGCGGTTGAATTCCTCGCGGGTCTGGCGATCCAGGTCTTTGCGGTCGACGACGAAAAGGCATTTTTCGATGTCTGGGTTATCCTTCAGCAATGTCGATGCTTTGAAGGAAGTCAGCGTCTTGCCGCTGCCGGTGGTGTGCCAGATATAGCCGTTGCCGCTGTCCTGCTGGATGCAGGTCACGAGATGCTTCACCGCATAGACCTGATAGGGTCGCATCATGAGCAGCTTTTGCTCGCTGGCGATGAGTACCATGTAGCGGCTGATGGTCTGGGCGAGCGTGCATTTCACCAGGAAGGTCGTGGCGAAGTCGTCGAGGTGGGTGATCTTCTTATTCGCCTCGTTGGCGAACTGGTAGATGGGCAGGAAACGCTCGTCGGCGTTGAAGGTGAAGTGGCGGGCGTTGTTGTTGGCGAAGTAATAGGTGTTGTCTCGATTGCTGACGATGAAGAGCTGGAGGAAGCAAAGGAGCGTCTTGGTGTAGCCGTTGCCGGGGTCGTTTTTGTACTCGACGATCTGCTCCATGGCCCGCCGTGGATGGATGCCGAGGGTTTTCAGCTCGATCTGCACGACCGGGACGCCGTTGATGAGGATGAGCACATCGTAACGGTGGTGGCTGTTGTCGGTGTTGATGCGGAGCTGGTTGACGGCTTCGAAGGTGTTTTTGCACCAGTCCTTGATGTTGACCAAGGTGTAGTTCAGCGGTGTGCCGTCGTCACGAGTAAAGGCGTTGATCTGGCGGAGCGTCTTGGCAGCGGTGAAAACATCGGAGGTGACGATCTCGTCAAACAGCCGGGCGAACTCAGTATCAGTGAGGCGGACTCGGTTCAGGGCCTCGAACTTCTCACGGAAATTCTGCTCCAGCGTGGCGCGATCTCGAATATCCGGGCGAAGAGTATATTTGAGACCGTCGAGTCTCGTTAGGAACTCCGTTTCGATGTCTTGCTCCCTAACCAAGGACGTTACTACGTCGGCTTGTTTCTTGTAGGGAACGTTTGGGGGCATTGCAGGAAACCGAATAAAGGAGAGCTGGGAAACGCAGCCGAACGCTAAGCCATAGGTTTTTACTACCGGAGTTTATTCACTGAAATAGGACGGCCAAAGCAACGTTGGAATTTCTCGCGCCGCCCCGATGTACTGGTCTTCAGCAGCAGCAGTAGTAGTTTAGAGGTGTTCAGTGAATTTGGTCATTTAGGTTTTTCTCACTGGCTTGCCACACGAGTCCAGAGACGCCGATAGCTTAGCAAACCCAGCCCTGTTACGATACGCCAGAGTCTTTTACGCTGGCTTCCAGTAGATATAATTACCCAACCGCATCGCTTACATGAATCCCTTGTACGCGGTCGCGTGCGTTTCCAATTCGCCATAGTGTCGGCCATCCGCAATCGGAGGCCGAGCAAGAAGCGTTCAAAGACCAGCGACTGTTCTGGTTCTGCTTGAAGATTGGCTGCCACTTGGGACAATGATTGGTTAGACTTCAGTGGCATGACTGGGCTCTTGTTTTGATAGATCGAGTATCGAAGTTCAATCCATCAGAACGGAGTTTGGTCATGTTTGTAAGCCTCATCGGCATAGAAAGTGCTTGCTCACTTTTGCTAGCACTGCCCGTAGTGACAGCAAAGCGACCCAGAGGCTACCCGTAGCGATAAAAGGCTTAACCACGCGGCATTCGGGTCAGGACTCATTGAAAAATCAAAAACCAAAATTGGTGCCATCCGCGATGGGTGGAAACCAAAATCGGTGCCTTGCGAGTACATTATAATGCCTGGCACCCATTTCCCCATTTCAATTTCCATTTACCCATTTCCATCCATTTGGGTTTCCTGTTTTTTATTGATGAACCTTATCGCGTGTGCTGTGATGGTTCGCGATCCCAGCAGCCTAGTGCAGCGTCAATATTTGATATTGGGGTAGAGTGTTTTGAGTTTCAAGCGTGCTTGGTCGATTTGGAATTGCCAATCGACGCCACGTTGCTTTTGATTGGAGCGTTGCGTCCAGGCTTTGGTTTCTGATTTCAACTTGGTGATAGTGGGGAAGCGACGACCAGCTACACATTGACGTGTCATCGAGCTCAATTCGTTTTCAGCAGCATTAAGCCAGCTGCCGTGTTTGGGTGTGTATCGAAACTCGATCCTCTTTACCAAGGACCGGGCTTTCTCTGGCTTGAAGATTTCGTAAAAAGCGCCTTTGGTGTGCGTGTTGAGGTTGTCACAGATCAGGACGATCTTCTCTGCGTCCTTGTATCGCCCCGTCAGCAGAGACTCCATTTCCCGTGCCCAATCGATTTTGGTTCGTCGGTCCCGGACGCTGACTTGACGCCAGCCCGCCAGAGGTTCGGTAAACATAAAAACACATGCTGTTCCGCATCGTTCGTACTCGTAGTCAACAAGCTGGGGCCGCTGGCCCGTGGCCGGGATCGTCGTTCGGGTTTCCTTGTGAAGCTGAATCGGTTGCTCATCCATGCAGATCACTGGAACCTTGGGATTGTACGGCTCTTCGTACGTATCAAAGACTTCCTCCATGCAAGCAACAAGCTCACTGTCGGCTTCTGGAGGAATCACCCAGTATTGAATTTTGCGGTTAGTCATGCCGTTTTTTAAGCGTCTTTCGGACGGTCTCGTGACTGATGGTATCGGTCAGCCCAAGTTCTACCACGCGTTCTGCCAAAAGTCGAAGTGACCAGTTGGCGAATCCTTTGGGAGGTTTACCCAATCGAATAGCAATCAATTTTGCTTCTTTCTTCCCATCCAGCTTTTTCAAGACCGGCGGTGTCTCCCGTTTCTTGCCGTGAAACGCAGGTTCGAAGCCTTCGGTCACCAAGCGTTTACGCAGGTTCTCGATTGTTTGTATCTGACAAGAAAATGCGTCGGCGATTTTCGCGTCGGTCCAACCTGGACCATTCACATCCGCCTTCAACAAGATTCTGGCTCGACGCGCTTTCTGCGACGAGCCTTTGAGCGACTTGACTGCTTCCAACAACTCTTGACGTTCCGTCCTGGAAAGTCGAACAATATACTTTTTAATCATCGGGGCCTCCTTGAGTTAAACAAGGATCCCCGAAAAACTCATCTTTTCCAACCCCAATCTCTAGCTTTGACGCTGCACTAGATTCCGCCTGGTTCAATCAAGCAACAGCGGAAGAAACGTAGAAAGGCAGAGATGGAAGGGATCGGGTGCTTCAAGGCGGACGGTCGCTTGATGAAATCGATGGACGCGATGGCCAAGGAAACCACGTCAGGAGTTGCGTCTTGCAGTGGGTGGGTAACTCTGGTCAGTGCTGCATTGGGCAAGTGACAAAGTAAACGCTTTGCGATTCAGAATCTGCTTGCAATGGACCTTGCGATACGTGAAAATCTCCTTGTCAATCGTTAGGCATCCGCTGTGCCAATTGTGACGTTAACATCTACGAGTAAATTGCCATGAGCGTTAGTTGGACCAAGGGGACTTTAGTCGGCAAGACGGTATGGGCGCCCGGTCTGTTTACGCTACATGTCCAATGTCCTGGAGTGCAACCATTCGAGCCAGGTCAATTTTTGCACTTGGCACTGGATGTGGGCGGGGAGCAAGTTCACCGCCCTTATTCGGTCGCTTCGCCGCACGGTGATATCTTAGACTTTTTTATCGTCACAGTTCCTGAGGGGCAATTGTCGCCAAGATTAGAGGCTTTGCAGGTTGGGGATCAGGTTGAAGTCAGTGAGAAAGCGGCTGGCGGGTTTATCTTGGATAAGGCGGCGCCTCTTGATGATCTTTGGCTTTTTGCCACGGGTACAGGATTGGCTCCTTACATTGCGATGCTCCGAACCGAGATGCCGTGGCAGCGTTTCCGAAAGATAGTATTGATTCACGGCGTTCGCAATGCTTCCGACTTGGCGTACTTGGAAGAAATCCGAAAGTGGAAGAACGATTTTGGTGAACAATTCCAGTACCTTGGTTGCCTTAGTCGGGATCAGGCCGAAGGATGTCTTAGCGGTCGGACCACCGACCTGCTGGACGACGGCTGTTTGGAAGCCGCGGTCGGTTTGACCATTGCTGCCCAGGCATCGGTGGTGATGATCTGTGGGAATCCAGCGATGTTGGAGCAGTTAGAGGCGATTCTGATTGATAGATCGCTGGTCAAAGCACGGCACAGTAAGCCCGGCAACCTCATTTCTGAACGATATTGGTAGGTATTTTTCGGCTTTTTACGCCAGCGGTCCGAGGTATGGCCGTCTATCGGAACTTGGCTATTTTACGTTACGATAGGGGCTGGCATTGGCTGAAATTCGTAAAGCCAAATCGGGTCAAAAAGTCGTTTGAAATGAAGTGATAGAAGCATGAGCCTGTTGGAAGGTCTTGAACATATCGTCGAAGAGAATACTCCGTTGGCGCCGTATACTCGGTTACGTCTGGGGGGATTGGCTGCCTATTTTGCTCAGCCCACCAACCAAAGTGAGCTGGCTGAATTGATCAAACGCTTTTCCGCGCATGAAATCCCAATCAAGTTATTGGGCAACGGTGCCAACGTCTTGGTTCCCGACGAAGGTTTCGGAGGATTGGTGATTCGCCTTTCGGCACCTGAATTTACGGAAATCAAAGTCATAGGTAAGACGATGATCGCTGGCGGTGGAGTGCAGTTATCGCATTTGGTGTCGACAGCGGTTCGCGAAGGCTTTACCGGGCCTGAACAATTGGTGGGCATACCTGGCACCGTTGGCGGTGCGTTGCATCAAAATACGTCAGCACACGGCGGGAATATCGGCGCTTGGGTTCGGCAGGCGACTGTGCTGACCGGCAAAGGCGAAGTCTTGGTCCGGCAGACGGAAGATCTAAATTTTAGTTATCGCCAAAGTAGCTTGAACGAATTGGCAATTTTGTCGGCTGAATTCGAATTTGAAACCGAACCTGCGGATGTATTGCTCAAACGAATGCAAAAGTTGTGGATTGTTCGCAAGTCCAAGCAACCGATGTTGGATGAGTCCTGTGCTTACGTGTTTAAAGATCACGGGGGATCCACTGCGACACAGTTGATTGAGAGTGCTGGGGTTCAGGGGGCTCGGGTGGGTGGCGTTGAAATTTCTGACCGCGATCCCAATTTCTTTGTGGTACGCGAAAACGCAACCAGTGGCGATTTTTTGAAGCTGGTGGAACTAGTGAAGGCCCAGGTTTCTGACCGGCTTTCGATCGAACTGGAATTGGGTGTCGACGTTTGGTAACGCGTCCTTGGTAACGCGTCCTTGGCAAAGCGTCCTTGGCAAAGCACGGTTACGATCGGCTGCCGCAGGTGCTGCCGCTGGTGATGCCTGACCGCCCAACATTCGACTGGCCCGGCGGTACATTGTTGATCAGGCGGCTGTTCTGGGTTGGGTCGGTGAATTTGGGTCGGTGAATCTGGGGCGGGGCGAGCCTGAGGCGACCGAGGGTCTAGCGCCAGGGCTGGCGATTGTACCGCTGGCTTGGGTTGCGCAAAGTCAGCCGTTCGGATTATCCTTGTTCGGGTTTAAGAAATAAGCAACTTCGCTGTTTGAACCGATAACACTCACTAGTGGGCGATCGATTGCGATCGATCGGGTCCCTTTGAACACGGTTAGCTTCTTTTGGAATATAGGCATTTTTCGCGTGGCCGCAAAATCAAAAAAGCAGACGGTTTCTTTGGAGAACCGTAACACTGTCGCAAAAGTTCTGACCAATCCCATGGTCTTAGTTCTGTTGATCACCGCCGGCGGCGTGGTCTTGGCGGGTAAATTTTGGGCCGATTATCGCAAATCGCTACAAGGGGATGCCAGGTTCTCGGTTTCTATCCAGCAGGTGGTTTTGACCCCCAAGCCCGCTTGGGTCCAGAGTGATCTTCAACAGGCCTTCTTTTCGAAGTTCCAGTGGGAAGGTCGTTCTTTATTGGATGAAAACCTTGTTGTTGATATCGCTGAACATGTGCAACGGCAGCCTTGGGTTGAAAAAGTACTAAAGGTTCAAAAGGCGATCAATGGCGTGCAGGTCAAGGTTGTCTACCGCCAGCCGGTGGCAATGGTGGAATTGCCACCAGACTTTTTGATGCCGGTCGACCGCAATGGTGTCGTGCTGGACAGTCGTGAATTTACCATGGAGCAATCGGATAAGTTCTTGCGGATTTCTATTCGAGACTTGCCCAAGTCGGATTTGTTGCTAGGTCAGGCTTGGCCAGATGGCCGCGTTCCGGACGCCGCTGTTCTAGCGGGCGTGCTGCAGGCAAACGCATGGCAATCGCAAGTCAGGGGAATCTACGGATTTAGTCGCCCAGTGGTTAATGGCCCAATGGCCGGCGATAGTCTGAATGCAACACAGGACCGGGCAGCCTTGGATACGGAATTTCTGCTTTCAACCGTCAACCGGAATGAAATCATTTGGGGCCATGCGATTGGGAAAGAAACCAGTGGCGAAGCGCCGGCAGCCGAAAAAATCGCCGGCCTAAGAACGTTCTTACAGCAAAATGGGCCAATCGATCAATGGCACCAACTGCCTACTAGTTCGGGAAATGTGCTGGACCTGCGAACTGGTAAGCTTGTGCTATTGAAAACCAGTCTAACGGCAAGGAACATACCTGGACGTTATTAATCGAGCTGTTTCCAATCACTTGCATTTAGTTCAGATTTGCAGGGCTGTGCCCGCGCTGGGAAATGGTAGATCACTGGCCGCTAAGGCGATCGCGCGCTTCGAAGATGAAGGCCTGGTCTTTGCCGTTGTCTTGAAATTCTGGCGTGAGCGCCCCGGCGTTTGCGGTCAAAGGTCGACGACGTGCCCTTGGGGATTGAATGAATCCTGGAAAGTGAGTCTGGATCGAAAATGCCGTTGGGTCAAATCGAATCGGTTTCGGAAGCTTCCGACTGCCCAATCAGGTTTTCGGTCGAGAGTTTTTCGTTGGTTTTTGTGGTCGATGGGACGTCGTGGTTCTGACCAGATTCGACGGGACCTTCCATGGCGTGACCTTCCATGGCGTGACCTTCCATGGCGTGACCTTCCATTGCGCGACCTTCCATTGCGCGACCTTCCATGGCGTGACCAAGTTCTTCGCGAATGACTGCGAAGTCACGTGGGGCTTCAATTCCAAGTCGAACGGTTCCTCCGTTGAAACGAACGACCGTCACAACAATTTCGTCACCGATCAGGATGCGTTCACCGGGTTTGCGGCTGAGAACTAGCATTCGGGTTTTCCTTATAGGTAAGTCACCCATTTTGCAAAATCGTAGCACGATGCTTATGGCAGGCAGCGATTGCTGCTGATCGTCTTGCCCAATCCAATCTCAATAGCCTAGGGTTGCGCCGAGCGGTTTTCAACTGACCTGGATATAAAATCGGCTGGCAATTCGTCCTGCGAAAAGACTGCAGGCGATTCTGGACTTTCGAATTAACAGGTTATTTGATGTTTTTGGGGTGAAATTTGCCCGAAAATGATCTGCTGGGGCCGTATCATTAGATCTCCCTGATGTCGCTTGATATTCACAGACGACAATCCATGTTCCAAACAGCAGCCTGACGGAGGTCAAGCGTTCCATGTCGGAAAAACCTGTGATAAGTGAGAAAGCTTGGCAATTAATGGCCGAGGCGAAGATTCGCAACGCAATGACCGAAGGCGATTTTTTAGACCTGCCTGGTTTTGGCAAGCCCGTGTCGGCGATTGACGACGCAGTGGATGCCGAAATGGGCTGGATCAAGGACGAATTGGTACGAGGGGAAAGCGATGCATTGCCACCTGCTTTGGATTTGAAACGGCAGGTTGCTAGAAAGTTGCTGAACATTCTGGAACTGAAAACCAAAGAAGAAGTTGTCGTGGCGGTGGATCAGTTGAATGACATAATCAATTCGGCGAACGTGAATATAAAATGGGGGCCGCCGTCGACAACCCAGCCAGTTGAATTGGATGCGGTACTTCACCGGTGGAAAATCCGCGGAAATCGCTGAGCCTGCAATCGGTAAGTGCGGCTGTGATCATCCTGTCAAACGGGACTTGATGGAACGCTCTTAAATTTGCGGCCGAAAACTGCCGCCACCTAGGAAAGATTGATGATTTTCAAAATTGCCGGCGTGCAGATGGATGTAATGCAAGCGGACGTTGAGCGTAACTTGGCAAAGATTGAAGCCTACGCCCGTCAAGCCGCTGCCGCCCAGGCAAAGTTGGTGGTTTTCCCCGAATGTGCACTCAATGGATATTGCTACGACAGTCAACAGGAAGCAGAGCAAGCGGCCATTGAAGTGGACCACCCTGCCCTGTTGTCACTTCAGGAATTAAGTCAACAACTTCAGATCGCGATTTGCTGTGGCGTTTTGCTGCGTGATTCTGACGGCCAGGTTCGCAATGCAGTCGCGACCTTCGTCGATGGTCAATGGGTTGATACTTATTTCAAAATCCACTTACCGTTTCTGGGGGTCGATCGGTTTGTTTGCCCTGGCCAGCAGATTCATCGATTGATTGAAATTGCCGGCGTGAAGATTGGCATCCACATCTGCTATGAGGGAGGGTTTCCCGAAGTGGCTAGGTGCCTGGCCCTGAATGGGGCGGATTTGATCCTGTTGCCGACAAATTGGCCTCCGGGATCGGGCGTCTCTTGGAAGGTGATTCCCGCCTGCCGCTCGATTGAAAACCGAGTGTATTTCATGGCGGTCAACCGGGTCGGTGTCGAACGTCAAACGCCATTTACAGGCAATAGTTCCGTGTGTGATGTCGCAGGGAACGTGATCGATTCCTTGGAAGGAACCGCCGAGGGGATTATTTACGCAGAAATAGACCCGCAGCAAGCACGTGATAAGAAAATTGTGCATCAGGCCGGCGTTTATGAGGTGGATAGAATCGGCGACAGGCGACCCGACCTTTACGGAAGGGTCACGCAGGTTCCGTCTTAATCGGAATTCATGTTCGACAAGCAACCCCAGTGGTCAACCCCAGAACATCAACCCCAGACATCCCAACCCCAGACATCCCAACCCCAGACATCCCAGCCCCAGACATCCCAACCCTGGACACCAGCCCAATGGTGAAGCTATGGCGACCAAGTCGATCGACCGCTAGTGAAACTGACTGGCCAAACTTGCTGTCGAAAAAACTGAATCTGGACCCAACGTGCGGTCCGGTTCGCACTATGGTGGCGTGGCATCCGTTTTTCAGTTTCGCAAATATTTGTCGAACCAGTCGATCAATGCCTTTTCGGCTCGGGTTTTGTCTTTGCCTTGAAATCCATGCGAGGCACCTTCGATAACAATCAAGTCGCATGGCACTTTTTGTTCGTCTAGTTTTTCTTTCAATCGTTGGCTGTGTTTCAAGGGAACAAGACGGTCCTGGTCGCCGTGAATCAATAGCGTTGGTGCATCGTCTTGGGACGCCTGAAGTTCGGGAGAGACGTCGTCCGCTAGTTCTTTGTCAAAATCCAAGGCTGGAAAATCGCGAATGGAGTTTGGGCTGCTGACATAATCTCGTAAGTCCGTTGGTGGAAAGTAGGCAACGACCGCAGCGACTCGTTGACTCTTTCTACCGGTCATGCCCAGCATTGTTGACAAATGCCCGCCCGCGCTGGCGCCACAAACGCCCAGCTTTTCCGGGTCGACGCCAAATTCTTTGGCATTCTTGCGAATGTTTTGAATGGCAGATCGCACATCGTTTACCGCTTCGGGAACTTTGTATTTGGGAGCACTGCCATGACGAACAAAAAAGACGGTGTAGCCAGATTTGAGTAGGCTGTCAAATAGCGAATCATTGATGGCCAGTTTAGGAGGGAACCAACGGGAATTCCACCCGCCAGAAACCATAAAGCATACGCCGCAACCGTTGGGTGTCTTGGGCTTGACCACATCGTAAGTGAGAGCCATTCCGTCTTTGTGTCCGTAAACAAAATCGGGAACGATGTCCACCGTCACCTGGTCAGAATCCTGCTTGTCAGATTCTGCCTGTTTGGCAATCGCTGGCGAATTCAGTAGAACATTCAGAGTGATTGCTAAGGCAAGCACCCAGGCGAATCGGGCTGTGGCTGACTGGGTGACTGAATTTATTGGCGATCGCAAGTTAGAATCCTCTCATTTTGAAACCTACTGGATTTGGACGGGCGTTGTTACCGTTTGGCGTTGTTAAATTTCGGCGGCATAGGTTTAGCATCGGCGGCTAGGTTTAGCATCGGAGCGATCGTTTGGTAGCCAATCCGGTAGTGGGGCTGGCTAATGGAAACCGATCAATAGTTTACACAATTTTAGCCAGCCGTCGGGCTTGGTGGGATAAATAATGAAAGCTTCATCCGAATTCCGCAGTGCGGCGTCAATGGAAACTTTGGCGGCGCGAAGCCGAATCGTACAGCAGATACGATCATTTTTTTTGCAGCGTGAATTTTTTGAAGTGCAGACCCCTCTGCTGTCCCAAGAATCGGTCATTGATTTATATTTGGACCCAATCGTCGTGCCCAGCGAATTAGATGGAGCGACCGAACGCTTTTTGCAAACGTCGCCCGAATTCGGTATGAAGCGTTTGTTAGCGTCGGGGGCGGAAGCGATCTTTCAAATGGCTCAGGCTTTTCGTGCAGGCGAACTTGGGCCAATGCACAATCCTGAATTCACAATGCTGGAATGGTACCGCGTGGGGGACGACTATGAAAAAGGTCGGCGTTTGCTAAGCGACTTTGCCGACTGTATGTTTCAAGGGTTCGAAATAGGAACACGCTTAGAACCTTCCCGGTCTTGCAAGGAAACGACGTTTCGGGAAGCATTTTTGACACACGCGAAGGTTGATCCATTCGCCCAGTCGACCGCAAAGTTATTGGAAATGGCTCAGGCGTTGGGACTGATGATCAACGCGAAATCAGACATGCCCAGCGATGATTCCGATGGTGATTCCGATGGTGATTTTGGCGATGAGATATTTATGGATTTGCAGTCAGATTTACTGAGACGCGACGTTGTCAATTTCCTGTGGGCAACGTTGGTGGATCCGCATTTGGGCAAACATGGCCCAGAGATCGTGTTTGATTGGCCAGCTTCTGAAGCAGCCCTTGCGCGAACAACGGATGTTTTGGATTCCGACGGTTTGAGCTACGCGGTTGCCCAGCGATTCGAACTTTATTTCGCTGGCGTTGAACTTGCCAACGGCTACTATGAACTATTGGATGCGGATGTGTTGGCGGCCAGGAATCAGAAGGCAAATCGTCAACGGTCAATGACGGGAAAGCGTCAGTTGCCAGCCAACGACCGGTTGTTGGCGGCAATGCAAAGTGGGTTTCCTCAATGCAGTGGTGTGGCATTGGGTGTGGATCGGTTGGCGATGGTTCTGCTTGGAAAGACTGAAATTCAACAAGTGCTGGCCTTCGCTTGGGAAGTGGCTTGAGACATATTCCAAGAATTTAGCCTTTAGGTCGCCACCAAGGTAATTTAGGGCCGGGCAAAACCTGGTTCCATTTGACCGATTGGCGTTTGGCAATGCGTGATCAAGAATAGTTTTCGGACCGTAGACAAGAAAGTAGTGCATGTCAGTTTCACTGGTGGATATCAAGAAACATCGTTGGAATAACTTAATCACAAGTACCTTGTTGATCGTTGGAATCAGCTGTTTACTGATGGTGGCGGTCCATCTATTTTTTCGTTTGTCATGGGGTTCGTCATTGATTACCGTGACCTGTGCGACCTTGTTTTCATTTTTTGGACCAAAGATCTCGCCTTCGGTCGTTTTAAAAATGTACAAGGCCCGGGAGGTTCGTCCTGATCAAGAACCTGCATTGTTGGCGGCGTTCGCGGAGCTATCACAAAAGGCACAGTTGGAGCATATTCCACGACTTTATTATATTCCTTCGCGTTTGCCCAACGCGTTTGCGATTGGCACCGATCGCTTGGCGTCAGTGGCTGTAACCGACGGCTTGTTTCGCAGCCTGAGTCGCCGCGAATTGTTGGCGGTATTGGCCCACGAAATTGCGCACATACGGCACCATGACTTGTACCTTTTGGGGGTGGCAGATTCTCTAAGTCGAATGACTTCGCTGGTTTCGAGACTGGGTTTAATGTTAGCGATTTTGTGGATACCTTTTGTTCTGTTTGGCGGCAAGGGTTTTGGATTTTGGGGCTTAGCATTTTTGATTCTAGCGCCAACGATAAGTAGCTTGTTGCAATTGGCCTTGTCGCGTTCGCGTGAATACGATGCCGACATTGGAGCGGTCAGTTTAACCGGCGACCCTGAAGGTTTGGCGTCAGCACTATTCAAGATTGAAAAGATGGTGAAGCCGACGTGGTGGCAACAGATTTTTGTGCCTGGCGACAGTCCAGAGCCGGCTTGTTTGCGAACCCACCCTCCGACCAAGGATCGTATCCACCGTTTGATGGAATTAAAGGCGCGGAACGAATCACAAACGGATCCTTTGGAACTTCCGTCAATCGATTGGATTGAACACTCTTCGCAATCGCGGTCTGCCCCTAACTCGCTTAGAAGAATTAGAGAACGTCCCAAATGGCATCTCAACGGGTTACGCTACTAAGTGGTTCTGTTGAACGATTGTGCGATAGAAGTGCCAGGCATTAATTTTGTTTGGCCTGACCTTCCTAAGGCGTCGGTAGCGTGTTGGTGGATTTTTGCATTGATCAAGAAACAGCCAAGACCTTGATGCGTGTTCACGTATCAAGGTCTTGGCCTATGAATTTGCAGATGGCCTTAGAACAAGCGGTTAAACTCTGGCAGCCCAGCGGACGAACTTTCGACGGGTTGCGATTGGTCTAATTGGCGAAGCGCCTCTTGGTTCACTCGTGTTTGCTTTTCGCTTTCAAGGTACTGAGTGGTTTTCGCAATTTCAGCACCGGCCTGGTTTCGCTGGGTTTGAACATCTTGACTTAGTGCTTGGGCCGACAATTGCAGGTGGTCGGCCGTGTCAGAACTGGTTATCGGCGTAACGTCTTTTGGCGGTTTGTCGATTGAAACCGAGGCCCCAGGTACAAGCTTGGCCGCTGTGTTTGGCGAACTTTCTAAATCGATTGCAGTCGTTTCCGGGAACTGGCCGGGGGGCTTGGCAACTGGCGGATGGGACTCCCGGTAGCTGGCAAGAGGTAGAGTGCCGGACGCGTCTGCCGCTTGAATTAGGTTCTGTTCCTGGCTTTTAGCCGACGCCAAAGGCCCGCTTTCTACAGTTGTTGGCTCTAGAATTACGACGTCGTCCACAGGCTGTTGCCGAAACAACTGTTGACTGAATTCGTAAGCGCCCAAAGGAAGTTCGACTTTATCGACCTCTTTCGACTTTTGAGCATTCTGACCAAGGCTGGACGGTTTTACCCCGTTGGCTTGGCCACCAAACCCAGACGAATTGACAGGTGAACTGGTTGTCATCATGGTCACACGCTAGAAGGCGTTGTACGCGCCCTTTCCAAAAACATAATCGGGAAAATTTCAGAAACCGCGGGAAAGATAGGATGTGATTTTGACAGGGTGGAAAATTTACCGCGTTTGCTTGCAAGAAACCAATGATACTGGGCCGCTTGTAGCGAATTTTCGGATCATGGCGTCAGGTCGCCAAGTGGCCAGGCGTAATTAGGGTGCCAAGCATCTGAGTGACCTTCAGTACCCAATCGAACGCCCATCCCAGCGAAATGTCGGAAACAAGGGGAGAACCAACCCTCCTGGAATGGTGCCTTGTGGTTGCCGCAGAAGTTATTGCCACCGGCGCAGTCGTATCGACATGGTTAGTCAGCGAATATTGTTCGAAGAAGATAGGCTTGGGGTCCGAGTCCCAAGCGAATTTCGGCGCCGACCATTTGAGTGATCAAAATTGGTTGCGATTGAAAAGCGGAGTGCGTGTAAGTACACGTGCACGAGTGTAGACGTCCGTCATTTTGCAATGGAGTTTGATTTGACGGAAAATCCATACTTCGTGGTCAGTCAACGTTGACGTATCTGCGCACACGACGTCGACGGCGGGTCCGTAGATTTCCACCTTCGCCTTCTTCGAAGTAGTATCCGCCTAGCAAGCGGTACGTAGTCAGTAGCAAAAATGCACCGGCGATGCCCACCAAGAAACCTTGCATGCTTAGCGGTTTGATGTCGGCACCTTTTTGCCAAAACTGCAGGAAGCCGCACCCGAACAGCGATCCCAAGATGCCTAGAATAACGGTCACGATGGAACCACCTGGATCGCGACCAGGCATGATCGCTTTGGCAGCCAAGCCAATCACGGTTCCGAACCCGATCCACAGCAAAATGTACTCGGCGACTTGGTCCAGATTGTTGATATTGAAGTTGATGATCGGCATGGTAATCTTCGCTTGCGTTATGTGATCGGCAAATCTTTGTGGCGCGAAATCAAGGCAACCTGTTTTACCAAAAATACCTGTAGCCCCATACCTCGACGTGCGGTGTGCTAGCAAGCACCTAGATTATCATGATGATCCCAGACCCGTCGCATGTCCGAACGGGGACTTAGTCCTTCACAGTGGGACTAGTCTGCAAAGGGATGGAACAAGCTATTGGTTTTGGGGGGGCGAGATTTTAGAATCGCTTGAGCCAGTTTTAGATCGTCCAACGTTGTGATCTTGATGTTAGTGGTTTGCCCGTTCACGATGGAAACAAGATGCCCTGCTTGTTCGATTAGTTGTGAATCATCAGTGAACTGGATCGTTGAATGTTGGTCTTGGTCGGTGGTCGCCGTTTGGGCTAGTTCAATCCACCGCTGGTACGCTTGGACCAACCAGTCTTTTCGAAAGACCTGCGGTGTTTGTGCTGCCCACAGATGCTGTCGATCCACGGTTTGCTGAACTTGTTGATTTTGGGTGGACCGTTTTATTGTGGCGTTGATTGGGTTGGCTAAGATTGCCGCACCTGTTTTTTGAGCTTGATCAAAAACCGCGGAGATCTCATCGGGCGTGACACAAGGTCGGGCCGCGTCATGCACCGCGATGTAATTCGCATTGGAATCTACTTTCTTCAGAGCATTGGCGACTGAATCAAAGCGTTCTTTACCGCCCACTGCCCAATCGATTCCAAGGACCGCCAAGTCCGAGCCGAATCGATCGATGAAGCTCTCTTGGTCGTCGGCGGAAACGACCACGATAACCTGGCAGACCTCTTTGCGATCTAAGAAAAGGTCAGCGGTTCGTAACCAAACCGATCTTCCGTCTAAAGACGAGAAAACCTTCTTTTGTCCAGTGCCTTGGAAGCGGCTACTTTTCCCGGCAGCGGGAAGAATGACGGAGAATTTAGACATGGCAATCTGATTTCTTGAAGATTCAGTCTTAAACGTTAACGCCATGATTCTCGGCGCCGCATCAACGCAAAGGGTAAAGCAAGGTCTGCAGCTGTTGGAGTTGTGTGACGATTTTTTCGGAGCCTTCGCGGCTGGCCAGATTCGCCATTAAATCCGTCAATAAAAGGCGACCGCGAGGCCATCGTACCTGAATTGCTTGGGCGCATTCTTCTAGAATTTGGTACACTCGTGCCCGAGTCAAACCCAGTTCTTCACTTTGGTCGCGGATACCGCGGACTTCAGATTCTAGACCGATGCGATTTCTTACCAGTTCATAGCCTTTTTCACCGATGTCTCGCTTCAACTGTTCCACAATCGGTTTTACGATCGCCTGCTGGATCTTTTTGGCGGTTGGAACTTGTGGTTGAGAGAGCATTTCGTTGAACGCCGCTTCGACTTCAACAACAAACACTGGGTCTAGGCGAACTAAGATATGTCCACCTGCAGGCACATTGGCCAAATGCAAATCGATCATGTAAAAAACTTCTAAAATCGAACGCACTCGTTTGTCGCCATGCGTACGCAGGTGTCGAAGTTCTTCCAAAGAATAAGGCAGGTAGTAGCCAATTGGCGTGAACCAAATGACCGTCGTCATGTCTGTCAGGGCTCGAGCTAATCTACCTAGTGGAACCTGCTGCAACCGGTGACGGGAAACGGTAACTTTCCACTTGGACCATTGGCCTTCGGTCACACTGCGGTGGTTAAACTTCGATAGGGCGTCAAGCAGCGCCACGGCCGTCGCCGGGTTGGTCGAGGCCGATGCGGGAGTGTTTGCGTCGGAATTTTGAGGATCGCCCTCAACGGCACGATTCAATAATTCGATCAGCATTTTCAGCTTTTTTTCGCCGATACCCGCAGTCGAACAAAGTTCTTCAAATGGAGTTTCCAGAATGCCGGCGATGGTACGGTCCATAAATGCCAGAGGTAGGCGACGATCATTTGGCATTGACCAATAAGCCAATGGTTTTCGGCGCCGTTCATCAAACTTAGCATCAAGCAGAGTTTCGCGGACCGCCTGAAAATGTGTGCGCAAACGAAAACTCTCGGCGGTCAGCAGCCCAATCGTTTTTTCTTTCACCAGCATTACCCGTCATCATATTCAAACGCACGCTTGCGCCGCCATTTGACAGCACACAACATGATTTGACCTCAAGCGTTTGAATTGTAATTTTTTTTATATTGTATCGGAAGTTGATCGTTTTGAAACGAGGTGCAGAATGCTAACCAGGAAATTTTACTTGACAAATTAGAGGCCAATTCCTGACCTAGGCTCGTGCACCCACCAATTTGGGTAGGCGGTCGGTCCGCATGTTTGCCGCCCAGGGCGGGATGCCGCGTTATTGACCGCTAATCGCGCCCCAAACGGTTCACAGTTGGGCGTAGCCTTGGTTACCAATCGATGTACGAGCCGTCTTCTGGGATCGTTACATTCAGGTGACCAGCGTTTTTTTTCGCTTGTTGGATCGATGGCGCGCACTGTTCTAGCGGATTCAAGTGAACCAGGGCTAGACGTTTGGCCTTTACCTTCTTCGCGGACGCGATGACTGGCCCCAGGCAACTATGCCCCGTCAGTTGAGCCATTTGAGTGGCACCGTCTTGAAAATAGCATTCGTGGATTAGTAAATCTACATTTTCAAGTTCCGCCAAGTACGGTGAATCAAGGTCGGTGGTCGTATCGGTGACATAGGCAAGCGATCGACCGTCTGCCAATTCCAGGCGAAAGCCGACAGAGCCGCCCGGGTGAGTCAAAGGAAACCAGCGGCATCTAGCTTGCTTTCCGACCTGCATCCAACCTTCGCTTAGTTTTTGATTTTCTAATGCAGCCGATTCAAAAGGTGGTTGCACAGGGAACAGTAACGGGGAAAACAAATGTTCCTTCACCGCCTGAAGCTTCTCTTCTTCGGCCACAACACGAACTTTGACATCTTTGCCTTGCAATATATCAAACAAGAACGTTAAGCCGACAACATGGTCCAGGTGGGCATGCGATAGAAAAATGTCAACGTTTGGCGTCGCAATGAGATCGCCAGCCCGAAACATTCCTGTCCCTGCGTCAAAGATAATGCCTAATTCGGGGATCATGACGCTCATGGTGTGGCGACGTTCGTTGGGATGGTATCCCGCGGTCCCGAGGAAGTGAATCTTCATGATTGATAGCTTCGCAAAATTCTAGTTTGCTGGTGGTTGGATCAACCCTGGCAGGCTTCTACTGCCAGGGTCGCCGTTCTTGTCACTTCATTAGTTGCCATTGCCAAACAATTTTTTGAAACCTTTGTCTAAGCCTTTGTTTAACAATTGGTTGACCGGGTCTACCGCTGGCGGTGTCCCTGTTTGTCCTGAGGTATTTTGACTGCCATTGGACGATGGTATCCCCAAGTTGGGAAGGCCGGACGCAGGTAGTCCAGGAAATTGAGGCAAACCCGAAGCCGGACCGCCAGGGGTGTTTCCTGAAGGCAGAATGCCCTGCAGCGGATTGGAACCATCGGGTAGGCTCAGCTTCTTGTTTAGTTGATCCGAAATTTTCTGTTGACCTTGTTGCAGCAGTCCATTGAGCGGATCGCCACTGCCTCCACTTCCCAGGCTACCTAATCCTGGGACGCCCAACTTTTTTTCCAATTGGTCTCCTACGGCTTTCTGGATGCTGTTGGACACTGCAGTATTGAGTGCCGTTCTTAATTGGGTTGATTGTATCGACGGTTTGGTCAGTGTTCCCGAGATGGGTAACTGCAGGCTTCGCCCAAATGCGTTTGCCAATTGTGGGTTTTTCTGCAAGACATCGTCCGGAATGCTTAATACGGCATTGACCGCGATCGATTGATCAAGGCCCACTTTTCCCGCGGTTACCAAATCGAATCCCTTGATCGACATCTTCAAGTGATCGTGAACGATGGATCCATTTTCAAAGTTCAGCCCAATCGTTTGCTGCGGTATATCGAGCCAAGTCTTCTCTGAAGACGCAGCAACCGCATTAGTGGCCGCATCGGCGGTCGTTTCGTCCAAGCGGTTGGAAGTGCCAACCACCAGATCTTTTAGTGAGTTTTGTTGTCCGTTGCCTCCATTGCCCAGCGCTCCTAAAACCGTGCCAGCCAGATTTTCCAAAGCTTGGGTTCTTTGGCCGCCACCGCTCTGTGCCAGATTGCTGAGGCCACCAAGTCCGCTCGCGTTTAGTGCTGCCGCATCGATGGATCCGCCATCAGCGATCGTCTTTACCGTGGAAATCAACTGGCCAAACTGAATGCCAAGAGGTCCGGGGCCGACCCGCGCACCGTTGATCGTGACTCGGGCCTTGGCAACCATGTTGGTCCAGTCGGAGATGGGAACTTCAATTCCGTCGCTATCGATCGAAAATGTGCCTTGGACGCTTGTGACTTCAGCCAGGAGCGGCGCTGCGTACTTTAGCCAGTTGCGGCAAAGTTGTGGTGTCAATTTAACTTGATTAAAGACGATCCCTTTAGGCATGCGGACCCAAATCGTTTCTCCTCGTAAATCGACTTCCGGAGCCAAATTGACTTGACCTCCACCGGCATCAAACTGCAACGGTTGCATTTGGATCAAGCCGCGAGACATATTCAAAACGATGTCGGCCGGCCCACCTGTTAGGCCCATCCACTGGATCGCTTGCCAGTTGGTGATCCATTTGCCACTCAATTTCTCGATTTCCATCGGACCCGAGACTTCAAATCGATGTTGCGTTAGTCCGTTAACGCTTAGATCGGCCAAAGCTTCCCCTGCCATCGGTCGCACCCAATCGACAATCGCAGCGTTGGCGTTACCGTTGATCTGCACTTGAGGTTGGGTTGCTAATTGCGACAGCGTGCCAGCGAACGCCGCGTTAATTCGTTGGCTGGCGATTGTCAACTTGGGAACATTGACTAGATTCATGTCTGCAGACATCGCCGCATTTCCAACCACCTTGATTTGAGCTTCTTTCGCCCAGGCCGCCAGTTGTCCATTGGGCTGCATTGCGCCTACCCAGGCGTTGTTGATCACACTGTCCAAGGTAATGGTTGACGCTTGATTGTCGCCCGGTGCAAAGTGAATCATGCCCACCAATTCACCACCCAACAGCATTTCATTGTTAGAAACAGCTGGGTTGGCAAGCGTGGGTTCGATCGGCTGATTGTAATTGACCAGCGCGATGGAATCGAAACTAGGTTGCGTTGCCAGTTTCGGCAAGTTTTGCAACGGTTTGGTGGTGGAGCCAAGGCTTGTGTTTTCGTCAACGGCGGTCGCCACTTGCATCAAGTTGATCGTGTGCCAAAGCCGGGCTAAGTCGCCTCGAAAATAGACGTCCCCTTCCAAGGTGGTTGACGTTGGGCCGAACATTACTTTCGTCTTGACAGCACGGGCAGCCAAAGTTGTCCCGGTCAAAGTCAAGTCGCCTGCATGTAGCAATCCATTAGCGTAATGGTAACTGACAGCGCCTGCCGCCTGAATGGTGGGCTCTTGCAAGATCAGACCAAACCCGCGGAAGCCAAAGTTCTGACTCTTGCCATTTAAGTTGTTAAGTAATGCGTACTGATCCATCAAGGTAATGGTTGCCTGAGTTTGGCAGCTGCCGGTGATCGCTAGATCGGTACCCGCCAGTAAGGGCCGAGTCATTTCGAGCCAACTTTCCAGGGGTCCGTCAATGTTGACACTGGCTTCCAGGACCGGCGTTTGACTGACCTGTGCTGGATCAATTTCCCCGCCGGCTAATGTGCTAAAGACCCTGTTCAAACGAGTTAAACTGAGGGGCTTCTTCAGCGACACCAGCATTCCCATTGGAGGCGACGCCACGTCTTGGTTGAGCGAAGCCGCATCTGGATTCTTCGCTGCGGCGCCGGTTCGCAATTGCAAATTTGCGTTTTCGATGGTCACATCCGATTGTGCCAGAAGAGCAGAAATCAGGCCGTATTCCCCAGCGGACGCATTCCCGAATTTGAAGTAGGCTCCGGCATCTAATCGCAGATTCGGATCACGAAGTTCAAAGTATCCTGGGAACACTAGATTCGCATTGGCTAGGTAGACCGAGAATTTTGAATTGATATCAGGCAAGCCAACGGCGGATTGAACCAGCGACCATTCGGCCACCCCTTGGCCTCGACCCTGCATGGTCATTGCAGGCAAGGCAAAAACCTGTTCGATGGCTGACTTCAGACGATCAAAGTCGAATTGGAAATTGATTTTCGCACCGCCGTCGGCTTGGGGTTTCGCCGACGCGCTAAGAAAATTACTGTTGATGGTCAAATCGTCGAACATTGCGGGACGATTGTAGTCGCGGATCGACGCGCTCACTTGAATCGGGTCGGACCAGCGGATACTCTGGTTGCCACTTCGACCCGCGATGTTCTTCGCGGTTGCCTCTACAAATAGTCGAAGGGAACCATCCCCTTCTTGGCGATTAAACACTTGCCAGACCAAATCGCCCTGCTCTAGCACCAGATCACTTCGAAGTTGAAGCGTTTTTGGGAATTGATTGGCCAGATGTGCCAAGTTAATCGCACCGCTGGTCGAAAGGGTCTGAGTGGGAAGCCGGCGAGTCGCTAAAATGTTGTTCAATTGATCGTAGTTAAGGATGCCATCGAAATCCGAGTTTCCAAAATCACCTTTGATCTTCAGTTGGTCAAAGGCAAGCCCCGCAGGATTCATTTCAAAACCGCCCGAAACGTCAAGCATTTGTTGACGAAAGACGTCGCCAGCTAAATAGACAGGGTCGGCGAATGCCAAGCGATCAATGCTGACTTTCGCGGTGGCGACTTGAATGAAATCACCATACCAATTAGATACACCTGAAACGCTTCCGGTGGCCAAGCCGCTTAGTTGCATGTCGGGCATGTAGCGGCGGGCAATCGAACGCCCCAGACTTGCTGCCACTTGATCTAGTTTGGCGGAGAAGGCGATTCCACCCTGTGCCGTACTGACATTGAAGGCGGGTGAATTCTGGCCCGGAATTTTCAAGGTTTGCATCGCTTGGATCAGCGCCGCTTGGTCGCCGATGGTTAAGGTCGCTTGGCATTGGCCGGCAGGCAAGTTTTGGTTGGCGTCCACTAACGATGCGACCGTTTGGATCTGAATGTCGTTCGCATTGTTGCGCACGTGAATTTGGCCGTTAATGCCCGTTGCTAACCAGCGCTGATTGTCGGTTCGGCTTTCCAGCATCGCTTCGCTGTTGGTGATATTGACCACCATTTCAGGAACTTGAGTACTAGACGGTTCGCTGGACGGTTCGCTGAGTTGAAAGATAAAATCTTCCCAGTTGCTGCCATCACTTCGCCAATCCACTCGAGCGGCGGCGCGGTCGATCTCGATTTCACTGATCGCCGCCGTGGAGACAATCTGCCAGAGAGTCTCTTTGGTCTTTAGGGAACCCACTTGGGCCATCAGTGTTCCATCGGGCGCACTCAATCGCACATCGCGAACCCAAACAGGTGACCACCAAGACAAATTTCGTTTGGCAACGTTCAGTGTTCCCCATTTGCTGGGGAAGAATTGACTGATCGCCCAGTCGCCTAAGGACGTATGGCTTACGATTTGGGGTGCAAAGACAGCACCGCCCACCAGCAAACCTAATACGAATAGAACCAAGCGACCACGAGTCAGAAAACTTGACCGTTTCTGAGCGGATTTTTTGCGACGGGATTTATGGACAGACGACTTTTCCAATTCGTTTTCTAGATCTTCGTCCAAGCGAATATTGCGTTTTTCGTCTGACACTTTCAATGCTCCTTAGGTCAATAGCTAGCATGCAGTGCAATGGCGCGCACCACCAGCGAGAGTAATCACTTGTACCAAGAAGTGACTGAAGAAACAATTTCGAAAAATGCTTAATGCCTCCCCCATGTGCTAGCGTTTCCTGATCACAAACGCTGCAGTAGGAACCCAGCCTTTACCGCAGCAAAATGGGGCGCTGAATTTGGGGATCCAAAGTCATGCGTTCAGGCAAGTGCGAAAGTGATCGCCAGCTAATGGCGAAAATGTTGGTAGTGGACAGGGGCAGCAGTTTTGGGTCCGGGCTAATCGTACCAGGGCGCAGAGAAATAGCCCGAGTCCTCTCGAGCTATTTCTGCGTGATACCACCAGTAAACCAAAGGGACGGGGCGCGCGGGTTGGTGATCCTACCGCGAGCGGTCACCGCCCAGTCATCACCGCCCAGTCATTAACTCTAGCTAAGCGATCGACGTGACTTGGTATGCCAAACGCTGCGTCTATTCTTCTAACAGCAACGTCTCAAGTGCCTTGTCACGAGCGGCGGCATCTTGAAAGTCCAACGCGCGGTAATAGGCTTGGGACTCTGCTTCGCTTAAGTCTTCGGATTGAATGATCTTCACCAGCCAATCTGAGGTGGCAGTTGCCCGACTGCGCCAAATAATTTCGCGGCTTCGGGCGGAATTCCAATCATCTTTCACCGCATCTAACCACAACGCCAAGCATTGATCCCACTTATTTTCGGCTGCGATTCCAATGGCTTCCAGTTCCCAACGATCGCCAACAGTATGCTGTTGGGCTAGAGTTAGCCACAACCGGCAAGCATCTTCTGACTGTAGGTTTCGCAACGCGACAGCGACCTCGCGTCTTACCTGAGGTGAAGCATCTGAGCACAGCGGTGACAAAAATGTTTCGTTTGCCCAGTCCATTTGCCGAGCAATTCGAATGCCTACGATACGAAGGTTTGGATCTTCGGACTTCAAGGCCCAGTCAACGTACGTTTTGCCAATCGAAGGTGTTTTGCCCAGTAACCAAAGTGCCCGTGCTACCATTCGGGGGTTTGGATCGGAGAGCAATGACTTTAAGGCAGATTCGGCATTTGCCCCCATGCCTTGAAGTGCTTGATGCGCCATCGCCCGGACACTCAATGCCGGACTTTTTAACGCAATCGCGGCTCCGGTGGCGGTGTCAAAGTCGTATGCAGGAACTGCGTAGGGCACACCTTCGGGCGCGAAACGGAAAATCCGGCCTCGAGCGGTGTCTCCCATGCCATGGCCACCCACGCCTGGATCGTACCAATCGCTGACGAACAATGAACCATCCGGTGCCACGCACGGATCTACGGGACGAAACCATTGATCGCGGCTGCCTACAGCAATATTTTCGGTCGTGGCGGTAAAGCCAGCGCCACTGGGTTCAACTGGATAGCTGCGGACTACATTTGGCCCGGCATCGCAATGAATCATCTGATCCCAAAACTTCTTCGGCAGCAGTCGGCCTTCATAAACCGTCATCGCGCAAGGTGACCCGGCGCCCGTCTGAAGCAAGTTGGGGACCACACCAGGATCGTTCAAGTGCCAATGCCGCAGCGGGATTTGATCAGACATGCCAGTTCGAGCGACAGACCACATTTCGCCCGTAATTTGGTCGCGATAGCCGTAGTTGCCAAATTCAGTGACGAAGTTGATCCGAACGCCTCGGTTTCCATCGTCGTCATTGTCGCTTTGCCAAAGTGAGCCAAAGCTGTCGATTGCGGTTTCATAATTATTGCGAAAGTTGTGCCCTAGCACTTCGAACTGGCTACCGTCAACGTTGCAACGAAAAATCATGCCGCCATAGTAAGGCTTGCCGTTGTCGATCACTTCATGACCGGTTTTATCCACCACAATCTTGCCATCTGCGTCATAGACAGCTTTACCCGTATTCCCAAAGTTCCAATACAGTTTTCCATCAGGACCGTACAAGAAAGAATGAGCGGAGTGATCGTGCTGCGGTTGCCCCGTGTTCGAAAATAGCAATTTCTTTTCGTCCGGAACGTCATCGCCATCGTTGTCGGTGAACATCCAGATGTTTGGTGAGGCTGAAACGATGACGTGCTTTCCGAACACACAGATCCCCATTGCAGAATCAATGTCACGACCTTGGTAGAAAATCTTCTTTGTGTCCGCAACGCCGTCTTTGTCGGTGTCTTCCAAAATTAGGATTCGATCCCCTTCAGGTCGTTCGCCGTTGTGGGATCGATAGTTGATCACTTCGCAAACCCAAATGCGACCTCGGTGATCGATGTCCATATTGGTCACCGAATAGATATCAGGTTCGGCTGCGAATAAGGTAGCCTTTACGCCCTGAGCCAAATCCAGTCCAGCGATCGCCTTGTCCGCGGTTCTGTCGCCGCCGGCAACATCCTTGGGCGGTTCTTGGTCAAAAATTTCAAAGAGGACTGTCGAACCACAACCCTGAGCGGTGCCACCATCATCCAATGCCGCGATGCCCGTTATTCGGTCAAAACCCGGGGGCAATTGGAAATGGATTACCGAATTGGCATGGGTACCCAGTCCTGAGGGGTGCGGTTTTCCGCCGACGCTTAAGGGTGTTCCGTTCGCATTGACATTTCGTCCAACGTTGCCAAAGCCGGACGTCGCCGACTTCCAATTTAGGTCGCTCAGCGATTGGGTTTCACTCTTGCCAATCAGTTTGATATCAATCCAGTCTGCCCAGTCGCAACCCAAACCGTCCCCTGCGTCTTGGACAACTAGGTACAAATCGGTCTTGCCCTGGATGTTAAAATCAAACGGTTGGCTTGTTTTACTAGCGGAAAGAACTTCGGAGCGAAACAGTGGTTCGACCAGGTTCGTCGTGCCCTGTTGCTGGAAGCGATTAAGTGGGATCGTTTGCCCAGGCTTCTCTTGCTTGAACCGGTTCGATTGGGTGTTCGTCGGCAAGTTCGAATGGTTGCTTGACAACGCGGGTGTGTTTAAGGGTTCGTCACCGTAGGTGTCAGGCGCTATGATGCCTGACAGTCCGATGATTCCCGCGATCACCAGACACTTAGCGATCGGGGATTTTGGACGATGCCATTGGCTTCGTTTCGGTGGTGGCGAATTTGAAAGAAAGTTGGAACTCACGATCTGATCCTTATTGCAGTAGTTCGACGACGGCTTTGCAGACATTCTTTGTCCACTGGCGTTTCACCTTCTGCCACCCTTTGAAGCAGGCACGGGCATTCGTTACAGCAGTTGCTTTTGGACGTTAGCAAATGAAGAACTTGCTTGGCCGTTTGGTTCGTAGGTAGGCTTGCCGGTGGGAATTTCAGACCCGTAGTATACACCGCCGCTTGGTAGAATGTTGTTGGATTGCAGAAATCCGTTTTTGATAAAGCTAAGGATTCGAAGCTGCTCAGCTGCTCGAGAAAGTTGCGGGTCAGGGAACCGGCGGCGCTAACGTAAGGCAAGTAGCAAGCGTTGGGTAAGGTGCGTTTCTCTTGATCCGAATTGTCAGGCCTGTTTTGTCGGGCTGCTTTTCTGGGCTGATGTTGCGGGGCCAATTCTGTTGGGCAGCAGCGGTTCTGATTGACGGGCTCAAGCGGATGCTGTAAACCTCTTTGTGCCGCTGGGGTGTCTAGATGCCGTTGGTTGGGCGGCATAAAATTTTTCGGGACAGCACGGGCGGCTGGTGGTTGCAGTCAGGTTTTTAAATACGGAATCGAAATTCGTAATCCCGTGTTGGCCGGTGGTTTGTCGTGAAGTGAAAAGTGTCTTTCTGTAAGGTGAACAAATGATCATTGATTCGCTAAATCGCTGGGTTCATTACCGCCGATTGCATCCGCACTTTGTTACCGCGTTTGAATACTTGAATAATGCCGTTTGGAATCAAGTGGCAGACGGCCGACATGCAATCGTCGGAGATGCAGTGTTTGTGATTCTAGCAAGCGATAGTGGGCGAGGCCGGGATGCCTCGCCATTGGAATCGCACCGTAAGTTTATTGACATTCAGTACGTGATTTCTGGCGGTGATGAAATGGGATGGCTGCCGATTGATCAATGCAGCGATATTTCGATGCCCTATGACCCCGAACGTGATCTCGCGTTCTTTGGCAACGACCCAACGGTCTGGTGCCCGGTCGCGGTTGGTCAGTTCGCAATCTTCTTCCCCAGCGACGGGCACGCGCCATTGGCAGGTAGCGGCCCGATTCGCAAAGCCGTCATCAAAGTTGCGGTTGAAAGTAAATAACGTTCCCAGGTGAACCCAACCGTTGAGCTTGGTGAGTTGAGTGAAACGACGGGCTTGACCAGGGCGCTGGCGAGTCCAGAGAGGCTGTTTCTAGGTTGGAAAACAGTCGGAGTCGACTAGGTTGAATCACCGCAGGTTCCAGCTGTCCAGTGCTTCAGCCCAGTGATAGGGTGCAGTTGGGCGTAATGGATACAAGTGCATTTGGCTTACAAGAGAAGATTCTTTAGGAAAAATTGAGTAGGATGCTAATCTTTGATGTGGCCCAGGCAAGGTTGTTTTTTGCGGTTAATCGCAATCCGTCGATGATGGAAGACGGCAATGTTTGTGGGCCATTTTTGCTGGTTGTGCTTGCCGCAACCGTGGTTGGGAATGTAGCGATCGTTTTGGGCATCGACCGGATTCCGAGATTCACTTGCTAGGATAAAAAGATCATGAAGAAGCCGAAGCGGTACAACACGTTTGGAATGATAGTGGTGTTGTTGATTTATTTCACCAGCCAGGGTTCTAGCGAACTATGGGGACAGACGGCATCATCTTGGCCGCAATTTCTTGGGGCACAGCGAAACGGCACATCGTCTGAAACCAATTTAATTGATCGCATTCCCGTCGACGGCTTGCCAACGTTGTGGCGAGTTGCTGGTGGTGTGGGAATGTCTGCCGTGGTCGCTGATGGCAGTGACGTGGTCACAATGGTCCGCCGTGCCGGGCGGCAAGTGGTTTTGTGTTTGGATGCAGCGACTGGCAAACAGAAGTGGACTTACGACTTGGCGCCAGCCTACAACAATGCGATGGGCAACGGCACTCGGGCAACCCCGACGATTACCAAAGATTCAGTGGTCGTGTTTTCAGGTGAAGGCATTTTGGCAGCAGTCAATCGTCAGACCGGGCAGAAGCTGTGGCAAGTGGACACGTTAAAGACCTTGGGTGGCGAAGAGGCCGAATATGGAATGGCCAGCTCGCCATTGGTTGTGGATGGGAAAGTTTACGTAACCGTCGGGGCGGAACAAGCATTGATTGCGGCACTGGACTTGGCCACTGGCAAAATGGTTTGGAAGTCAGGAAATGGGGCGACAGGTTACAGTTCGCCCGTTCTCTTGAATTTGGCCGATCAGCCGACTGTGGTCGTCTTTGGTGGCGAAGCGTTGTTCGGCTTTGAACCAGCATCTGGAAAGCAGTTGTGGCGATACGACTTTTCCACCAATTACAACTGCAACATCGCGTTGCCGATCCAGATCGGTCAGGACTTGTTCATTTCGGCGGGCGAAGACCATGGAAGCGTGCGACTAAAAGTAAGTCGAAGCGGGGAAACCTTTTCAGTCAAGGAAGTTTGGTCGTCGCTGGGCAAGCGTAGTCCATTTCGCAACGAGTGGCAAACGTCACTTGTTATCGGCCAGCATCTCTATGGAATGGATAACGTTGGTGGAGCGGGTCCGATCACCCATTTGACTTGCATTGACGCTGGGACCGGAGAATTGGTTTGGCGTGAAGCCCGTTTCGGCAAGGGAAACTTTTCCTTCGCCGATGGTAAGTTATTCATCGCCACCGTAAAAGGCGAACTAGTGTTGGCTAAAGTGGACAGTAAGGGATATCAAGAGCTGGGTCGTCAACCGTTGCTGTCAATGACTCGTCAATCGCCAACGCTTTGTGCGGGAAAACTTTATTTGCGAGACGACAAAGAGATTGTCTGTGTCAATGTCGCCAAGTGAGTTTGACCGAGTAAACGCGATCGAATTTTCCTGGCCATCATCTTCCCAACCGGCCGTTTTATTCAGTCGCTGGACAGCAAGCAGAGAGGCGATTTTCTTTTCGCTTTGGTGATGGGTGATGCCGAATTCATCAAAGCTTCAAGCTTCGTTCATTCGATCTTCTTGATCAAAGTATACACTCGAGAGCGTGTAGTCAGCCGCATGGCTGTTTCGCTTTAGGAATCATAGATCGAGGTTGAACAATGAAGAACCGCAGTGCGTTTACGTTGGTTGAGTTATTGGTGGTGATTGCCATCATTGGCATCTTAATGGGCTTGCTTTTGCCAGCGGTACAAATGGCCCGCGCTGCAGCGCGAACCGCTGACAGCAAGAACCGAATTCGCCAACTCTCTTTGGGTGTAGCAAACTTTGAATCTGCCAAGCAGGTTTATCCGCCTTCGGTCACCACAATCGCAGGCGATTCCAAATTTCAACGCGGATCCATTTTCCTTCACTTGTTGCCCTATCTGGAACAACAAAATCTGTTGGATCAAACTTCGGGAACCGGTGATTACTATGGCGTTTACCGGGAAAGAGTGAGTTTTTTTCGCAACCCGGACGATTGGTCGTTGGGTTCAGAAGGTCAGGTCGAGCATACGCCTTGGGGCCTTTATGGTTTGATTGGATATGGGGCCAACTATGCAGCCCTGGGTTCAATTCGACCCGCAGGACGCGACATTCGCCGGGTCAGTTCGCTGCGTGACGGAACTTCCAACACTCTGTTTTTTGCCGAACGTTATCAGTCGATGAAAAATGCAGATGCCTATTCCAACAATGATTATTGGTACTACAACATTTGGGCGTACGGCGAAGAATATTGGTACGAATGGAATCCTGTTTTTGCCGCATACATCACCGGTCCAGAAAGCAAATTTCAAGTTCGACCGACAGAAGGTACCGATATTTCCACAGTCAATCCTTTGTTAGCGCATGCTCCTCGCAGTGCTGGCATTCTTGTTGGTTTCGGCGACGGCAGTACCTCTATGATGGGTGCTGAAATTGATCCAGTCGTTTGGTGGGCGGCATGCACGCCAAAGGGCGGCGAAGTGGCCGCAATTCACGAATAGTCTCTGCCGCTGCGACTGATGTTCGAAACCGTCGTGGGGTTGAAGTGAGCCATAAGTTTGGCTGAACGTCGATGCGGTATCGACGTTCAGCTAGTTCTTTTCTCTGGATTGACACTGTCCCCTGTGTCCCCTGTGCCCCCTGTGCCCCCTGTGCCCCTTGTGTCCCCTGTGTTGAGAAGTTTGAGAGGCGTTTGACGTATGTCCTATGTGAAGTTGAGGCCGTGGTTGCCGCTATTACCATTGGTCTTGTTGTGTGCCTCATGCGGTGCCGAGGAGAAATTTCAAGCAACCGGTAAGTTGGAGATGAATGGAAAACCCGTCTACCCAGCGACTTTGATTCTGAAAGACGAAAAAGGAACCGTGCTGTCCATCAATGTGACCCGAGACGGCAGTTTTCGGTTGATGGAAGTTCGCAAAGCAAAGTACGTGGCCGCCATTCAGACCCCCAAATTAGCGAACGTAGGGGGCGGAAGCAATCCGGCGGTTGCTGCCCAAAGTGGTACGGGCGAAAAACGACGCGAGGCCATTGTGCCTGAAAAATTTAAGAACGTTAGCAACAATATTTCAGAGAAATACAACCGTTTTGATACCAGCGGTTTGTCTTATGACTTTTCCGAAGGTGTACCCAGCGACTTGACGATTGATTTGTCGAAATAGGAAACCTAGCCCTTAAACAAGCGATGTTTTCTTCGTGCGAAATTAAAGAGCCGCGCAACGTCCGTGCCTGATTGGTCGTTTAAGAGTTTGCAAGAATTCTTGACGACCTAACACGGAAGGTTTCGGGTGAAAAATAATATCCCAAAAAAGTTAAGCAAACGCAAACGTCGAATTCTACGGCGTCTGAAAAAAGCCAATCAAACGAAGTATCAAAAAGCAGCTTCGGGATTGGGGCCTGAACTGGGTCAAAACGGATTGAAATATGAGTTGGCTAATAAAACTCAGGGGATCGTCTATGGCGGTATTCCCTTGATGATCAATTTGGCTCAGAAACTTGGGCTCACTGGTGCCATTGATCGCAGGCTTCACTTACTCAAATACCATCTGCCTTATCACGAGTCAGATCATGTGATGAACTTTGCGATCAACGCGCTGTGCGGCGGGAGTTGTCTGGAAGACATGGAGCTTCGCCGCAACGACGAGAATTTCCTCAACGCCGTCGGAGCCGATGCGATTCCCGATCCGACGACTGCGGGTGACTTCTGTCGGCGATTTACGGAAGGCGACACAGACGGCTTGCATCGGGCGATCGACGACGCTCCGATCCAGGCCGACGAACGTAAAAGAGCAAATCGTGAGAGCACGCGGCTATGAGAATCTGAAGCTCAACCACGAACACGTTGCCGAGTTCGACTATCGTCCGGCTCGTTGCAAGAAGACTTACCGGATGGTGGTGATCCGCAAGAACATCTCCAAAGAGAAAGGGCAGGAGCGCTTGTTTGACGAGATTCGTTACTTCTTCATCACCAACAACCGCTGCCATCAAAAGAACTTGATCGCGCAACTTTCGGCGCTGCGGGCGCTTCACTCGCCGATCGACAACTTGACCAGCAACTGGGCTTACATGCTGATGCTGATGACTTCGCTGGCGTGGACGCTCAAAGCCTGGGCGGCATTGACGGTTCCAGTCACAGGCCGCTGGAAAGAAAAGCATGAAGCCGAACGCGAAACGATCTTGCGGATGGAGTTCAAGGCGTTCGTCAACGGAATGATTCGCGTTCCCAGTCAGGTGGTTCGCAAGTCGCGGAAACGAATCCTGCGTGTCATGAGTTGGAACCAGTGGTTACCGACATTCTTTCGGTTGTCGCAGGCTCTTCAGCTTTAGGCGACGTCGGCGACTCCCGAAACGGATCGCTAAAAGAGCTTGGTCAATTCGGTCGACCGCCCCGCACCTTTCACCGCCTAACCATGAACACACCAATAACTTGAAGCAACCAAAGTTCGAAACTAAACGTCGCCTTCGACAGGCAACGGAAGTTCCGCGCCTTCAATTGCACTACAAAATACGCATAATGATCGCTTGTTTAAGGACTAGTGCTTGAACGAGTTGGTGGGCGTTTGTCCGTCCCAGTCGCCTCCAGGCCAGCTGATCCGGGCGTCCGCGACGGCGTCCAGGAAGGTGGTATACGTTCCTTTTCGGGCCCAGGCCACGGTTACGACAAAGCGACCCTGGTCATCCGCAACCCCTGAAAACTTTTGTTGCCAGGACTTTCGCTTCAAGACACAATCCACGTAGGCACCGGGAACCGGATTCCCGCTTTGGGTTTCGCGAACGGTAACGGTCACCCGTAAATCTTTTCTGCCATTGAGTTGCGAATAAGCGATCGTGGCTCGAATCGGAAAACCTGGTGCTGCCTCTTCGGCCGCGATCACGCCCGAAATGGAATCTACCAAACCGTACCCATAGTGATCGAGACTGCCGATCGGCTCCTCGGCTGTGGTGCGAAGCAACGCTCGGGTGCCGCTGCTGGTCAAGTCAGGCTTGGCCGACAGCAGTAAAGCCGCAACGCCTGCCGCATGGGGCGAGGCCATCGACGTGCCACTGATTTGGCGGTAGCCTGGCAAAAAACCCGATTCAGAATCGGTCCGCCACAGCGGCCACGTGGATCGGATCAGCACGCCAGGCGCCGATATTTCCAGATCGGGACCGGTACTGGAAAACCCTGCTCGGATGTCGCTGGCGCTTGTCGCCGCCACGGCCACCACGGCTGGAAATCTTGCCGGGTAACGAATGTTGTCGCCAATGCCGTCGGCATTGCCGGCATTCCCGGCGGCGGCGATGTGAATCATTCCTCGTGCATAGGAGTTCCGAAAAGCCGCTTCGAGCAACGTGCTATTGGAAGTGCCGCCGTAACTATGATTGGTCACCCGAATCAAGGAATGTCCAGGCTTGAGCCCCGCCAAAACTTCCGCATTGTGTTGGACGCACCATTCTAAAGCCGAGATTATTCCACTCCAAGAGCCGCTGCCGTTGGCCCCCAGAACTTTAAGTGCATAGAGATCGACGTCCGGAGCGACTCCCACTACACCCACATCGTTCCAACCGGCCGCAATCGTCCCTGCGACATGCGTTCCATGGTAGTGGTCATCAAAGGGATCGTTGTCGTTGTTGATATAGTCATAGCCGCCGCGGTAGTTGTGGGCAAATTCGGGGTGAGTGTAATCCAGCCCGCTGTCTAAAACGGCCACCCCAATATTGGTACCGCTATTAGGTAGCAGCGGCAATTCTACAGGGTTGCCATCAATGATCTCGTATCCACGGTGGACCCAGCCAGCGCCGATCCGATCAACGCCCCACCCGTTTTGCAGCTCAACGAGGCCCTCATCGACAGCCACCGGGCCGACGTGTCCAATCGCAAACGCGATTCCGTCGGGTTCGATAAGCGCCACGGTCGGATTGGCTTTCAACGCATCCACGGCGACTTGGGGAATGCGGGCAGCGACGGCGGGAACGAGCGAGTAACTGGCTTTCACCACACCGCCTTGGCCGCGAATGATGGCATGTTCGTTGGGTCCAGGTGTCTGAGCAAAACCAATCAGCACATCGACCATTGCGGGCCGCCCACCCCCCCCGGCAACTTCTTTATACTCTATTCTCAGATTTTCTTGGTCTTGTGCCAACAACGGCACCTGACTCGCAAGCAAGCCCAACCATAGAAATGGAAACAAATAAGTCAGCACACGTTTCATGGAAACACTCCCTACGACGATAACGGAACTCGGAATCCTACGGCAGAACAAACAGACCGGCCCGCCAATGAACTCCGAATACCAACTTGTTTTTCAACACGTGGCCTTCGAATTTTTCTTTTGAGGAAGCCGCGCCGTTGCTCCTGGACTACCTCTGCAAAACGGTCGCGATATCGGTCGAAGAATGGTTCCGATTTTTGGGTCTTTTATCTTGCAACGCTTCACGATGTGGATCAAACGATGCGGCAATCCATAGAAGTGGCCATTCACCACCAAAACGCGGACCGCCGACCAATGGGCGGTTGAGGCTGTGTATGGCGCCAAGTTGGAATTCGCGTAGTTCGCTCCAGCAATCGTGAACGAATCTCGCTCGCTCCAACCGTGAACGGTTCCCGAGCTAGATTTGTCGAGAACGACGGCGGATGGCAAATCCAGTCGCCAGCGCCATCAGCACAAGACACGACGCAGGCTCTGGTACGGCTGCCCAAGTATTGGCGACGAAGATGCCGGACGTTCCATCGGTAAAGCTCAAGCGAAAGGCTAGTTGCCCCTGATTGTTAAAGTGGTTGCGGATCCCATCCTCGCCTCCGGAATATAGCGGAGGAAAAATCAAAACGTTACTGATCGTCCGCCAGTCTGCGTCGTTCAAATCGCCACTGATGTTGAACTGTTCGCCCCTGCGGACTAGCAAGTGCAAGTCCCCTTCCAAGTCACTCGCCCACAGCCCGCGATTGTTGGTGGTGTCAATTCCACTGCCCGTCAAGCCACCAATGAAAGCAATCTGGCCCGAGGAATTCACAACCAAGCTGGAGAGCGTACTGAAATTAGCGGTCGAGTCCAAGTCAGGAGCCAAGTCGCCTTCCCGCGCCAACAATGACAGACTGCCGTGACTCTCTTGCCAGAAGCCGCGATCGTTTGCCGTGCTGACGCCGGCTCCCTGCAAAGTGGCTTCGAAGTAAGTTTGCCCCATGCCGTCGATCATCATTCGTTCACCAAAACTAAAATCCTTAAATTGGACTCCAAAGCCTGTGCCCGCCGCTTGCTGACCCGTACGAGCCACCAAGGACAAGTCTCCGCTGGCGTCGGACCAAATGCCATTGTCTTCAGTGCCACTGCTGAGTGTCGCCCAAAATGCGACAGCCCCTGAATCGTTTGTCACTGGCGGACCAAAGTTGAAAAAACTACCGTTTGTGCCTGGAGCGGACTGAAAACTTGTGGCCCGCAGTTCCGGTTGGGTGGTTGGCACAACCCAGACTCCATCGTTTTGATTTGTTCCAGAAATAATACTGGCGTTGAATGCAATCTGTCCGGACTGATTGACGGTCAATCGGTTGGTCAGATTCCAGAAGGTGCCCGAGACGCCCGGTGCCGCGTTCCCTCGCTGCGCAACCAACGAAACCTGTCCTTGATCGATTCGCATCATCAAGTTGCTGTTAGTGACATCAACTCCGGGACCAGAAATATTAACCGAAAATGCGGTTTGACCATTCAGGTTTCGCGCGATGTTAGGATAGAAATACGTGTAGCGAAAGTCGGACCCGAAGCCCGGCACTGAATCGCCTGCTCTGCCAATGCCTGAGATCGAAAACGTGGTGGGATCGATGCCCCATAATCCTTGGTTATTTGACGAATCGGTTCCTGTCCCCGCGAGGGTAGCGGTAAACAGGCCACCCTGGGAGTTGGAAAATGGTGACATGAACTCGAACTTGTCAAACACAGTATCCGGTGCGGCCCCGGAAACTTGATCACCTCGTCGAGCCACATTGACCAGTCCGCCTTCGTGTCCCATCCAAATACCACGATCGTTGGCAGCGCTGACTCCGGTTCCTGTTAGTGTCGAGAAAATACTAACTTGACCGTTCTCGTTCACGCTGTAGTTGGAAAACGCGTTGAAGAAGACGCCTTGCCCCAGTCCGGGACCTAACGCTCCGTCGGTACCACTTAAAGCGCGGGCTTGAATTTGAAACGGTTGACTCCAAGCCAGCGGGGACAAGCCAAGATGGGCGAACAACAACGTCGCGATGAATACCCCAATTCGAATTCCCGAGATCATTTTTATCTTCATCATCAATGCACCAAATTCTTCCAAAATTGCCGAAGCCGTACTTGCCCCGCGCGAAAACTCGCGTTGCTAGAATCTGACGACATCACGAAAATTTGTGTCGCCTAGAGAACGCTATGCGCCTATTCCGAAACTAACTCTGTAAAAAATGCCAGCAGCGGTCCAGTTATTTTTTAAAACGGAGTGGATTTTCAGAAATAATCTCATTCAGCCCTATTTCGAGCTCAAATTTTGCGAAACTCGCAATATTACGACTAAGGATTGGTCGTCAAATAACTGCCTGGTTTTCGTGCATCGCAATACCGATACCGATACGAGTTTTCGGGTTTTCGGGTTTTTCGAAACCGGACGCTCCGCAATCGAGAAGTTCAGGCGGGACCATTCCTAATTCTCTGGGTTCTGTGCAAAATAGCGGCGCATGGCGGGGTCGAATTGGCATTCGATGGCAACTTCAGCTCCCAAGTTTTCAGCTCGCTGCAGCCAGGCCTGAACCCGCTTGTGCTCGGAAGTCACAAGTGCCGGGTTGGTCGGGTGCAACGCGACCGCCATTTCAGCCAACCGCGCTCGCAAGCCAGCGGCCACGCAAAAGTCGGAGGTGTCATTGGAAAGTTGGGACTCGAAGTCCTTGACCAACTTTTTAGCTTGCTCCCAATCCCCTCGCTGTTGGGCTTGTCGAACTCGCACGCGAAACGTCTGCGGATCGCGGGCCCCACCTTGCTTTACCAGCCATTGCTCGAATTCTGGGAGCAGTTCCGCTTCTCGGTCGGATCGTTTCAACTCTTCATAAACGGCAATCAACTGTTTCAGGCAAACGCCCTGAAATGGATGCAGTGGATGGTTTTTGCGGAGCTCCGGCAGGGCTCGCTCCATTCGCTCAGCGGCCACGATCGGCTCGCCTCGGAGCCAATCCGCTAGGCCCCAATTCACAAGCACGCCGAGGGTGCTGGCGTGACTTGGCCCCAGTTCTTCTAGGCGGGCTTGATAGGCTTCGGAAAATAGTTCAACCGCCAAGTCGTTGGGTTGTTGTTCAAGATAAATAGATGCCAAGTCACTGGCGGCAATGCCCAGCAATTCATGACCGCGATAGTCGCGGCGTAATGTTGGTAACACAGCCTCGAGTAAGGTTTGGGCCGCATCACGATTGCCTATCCTACGGTAACAATTTGCCAGGCGAACTTGCGACTGAAGTAGCTGGGACTGTTGATCGGGCACAACATCGCGATATTTGTCAACCAGTTCTTTCAGAGGCGTAATCGCCGCAGCATATTGGCCGAGGTTCATGTGAGCCTGTGACAAACAAAGGAGAGCGACCTGGGTAAATTCGTGATCGGGATGGTTTTCCTTGAGCTTCCGCAAAACTTGACGATAAGTAGAGATCGCCCGTTGTGGTTGGCCCGCTTGCAGCCAGCAATTTGCCAAATTCACTCGCACGCCGAGGGTGAAGGCATGATCCGGTCCCCGGAGTTCATTGCTCAGCGTGAGGGTTTCCTGGTAAACTTCGGTGGCCTCGTCCAAGGCTCCCTTGGCTTTTAAGACGCTGGCCAAGGCATTCATACCATTTAGGGTGAACTCATGCTGCGAGTACTTTTCTTTCAATGTCGGAATGGCATTCTCTAGTAAGCTCTCGGCCTCGGCGACCTGTTGCTGATCTTCCAAGACCATCGCCAAATTGACCCGAGTCCCCAACGTCGTGATGTGATCGTCGCCTAAAACATGTTGTTGTTCTTGTAACAACTGACGTCGGATCTTCGTCGCGGATTCGAACTTGCGCAATTTTGCTTCGACCGTTGCCAGAGCGCTCAACGCCCTCCACGTCTGGGGATGACCGGTGCTATATTCTTTGTTCTGGACGACGACAACCTGTTGCAACATCGCTTCTGCTTCGTGGTATCGACCAAGATCGGTGTAGACTAAAGCGAGGTTCATCTGCGTGAAGCGAGTCTTCGAGTGGTCCATTCCCAATCGGTCCCGATGAGTCGCGAGGACACTTTCATACTTTTCAGCGGCTTGAGCATGTCTTCCTTGAACCATGTCCAACCCCGCTCGACTGGCCAAGCAGTTTTCCGTATACGCATGCTTAGGGAACTCGAGTTGAAGTTGTTCCCAAGCTTGATTAAGTACTTGTTCGGCGGCGGCAAAATCACCACTATCCTTTTCGGCGATCCCTAAATTGACCAACGATCCGAGGGTCGTGACATGAGCGGCTCCGAGGTGTTTCAAGGCCAATTCATACGCGAGGCGAAATTGCTCGCGGGCTGTCTCGTATTCGCCTAGGTGTTGATACGAAACTCCCAGAACACGCCGCAGGTCGATCTCGACTTCCGGCTGGTCGCGGAATTTTTGACCGATAAATGGTAGGGCTTGGTCAATGGCAGCGCGCAACGAAATCTCGCGTCCTTGTCCACCTTCAATACCTTCCGGGCGACTGGCTGCCAGGATGTTCTCCTCTAGAAAGCCCAAGATAGCCTTCGCTTCGGCCGCACGTTTGACCGCTCGCTGACGCGCTTGCACCTCCTGCTCTCGGGCCAACTCGGCTCGGCCCTGCATGGTTTCCGCCGCACGCTTGGACTGCTCCGCCTTGTATAAGGCCGTCGATAATTTTTGCGATTGGTTCCACAACAGAACGCTGGTGACAGCGGCGGTCAGGCACAACAGGACTGCCGTAGCGGAAATGATCGTGACCACAGCGATGTGTCGCTGACACCATTTCAGCCCGCGCTGCCAGTAGCTGGGTTGGCGTGCGAGAATCGGCTCATTTTTCAAAAAACGACGTAAGTCAGCGGCTAGTTCGAATGCGGACGAATAACGTTCCGAGGCTTCCTTGGCCATCGCTTTCGCGACGATGATCTCCAGTTCGACCGGTAGTATGTGATCCAATTTGCGAATCGAGGGAGGCTCGCGATACAAAATGTCATGGAGCAACAGTTTACGATCACGGCTGGGAAAAGCAGGCTCGAGCGTCAACAATTCGTAGAGGGTCACGCCCAAAGAGTAGATGTCGCTGCGAAAGTCTACTAAGCACGCTTGTCCTCCGGCTTGTTCTGGGCTCATGTAGCGAAGGGTACCCAACAAATCGCCACTGACGGTCAAGGTCTCATTGGATTCGATATGAGCCAAACCAAAATCGGTGAGCCAAATTTTCCCGCCCGCATCAAACATCAGATTGGCGGGCTTGATGTCGCGATGCACCACCCCCGCTTGGTGAGCATGGTGCACGGCATCGGCCACGTTGCTGATCGTCTCAGCTACGGCAAAAGTCCAACTTGAATTTGGTTTGGAACGTTCCGTCGATCCCTTGGCCATGGGAACGGTCTCCGGTGCGGCGGACGACTGGCGAGACGGCGTTATTCCCAGCGAAACTTCTAAACTCGCTTCGTTCGAGTAAGCGTTCGAGTAAGCGTTCGAGGCACTTGGCGGAGTGCCGCGCGTCGGTGCTGGCGACAACCCATCCGCATTAATTTTGGCAGCGGTTGGTCCTTGCCGGTCACGACGTCTTGCTTGCACCACCCTTTCCAAAGATTGACCATCGATAAACTGCATCGCATAAAAATGGACGCCACGTTCGCAGCCGACGGAAAAAACGGGCACGATGTGTGGATGATGCAAAGAAGCGGCCGCGCGGGCTTCGTTTTGAAATCGCTGCATCCGCCGAGGGTCCAAGACACTAGCGAAGGGCAAGATCTTAATCGCGACTCGACGATTCAACGAAATCTGCTCGGCTTCGTAAACCACGCCCATCCCGCCTCGGCCAACTTCTCGCTGGATGCGAAAATCGCCCAAGACGCCGTTGACTAACTCATCCGCTGCTCCCCATTTTTTCGACGCCGTTGTCGGCGAACTGGGTCGCAACAAGGCCATTTCCTTCAGGGTGGGCAATATCTCCAGTAAACGCATCGCATGCTCAGGGGCCAGTTGCTGAAGCTCAGCAAGACTGATCTCTCGGCCCAACTCCAACTGTGCCGAGACCCGACACACAAGTTGGTCGAATGTCTCATCCACATCGGCAGAAATCAAAGATTGCAAATCGTAGTCGTCCATCAAGTTAGCTCCATACCTCGCGTTTTTAGCAAGCCATGAAGTCGTTCAATCGCCCGACGGTAGAGGGAACGAACGGCATCCACGCCTAGCGGCAAAATGACCGCAATTTCGTTGAATTGCAACTCTTCCAAGTGCCGTAAGACCACAATTTGTCGGTAGTGGTCCGGCAAAGTCTGCAAGGAAATCATCAACTCTTGGCGTCGTTCTTCGCGAATCCGCCGTTGACTAGGACTCGACTCTTTGGCCGCAACCCATTCGGCCAACTGCATAACCGAACGCTCGGAGTCGAATCCCACACCGGCCTGTTCGCGTTTGACAGTTCGCTTGGCAGCCCCAATATGGCGACGATGCAGTTGGACCAAACGTTCCCACGCCAATTGCCGCAACCAAGGGTAGAAGGGAAAATTTCCTTGGCGGGCGAACTCTGGCAGTTTGATAGCCGCCTCAGCAAGAGCCTCTTGCACCACGTCCGACGCGTCCGCCCGGACGGCGACGCGGGGGTCAATGTAGACATCGACCATGCGACGCAACTTGGCACGGTAGCGTTCCAGCAAATGATTCACCGCTAGATTGTCGCCATCAACAACCCGAGCTAATAAATCTTCCGTCTCGTCAATCTTTGACATGAAGTTCACTCCAAATATCCGTTTTCCTACATCGTATTCGCTGGCGCCGAAAATTTTGCCTGGGCCCGGTAGTCACGTTCTGGAATTTGTATTGTGACACATTCTAACGCCGATCCATGTAAGGAACTTCTGCCAAAACAGGGTGGGGCGGTCGAAAATTCTACCAAAATGTCCAAAAATAACGCCGCAATTGGCCGGCGCACCACTTCCATTCGCGGAAATAAAAGGGTCAGCGACGGTCTTAACTTTAGTCAACAGTAGATTCCCAAATCATTTTGGAATTTCTTTCCGATCGAGTGGATTCCGCCGTGGTCGGGGCCAGCCCCAAACCCCGGGATTTTCTTGGCATGGCTCAAGTGTTCAATGATGTTTTGTTGCTTATCGCCGGGCGGCTGACTATCTTCTTCGTACTTGGCGTGGCGAAACGCAGCAAGCTCTGTGCGGACACAACCTGTCAGGGATATCCAAGTCGACGGTGCGTCAATGACGTTCAATCGGAGCGTTTAGGTCAGCAATGACTTAGACGCTCATTTTGTTCTGCCACATCTGGTCTGTCTTTAGCAGCAAGTTCAAGATCGTGATGAACTTTCGCATGCATGCCACGATCGCTACCTCTGTGGCCGCTAACGCACAGCGAAGTCGGAAGAAACGAAGTGCTGATATAGCGCTTGGCCGCTTCTGTATTCAGGTTTTCGTCCGCAATCAACTCAACGGCCTCGCGCTGTTGCTCGGCCCGTGCAAAGCTGAAAAAGGCTTCAATCACGCTGGTTTTAT
>Ga0209390_10001251_pt1 | contig 50187 bp, 58 predicted proteins | sample BON01_FD_187212 | JGI IMG/M metagenome (GOLD analysis project Ga0209390, IMG submission 187212) | Freshwater microbial communities from Lake Bonney liftoff mats and glacier meltwater in Antarctica - BON-01 (SPAdes) (version 2) | ecosystem: Environmental > Aquatic > Freshwater > Ice > Glacier...
GCGGGCCTTGTCCACTTGTAGTTGTTTTGCAGTTGGTCAAAGGGCACCTGCTCGAGGAGGGTCTTTGAATATAACATGTAGCCGCTGTGGAATTCGGCCATCTTGGTCCCGAAGACGATGTTTTCCATCGCGGTGAGGACGCGGTTGGGGAGGTAGCGGGTCAGCGGCATGCCGCCCTCGCGAGCCCCTCCGGCAATCATGCGAGAGCCTTGGACAATATGAAACCGTCCCTCCAGGATCGGAGCCATCAGGTCGAGGACGACTTCGGGGGCGTATTGGCCGTCGGAGTGGACGATGGCAAAGGCGTCCGCACCAAGAGCGAGGCCGCGTTTGAGCCCGGATTTTTGGGCACCACCGTATCCTTGGTTGACTTCGTGATGAACGACCTCGAGACCGGGCCATTGCCCCTTGAGGGCATCGGCCACGGTACCGGTATCATCCGGACTCTTGTCGTTGACAATGATGGCGATGCCATTTTCCCAGAACGCCCCGGGGATGCGGGTCAACACTGCCGGGAGCGTTTTGGCCGCACAATAGGAGGGAATGATAATGGCCTTTTTCACCGCGTCATCAAAGAGAGGAGGAGGCCACCCGGTCAAGGGAAACGAGCGGAATCCGACCGAGAGATCGCAGTTTTTATTCCGAACCTCGGCTTCGACCTGAGGCGCATGCCCGAAAAGTGCAAACCAAAGGCGCGTGGACATCCCGCCCGCTTGGTTCGGAAAGCGGGCGGGATGCGCGATCGGCCGTCGGCTCAATTTTTGTTTGCAGCTGGGGAGAATTTGCTAGCATTTCTAGGATCCGCATGCGCCCCAATAAAATTATACGCTGGCGGCCGCTGGGGGTCGCGGCCCTTGTCGTTCTCGCCGTGTTTGCGGTGGCCTTTAGCGCGAGGGACTTGGTCGCAAAAATCGGTCTTCCGGAACAAAAGCCATTGCTCGATGCCGTTCTGAGTTTCATGACTTGGTTGGCGGCGGGGGCCGGCGGTCTGGCGGCTTGGGCGTTTACCTACGCCGAAATGGAGGCGGAGGAGGCCCTTGCCCGCCTGCGGCGAATTCTTGATACCTCGCTCCATGGTTTCAATGTCTTTCAGGCCGAGCGGGGGAGTGACGGACAGATTAGGGATTTTCGGCTCACTTTTGCTAATAAGGCTGCCGGCGAACATTTCGGGAAGTATTCGGATCAGTTTTTGGGAAAAACCCTCAAGGAAAGCGCCGGATCAGCTCTTGATCCGGAGCTTTACGAGGAATTTTGTGCGGTGGTGGAATCCGGGGAACCCGCCTTGCTGGAGATGATGCATCAGGAGGATGACGGCCACGACCATTGGTTGGCGATCCGGTTGGCAAAATTTGAGGATGGTGTCGTCAGCTCTTTTGCGGATGTGAGCGCCCGCAAAGACGCCGAGGAAGAGGCCAAGCGAGACCACCTGCTTTTGGAGATGACCGGGACGATCACCCGGACCGGCGGCTGGGAGTATTTTCCCTCGGAAGATCGCGTCACCTGGTCGCGAGAGGTCTATCGGATTCATGAAGTGGAGGATGGGTTTGTTCCGGATCTGGAGAATTCACTTTCCTTCTATCTGCCGAAATCGCAGCAGCGGGTTGTGGACGCTTTGGAGCGCTGTGAAAAAGACAGCATATCCTTTGACCTTGAGCTTGAAATCGTGACGGCCAAAGGGCGACCGCTCTGGGTGCGAGCTATCGGACGGCGGGAAACCCTTGAGGGTAGCAATAATTACCGGCTTTTTGGCACCTTTCAGGATATTACCGAAAACAAGAATGCGGAGTTCGAGCTCATCGACAGTTCGGAACAATTGCAACTGGCCTTGAGTAGCGCCGCCATGGGGCGCCGGGATTGGGATGTGCCGGAAGGAATGGTTCGGCTGGATGAAAGTTCCGCTCACATTCTGGGATTTGAGGTGGCTGAAATGGAACTCACCACCGCTTTTTGGAATGGCCTGATTCATTCGGACGATTTGCCCATGGTGCAGAAAAAAATTGCCCGTCACGTTTCCGGAGAGGTGAAAGATTTCGAGGCCGAGTACCGCATGCGGGCGAAATCCGGGGGTTGGATTTGGGTCCAGGATCGGGGGCGGGGGCTGGATTTGAAGGATGGGAAACCCTCCAGAATCGTGGGTACGCTCCTCGATATCACGGCCAAAAAGACGCTCGAAGAAGAACGCTCCCGCCACTTGGAGTCGTTGGAGCAAATCACCCAGCAGGTGCCGGGAGCCGTCTATCAATACTTGGTCAATGCCAAAGGCGAGCACGCCTTTGTCTATCTCAGTCGCCGCATTATCGATGTTTATGGGCGGACTCCGGAAGAGCTCATAGCCGATATTAACCGGGCCTATGACATCATTCATCCGGAGGATGCGATTCGGGTGCGCGAGAGCGCCTCGCATGTCCAAGGCGTCAAGGCCGAATTGCGACAGGAATTCCGGATCCAACGGGATGGGGAACTTCGATGGATTCTTGATCAAGCGCGGCCTGAGGTGCTGCCGGACGGAGGCATCCTTTGGAACGGATTTCTCATGGATGTGACGGACCAAAAACGCCTCGACCAGCAATTGATCCAAGCCCGGGACCAAGCGGAGGAAGCGGGTCGGGCCAAATCGCGATTTCTGGCTATGATGAGTCACGAAATTCGCACTCCCATGAATGCGATTCTGGGGTTTGCGGATTTGTTGTCGCAGCGACCTCTTCCCGCGCAGGAACGGGATTATGTGCGGACGATTGGCAGTAGTGGAGAGGCGCTCTTGCGCATTATCGACGACATTTTGGATCACAGCCGGATCGAAAGTGGCCGTCTGCGCCTGGAAAGCACGATCTTCTCCCCGGAGAAGCTGCTCGACGAGGTCAGCATTTTACTCGCGCCCTCCGCGGGAAAAAAAGGTCTGGGCCTCGCGGTAGTCACGGTGGGAGAAATTCCCGGATCGGTGCGCGGCGACATGGGGCGACTGCGTCAAATCTTGCTCAATTTGGCCGGGAATGCCGTGAAATTCACCCCTTCAGGAACTGTCGCTCTCGGAGTCGAAGTGGCCCCAGGGCTCCCGGATCCCGGCTTGGTGAAGATGCGGTTTTTTGTCCGTGACGAAGGACCGGGGATCCCGGCCACCCAAGTCGCCCGGATTTTCGAACCGTTTGCCCAGGCGGACTCGAGCGTTTCGCGTCGCTATGGCGGCACGGGGCTGGGGCTGGCGATTTCCCGAAGCCTCGCGTCGCTCATGGGCGGGCATCTGGCCGTCCAAAGCAATCCCGGGGCCGGGGCCACCTTTGTTCTTGAAGTTCCCTTCGGCATTCCGCGGGAGGAGGCCCCGGCCGAACTGGGAAGCCCGAGCAACTTGGACTCGGGATTTGCTCAAACCAATCCGCTGAAGATTCTGGCCGTCGATGATGATGCCGTGAACCTCAAACTCATCGAGCATGTTCTCGAAAAGCTTGGCTATGCCCCGAGGGTGGCTCGGGGTGGCGAAGAGGCCATTTTACTCTGCGAAGAAGAATGGCCGGAGTGCGTGCTCCTTGATGTCCAAATGCCAGACATGGACGGTTTGGCGGTGACGCGACGCCTTCGTGAACTCGAGGTTAACGGTGCCCGTCCCGCGGTTTTTATCACCGCTTTGACTGCCAATGTCTTACCCGGAGAGCGACACACCTGTCTTGATGCGGGAATGAACGGATACCTGACCAAGCCTCTGCGGAGAGATCAACTGGCCCGTACCCTTGTCGAGGCCTCCCAGTCGGTTCAGAACTGCCGAGGGGGGAGCTAAATTCCCTGCTTGCGGGCGAGTTTTTCGAGTTCGGCCTGGAAGGTCGCCACGTCGGGCTCTGAAGGGCGATAGCCGGCTGTGGATGGGTCGAGCCCGAGGCGGCCGCCTTGATCCAAATACCAAGCGGCGGTCTCTCCGTCACTGAAGGTCGTACGTCCGCTGATCATGGCGCCCGGGCGGGTGATTTGATCAATGGTGACACTGACCGTGCCGGGCGCGGCGACTGGTTCCTCCGCTTCGGGGAGCGGGGCCGGGGTGGGGTCGGGCTCCGGGTCCTTGAAGTTGAGCTTCAAATCATCCGCCAAGAGACGGGTCTCCAAATAAGTCAAGCCGAGGGCAAATTCTTCTTTGAGGCGTTTTTGAATCTCGGAAGGGCCTGCGCCCTCTTCGATCCAACGAAGGACGGCGGATTTTTGATCGTCAGTAAGATTCATGGCAATTGCGGATGGATGATGGCGGATGGCGGATTTTCTTGAGAGCCGAGAAGCTTTTCTCTAGCCGCCGGCGATGGCGGGAACAATGCTGATTTCATCGCCTTCTTTGACCGGAGTTTCTTTCTCCTGGAGGAAGCGGATGTCTTCATCATTAAGGAAAATATTCACGAAGCGACGAACGGCCCCCTGTTCGTCGCAGATGCGCTCGGTCAGGCCGGGATGAGCCTCGTCGAGGCTAGTGAGAATGGCGCCAATGGTGGCTCCTTCGACGAGGACGACTTCCTTTTCATCGGTGAGCTTCCGAAGGGGAGTGGGGATGCGGACTTGGATGGACATATTGATTTTAGGTTGTGAGTTGTTTTTTCGATTTCACTTTGGAAATCTTGGCCGCTACTGCGGGTTCGTTGCTGCCGGGTCTCCGGCAATGAGGGCTTCAAATTCCCGGAGACTGGGTTTGATCAGGCGGGGTTCGCCACAGCGATTTTGTACCGCTTCGCCGGTTTTCAAGCCATGGCCGGTGATGCAAAGGACAATGCTCTCGTCCCGGGGGATCTTGCCGGAGTCGATCAGTTTTTTGGCCGACGCCACAGTCACCCCGCCGGCGGTCTCCGAAAAGATTCCCTCGGTCTCGGCCAACAAGCGGATGCCGGCGATAACTTCTTCGTCGGTGACATCTTCGGCATGGCCCCCAGTATCTTTCATCACCCGAATGGCATAATACCCGTCGGCGGGAGTGCCAATGGCGAGGGATTTGACAATTGTTTCCGGCTTGGGCACGGGCTTGACGATGTCGGAGCCTTTCTTCATCGCCTCGCTAATGGGCGAGCATCCGCTGGCTTGGGCCCCGTGGATGCTGAAAGGGGCTTTGTCGAGGAGGCCAGTATGGATAAATTCGCGATAGGCCTTGTCAATCTTGGTTAAGAGTGACCCGCTGGCCATGGGGACGACGGTGTGTCGAGGGAGCTTCCAACCCAGTTGCTCGGCGATTTCAAATCCCATGCTCTTGCTCCCTTCGGCGTAATAGGGGCGGAGATTCACATTGACGAATCCCCAGCCATACTTGCCGGCAATCTCGGAGCAGAGTCGGTTGACCTGATCGTAGGCACCCTGGATGGCAATGACATTGGTGCCGTAAACGAGAGAACCCAGCACCTTGCTTTGTTCCAGATCCGCGGGGATGAGGACATAGCTTAGCAGTCCGGCGGCAGCGGCATTGGCCGCGACGGAGTTGGCCAGATTTCCCGTTGAAGCACAGGCGACGATTTTAAAGCCCAGCTCTTTAGCCCGGCTCAGAGCGACGGAAACTACGCGGTCCTTAAAGGACAGGGTGGGGTAGTTGACGGTGTCATTTTTGACGTAAAGTTCGCTCACCCCGAGAACCTTGGCGAGGCGGTCGGCTTTGACCAGCGGGGTGAATCCGACCTGGGTGCCGACCGTCGGCGCGCCATCGATGGGGAGAAACTCCCGATAGCGCCACATCGTCTGTGGTCGGGCGGCAATGGCTTCCCGGCTGACGCTTGCCTTGATGGCGTCGTAATCGTAGGCGGCTTCGAGGGGTCCGAAATCGAATTCGCAAATATGGATAGCCTCCTTCGGATAGAGGCGTCCGCATTCGCGGCATTTCAGGTTGGAAAAGAATGGGCGATCTTCGTTCATGATTCTCTAGCTTCGCACGAGAGCGGAAGAGAGAGTCGATCATTCGCCGGGACGAACAGTCGCATCTCATCTATCTTCAGCACTTTCGTGCTGGAGCTGGATTTAGCACCTTGGCGTTCGCGACGCTTGCGCGTCATCGAACCGGTTGCCGTGGCTTCATCGGGCCAGTCCCTCTGCCACTCTCGATAAGAATTGAAAAGAAAGATGGGCTCGGGGTCCGAAAGCGTCAAGTGATATTCTTTTTAGTGATATTCTTTTCAGTGTCGGCAGCGGATAGAACCGCCGAGAAGATGCCGGGGCCACTTTCAAGACAACCTCACCCAGCTTTAATCATAATTTTTCCCTCGGGCCGGGAGATTTTCTGCCCGTTGCCGCCAATTTTCAGATAGGATTCTGGGAAATTACTCGGGAAACCCACTTCATGCCTAAAATCCAGTTTGACCCCATTTCCGAAGTCCTTGCCGACATCCGCAAGGGTCGCCTCGTCATTGTGACCGATGACGCCGACCGGGAAAATGAGGGCGACTTGGTCATGGCCGCCTCGAAAGTGACGGCTGCCGCCGTGAATTTTATGGCCAAATTTGGGCGGGGCCTCATTTGCGCGCCGATCCAGGAAGCCCGGGCCCGCCAGTTGGGCTTGCAACGAATGGTGGCCCACAACCGAGAATTGTACAAAACGGATTTCACCGTCTCAGTCGATGCGGCGGCCGGAATCACCACCGGAATCAGCGCCAAAGATCGCGCCCTCACCATCAAACAACTAGCCAACCCAAAGGGCGCGGCAGACGCCCTGGTTCAGCCCGGTCATGTTTTCCCTCTCCAGGCCAAACCCGGCGGCGTGTTGCGTCGGGCCGGTCATACCGAAGCCTCAGTGGACTTGGCCCGGCTGGCGGGATTGGATCCCTCCGGCGTCATTTGCGAGATCCTCAATGAAGACGGGTCCATGGCCCGGCTGCCCCAGCTACTGAAATTCCGGAAAAAGCATGGTCTGAAGATGTGTTCGATCGAAAGTCTGATCGCCTATCGCCGGAAGGAAGAAAAACTCGTCGAGCGCGAACAAACCATCGTCATGCCGACAGATTTCGGGGACTTTGACCTCCACCTTTTTCGCTCCACCGTCGACGACCGACATCACATTGCCCTGGTCCGAGGGACGATCCGTGCCAACAAGCCAGCCTTGGTGCGCGTGCATAGCGAATGCCTCACCGGGGACGTCTTCGGCTCCCGGCGCTGCGACTGCGGGTCCCAGCTTCATGAAGCGCTCCGGCAAATCGACAAGGCCGGATCGGGCGTCCTCGTCTATATGCGGCAGGAGGGCCGCGGCATCGGTCTGGGTCCCAAGATCCATGCCTACAAACTCCAAGAGGAAGGGCTCGACACCGTGGAGGCCAACGAGAAACTCGGTTTTCCCATGGACCTGCGCGACTACGGCCTCGGCGCACAAATTTTGGTCGATCTGGGCGTCAAAAAAATCCGCCTGATGACGAACAACCCCCGCAAGGTGGTCGGCCTGGAGGGCTATGGTCTTGAGATTGTCGAGCAGGTTCCCATCCGTACACCCTCCAACCCCCACAACGCCAAATACCTTGCGACTAAGAAAAGGAAAATGGGCCACCTGCTATAAGAAGTGGCCGGGGCGAGGGATCGGTGATAGGTTCCTCGCTCGCCACTCGCCACTTTCTCTTTCATGTCCATTGCTCAACCCATTCGCCCCCGTATCGGCGGGAGATCCCATCTGCATCTCACCGTAGTAGCGAGCCAGTATAATCTTCCCTTCGTTCAAGGTTTGATCGCCCACTTGGAAGAGGAAGTTCAGGCCATTTCCCCAGGAGCCAAAATGAAAATCGTCTGGGTCCCGGGTGCCTTTGAGATTCCTGTTCTCACGAAAATCATTTTGAGCCAGAAGAACTCGGACGTTGTGGTCGCGCTGGGGGTTTTGATTCAGGGCGAAACCACCCATGCCCTGCTGGTGGCCCAATCCGTCACCTCTGCCCTTCAGAATTTGGCGGTGGAGTTTGCCGTTCCTGTGATCAACGAAGTCCTCCTCCTCGACAACGAAGCCCAGGCCAAAGCCCGCTGCCTCGACGATGAAATCAATCGCGGAACCGAGGCGGCTCGGGCGGCCGTGGGAGTCGTTCACGCGGCGCGCGAAGTCGCGCAAAAAGCTTTCTAAAATATGGGTGTTCGACGTGATGGCCGGGAAGCGGCCGTGCAATTTCTTTACCTGCGCGACCTCGATGGGGATAGCGCCCTTGAGGCTTTTTATAAATTTCGTGGACTGAGCCCAAGTGCCCGTCGCTTCTGCGATTCCCTCGTCAACGGATGGATGGCCCACCAGGCCCCCATCGACGAGGCGATCCGCAAAAATACCCAGAACTATGAGTTCAAACGCATTTCCGTGGTGGACCGCAATGTCCTCCGGGTCGCACTTTTTGAAATGATCCATTGTCCGGAAACGCCGCCGGTCGTGGCCATCAATGAAGCGATTGAGATCGCCAAAAAATACAGCACCGAGGATTCCGGACGATTCGTCAATGGCGTCCTCGATCAGATTCGGCGCACCCTTGATCGTCCCAGCCGCACGGCCGCCATGGAGCCAAGCGAGGCTGTCGAGCAGGTCGAGACGAACGAGCCCGTCAAAGAAGAAGAACTTCGTGACGAGAGCGAAGAGAAATAACTCGTCACCTGCTACTAGCCACCCGTTACTCGCCTCATGGCTTTTGGTTTCCTAAAAAACATTGTTTCAAAGTTCAGCGCCGCTCCCGTGGATTGGGAGGAACTGGAAGAGACTTTGTTGCGAGCGGATTTGGGAGTTCCTATGACGATGGATATCATGGATTTGCTCCGAGAGCGGGGCACCGAGGTTCATGCCGCCACCGTCGCCCAGGTTTGTCGGGAGGAAATTCTCAAAGTGCTTCCGGTCTCCGACCCGCCCATCCGTCCCTTGCCCTCCAAGCCGAAGGCCTTCTTGATCGTAGGCGTGAATGGGACGGGCAAAACCACCTCCTCAGCCAAGATGGCCCATTGGTTTAAACGCGAGCGCCATTCCTGCCTCCTCGTCGCCGCAGACACCTTCCGCGCCGCCGCCATCGAACAACTCGAAAGTTGGGCCGGTCGTATCGGGGTGGACGTGGTGAAAGGCCAATACGGCGGCGACCCCGCCGCTCTCTGCTACGACGCCTGGGCCAGCGCCCATCGGCGCAACATTGAGTTTCTTCTTTGCGACACCGCCGGCCGCCTCCACACCAAGGACAACCTCATGCAGGAACTCTCCAAGGTGAAACGCACTTTGGCCAAACACGACCCCAACGCCCCGCACGAATGCCTCCTTGTCGTCGATGCCACCACGGGGACAAATGCCCTCGTCCAGGCGAGGGAATTCCATCAAGCGGTTGGCCTGACGGGAATCATCATGACCAAGCTCGACGGGAGCGGCAAAGGCGGCGTGGCCGTGGCCATCCAAAAGGAACTTGGCATTCCCACCCGCTTCATCGGCACCGGCGAAGGTCTTGACGATTTTTCCCGCTTCGACCGCGAAGTCTTCGTCAATCGGATGCTCTGACAATTGGTCATTGGTCATTGGTCATTGGTCATTGGTCACTTTCACTCGCGGCGTAGCGCGCGCGGCGCGCGGCCTTTGGCAGGTAAAGTTCTCGCACAAATACAGCGCGGGCGCCCCATCCAGCGGCTTCATCGCGGCCAAGGCAGAATTGTTTTTCGCCGGCAGGCCGTCGCTGGTCGCAGACAAAATGACCCGCCGGGGATGAAAATCGTGATGCAATTGCGCGAGGCCTTTGCTCACCTCCGGGGATTTCGGATCTCCTGCGACGACCGCCTGGGCGGGTGAAGCTTGGGCGAAATCGAGAGCAACCAACATCTGCGGGACCGCGGTGGGGATTCGGGTCATTTGATCGCTATGAGCGGCGAGAATTTCCCGCGCCCGGGCTTCCCGCCGGCCATCATTAAGCATCCGAGCGAGGCGGAGCAAATTTCCGGCGCTGACGGAATTTGCCGAAGGCTCTGCTCCATCATAATCTTCCTTCATTCGCACGGGCACGAGGGGATCCCCGGCCGCACTGCTGAAATAGCCGCCGCCTGCGTCGGCGTCCCAAAACAATTCGTCTTGGGTGGCCTGCAGGTTCATCGCCCATTGTAACCACCGATCATCCAGGGTCGCCTCATAAAGATCGAGAAGCCCTTGAATCAAAAAAGCATAATCCTCTGCAAATCCTTCAATCGTTCCTGGCTCCCCCCGCCAGGTTCGCAAAAGGCGTCCGTCCCGGGTCAGATGGGTTTGCAAAAATTGCGCCGCCCGCACGGCGGCCTCAAGGAAGCGAGGTTCGGAAAGAGCGGCTCCAGACCGGGCCAAAGCCGAGATCATCAACCCATTCCACGCCGTGAGGACCTTGTCGTCGAGGTGGGGGCGGGGACGGGTGATCCGCTGATGGAGGAGTTTTTCCCGGCTCGCTTGCAATCCGGCCGCCTCGGCGGGATCTCCCCGCTCGATGAGAATATTCAACCCGGTAAATTCTCCATGGGGATCGCTACCGGCCGGAGCATTGCCATTGGCTTCCACCCCATAGTGCCGAGAAAAGACCTCTGCCGCTTCAGAACCCAGAAGCTCGTCAATCTCGGCGCGGCGCCAAACATAAAACGCGCCCTCCGCATGATCCATACGGTCGTGACGGAGGAGGCTGTCCGCGTCTTCCGCCGAATAAAATCCCCCCTCGGGATGCATCATGTCCCGGAGGACATATTCGAGCGTCTCCCGAGCGACCTCGGCGAAAAATTCGTCATGGGTGCCCTGCCAGGCCTCGACATAAGAAACGACCAATTGGGCTTGATCGTAGAGCATTTTTTCGAAATGCGGCACATGCCAGGCTCCATCCACCGAGTAGCGGTGAAATCCGCCACCCAGATGATCCCGTATCCCGCCCGCTGCCATTTTCCGCAAAGTGAAGTGGGCCATTTCCGCGGCGTGAACATCCCGGTCCGCGTAGCGCAAAAGAAAATTCAAAGTTGCCGGCCGGGGAAACTTCGGCGCAGAGCCAAATCCCCCCTCGGCCGGATCAAAGTTCTGGGAAAGTTGCTCAAATGCGCGGAGCAAGACGCTTTCGCCTGCAACCACGGCCTCGCTGGATCCGGACTTGGGCTGCCCCAAAGCCTCCATCACCCGGTTCCCTTCCTGTTCGATCCGGGGGCGGTCGCGACTCCAAAGGTCCGCGATTTGCAGGAGCACATTGGGAAACCCCGCCCGCCCATAACGGTCTTCGGGGGGAAAATACGTCCCGCCAAAAAATGGTTTCCCCTCCGGCGTCAGCCACACACTCATGGGCCAACCGCCACTCCCCGTCGTCGCCTGGACGAAAGCCATATAAAGCCGATCAACATCCGGACGTTCTTCCCGATCCACCTTGATGTTGATAAAATCCGCATTCATCTGCGCGGAAATAGTGGGATCTTCAAAGGACTCGTGGGCCATGACATGGCACCAATGGCAGGTGGAATAGCCAATCGAGAGGAACACCGGCACATTGCGACGCCGGGCCTCGGCAAAAGCCTCGTTCCCCCAGGGGCGCCAGTCCACCGGATTGTCCTTATGTTGCAAAAGGTAGGGGGATTTTTCCCCGGAAAGAGCATTCGTCGTCATCGCGGCTACCCTACGCCGAAATTGCATGCGCGCGCGTTAAAAACTAGACCGGCACCTTCTAAATCAAGCCCGTGATATTTAGAAAAATAATAGCGAGCGAGCGAGCGGCCGAGACAACTAACCCCTATCCGCTATCGCACCGGGAACTGAGTTAAGAGCGCGAAAAGCAAATTCGCATTGGTTCCGTTGCCACAGCCGAACCACGCTCCACCTTGCATTCCCTCTCCGGACCGCTAGGGTCTTCACCCCAACCTGTAAAAATTGATATGAGTAAAAGCATCCTCGACCCAGCTCGAATTCAAGACATCGAATTCAGCAATGATGAAATCGCCCGCTATTCCCGGCATCTCATCATGCCGGAAGTGACCCTTGAGGGCCAAAAACACCTCAAAGCCGCCAAGGTGCTCTGCATCGGCGCAGGCGGTTTGGGCTCTCCGATTGGACTTTATCTGGCCGCAGCCGGCGTCGGCACGCTCGGGTTGGTGGATTTTGACGTCGTCGATTATTCCAACCTCCAACGTCAAATCCTCCACGGGACCAAAGACGTGGGCCGGAAAAAAATCAACAGCGCCCGCGACCGGATCAAGGACATCAATCCGAACGTCAACGTCAACCTCTACGACGTCATGTTCCGGAGCGAAAATGCGGCCGAAATCGTGGAAAATTACGACATCGTCATTGATGGGACCGACAATTTCCCCACCCGCTACCTCTCCAATGACGTTTGCGTCTTGTTGAAGAAGCCCAATATTTACGGCTCAATTTTCCGATTCGAAGGCCAGGCGACCGTGTTTGCCCCGCATCTCGGAGGCCCCTGCTACCGCTGCCTTTATCCGGAACCCCCGCCTCCCGGCATGGTGCCGAGTTGCGCCGAAGGGGGCGTGCTCGGCGTGCTGCCGGGCATCCTCGGGGTCATGCAGTCTATCGAAGCGGTGAAACTCATTTGCGGCATCGGCAAACCCCTCATCGGGCGCCTGGTTCATTTTGATGCTCTCAATATGGCCTTCCGTGAATTTAAGGTTCGCAAGGATCCCAAGTGTCCCATTTGCAGCGAGAATCCGACGGTGACCGAGTTGATCGATTACGATCAATTCTGCGGCATCCCTCAGGCTCAAGCCGAGGAAGAAGCCGAACCGCCAGTGCCGGAAATCTCGGTCGAGGACCTCAAGGCCAAGCAAGATCGGGGTGACAAGTTTGTCCTTCTCGATGTGCGCGAGCCCTTCGAGTACGACATCGCAAAAATTCCTGGATCCCAACTCATCCCCTTGGGTGAGTTGCCTTCCCGGATGAGCGAACTCGACAGCGAAGACGAGATTGTCATCCATTGCAAAATGGGACCACGCAGCGCCAAGGCGGTCCGCACGTTGCAAAAGGCCGGTTTCGCCAAGCTCTACAATGTGGACGGTGGAATTCTCGCCTGGGCCGACCGGGTGGATCCCAGCGTGCCGAAGTACTAATCCAGGAGGGAAATGGGAGCACGCTGCGATACAATGATTTCCGGTCTGGATCCCGACCTGCTGGCGATCTTGTGTTGCCCGGTCACCCATCAATCCTTGCATCCGGCCAACGCCGAGGAACTCGGTCGCGCCAGCGCACCGCTTGACGAGCCACTCACCGAAGGACTGGTGCGGGAGGACGGCCAGGTCCTTTATCCGATCAGAAAAGGCATTCCTCTGCTTGTCCCCGAGGAGGGCTTGTTGTTGACTTGAACCGGCTTCCCTTCACCGGAAAACCCCATTTTTCAGATTTTTTGATATTCCCATGACCGAACTCGAACGCATCCGCCATTCCTGTGCCCATATCCTGGCCACGGCGATTTTGAAAATTTGGCCGGAGGCGCAATTTGCCGCCGGTCCGCCCGTCGAGAACGGCTTCTACTACGACGTGGAATTGGACCACCGGATCACCCCGGAGGATTTCGCCCGCATCGAGGAAGAGATGCAGAAGGAAATCAAAGCCAACCACACCTTTGAGCGGGTTGAGATTTCCCGGGCCGAAGCGCTAGCCATGGCGGAAAGCGGTCAGTTGGCGGCATTGTCCGCCCGTGGGGTCCCCTCGAAGTTCAAACTCGATATCGTCCAGCGCATTCCCGAGAACGAGGCCATCACCCTCTTCCGCAATGGGGAATTCACCGATCTCTGTGCCGGCCCCCACGTCATGCGCACCCGCAATGTCGGGGCCTTCAAGCTCACCCATGTGGCCAGCGCTTATTACAAAGGGGACGAAAATAACCCCCAGCTCCAGCGCATTTACGGCACGGCCTTTAAAAACAAAACCGAGATGGCCGCCTATTTCGAGATGTTGGAGGAAGCGAAAAAACGCGACCACCGCAAGCTCGGGAAGGAGATGGAACTCTTCACCTTCGACGACGATGTCGGACCCGGCCTGCCGCTCTGGATGCCCAATGGGGCCATCCTCATCGAGGAGTTGGAAAAGCTCGCCCGGGAGACCGAATTCGCCGGCGGCTACCAACGCGTACGCACCCCCCACATTGCCCGCAAGAGCTTGTATGAATGCAGCGGGCATTTGCCCTATTACGCTGATTCGATGTTCCCACCGATGGAACTGAAGATGGATGAGGACACCATGCGCGAGGTTTTCGAATTCGAAGACGAACTGAAGGAAACCGAGGCGCAAATCGCTGCGATCGAAGCCCGTTTGACCACCAAAGAGGATGCCGAACTTGTCGAAGTGGAACGCGCCCTCGAAGAATGGCGAGCCGGCCGGGAAAAAACCCTCAAACGGATCGAGGAAAAGCGGGCCCAATATTCCTATTACCTCAAGGCGATGAATTGCCCGCATCACCACAAGATCTTCGGGGCGGTGCCGCGCAGTTATCGCGAACTCCCCCTCCGCCTGACCGAATACGGCACTTGCTACCGCTACGAACAAAGCGGTGAACTTTTTGGACTCATGCGGGTTCGTTCCATGCAAATGAACGATGCTCACATTTATTGCACCACCGAGCAGTTCGAGGCCGAGTTTAACGCCGTCAACGAGATGTACCTGAAGTATTTCAAAATCTTCGGAATCGAAAAATACCTCATGCGGTTTTCGACCCATGACCCGGAAAAACTCGGGAAGAAATTTGTCGATGAGTCCGCCCTTTGGCTCCAGACCGAAGACATGGTCCGCCATGTCCTCCAGCGTTCCGGCATCAACTACATTGAGGTACCCAACGAAGCGGCCTTCTACGGCCCCAAAATCGATGTCCAAGTCTGGAGCACCATCGGTCGGGAATTTACCATCGCCACCAATCAAGTCGATTTTGCCGTCCCGGCTCGCTTTGGGCTTGTGTACAAAGACCGCGACAATACGGAAAAGACCCCGCTTTGCATCCACCGCGCGCCGCTGGGAACCCACGAACGTTTTATCGGGTTCCTCATTGAGCACTATGCGGGCAATTTTCCGCTTTGGCTCGCGCCCGAACAGGTCCGGATCATCACCATCGGCGACGAGGCCCCGCTGGCCGACTACGCCCGGGCGATCCAGGCCGAACTCCGCAGCCAAGAGGTTCGCGCCGAACTGGATGTCTCCAGCGACAACATCAAAGGCAAGATCCTCCATGCCGAGCAGCGCAAAGTCCACACCATGCTCGTGATCGGCCACCGCGATCTCGAAGCGGGTGCCGTCAGTGTGCGTATCCACGGCCAAGGCAACTTAGGAGCCCGTCCCCGAGACGAAGTCGTGGCCGATCTCCTCGCAGCGATCAAGGAACGGCGCAACAGCTGAGGAAAGCGATTTCCGTTGGTCATGCGGGACAGATGAGAGCCGCCATAAACCTAAAAACAGAAATGAACCACAGAGAGCACAGAGGACACAGAGTGGAAGCAGAAGAAGATAAATGGCTTATGAATATTCGGAAAGAGTTCTGGGATGTCATCTGGAAGGTGACTGCCCATTGACCTATCTATTTTTTGTAAATCCTTGTCTCTGTGTTCTCTGTGCCCTCTGTGGTGAACCTGCATTTTCCTATTTAGGATAAAAGGGAAGCAAGGCGCCCGCCCCACATATTGAAGCCTCTCGGCGAGTTGATCTCACACGGCGAGATCCATTTGTTCCGAGCTCCTCGGCCTTCTGCGTTGTCTCGCCATCCATGTCGCGGAAGACGGAGCGTCTTTCGTCTGCGACTCCACACAAAAAAAGCGGCCCGAAAGCCGCTCTCTTTGTTTTTGGGTGAAAAGTGTTTTTTCTACCAGCGGAAGTGGGCAAAGGCACGGTTGGCCTGGGCCATCTTGTGCATATCATCCCGCTTCTTGATCGCATTGCCTTGTCCGGCGGCGGCTTCTTTAAGCTCGTTGGCTAAAGCGGTTTGCATGGGAATCCCTTTCTTGGATCCGGCAAAATTGACCAACCAGCGCATGGCGAGGGCAATTTGACGGTCCGGAGGCACTTCCATCGGCACTTGATAGGTGGCTCCACCAACACGCCGGGATTTGACTTCCAGACGGGGTTTAACGTTATCGAGCGCCTTGTTGAGTGTCTCTAGCGGATCAACGGTATCGCCCCCTTCGCGGGATTTTTCGATCGCATAGTAAACGATCCTCTCAGCGATGCTTTTTTTGCCGCTAGACATGACGGCACTGATGAGACGGGCGACGACGGGACTCGCGTAGCGGGCGTCTTTTTTGACTTCCTTGTGAATGGTTCGACGACGACGGGACATGATTAATTTCGGAGTGCGGAATGCAGAGTGCGGGAGGTCACTTTGGAATTCTGGTTATTTCTTTTTTCCAGCCTTGGGTTCTTCCTTGCCGGCCTTCGGGCGTTTGGCCCCGTATTTCGAGCGACTGCGACGACGTCCATCGACGCCAAGGCTGTCGAGGGATCCCCGAACGATATGATAACGAACACCGGGCAAATCCTTCACCCGTCCACCGCGGACGAGGACAATGGAGTGTTCCTGAAGATTGTGGCCTTCGCCGGGAATGTAGGCGATGACTTCATGGCCATTGGTCAGACGCACTTTGGCGACTTTACGCAGGGCGGAGTTGGGCTTCTTGGGGGTGCGGGTCATGACCTGCACACAGACGCCACGGCGTTGCGGACAATTGACAAGCGCCGGCGATTTGGTTTTCACCGTGATTTTCTTGCGTCCGTGGCGGACCAGTTGATTGATTGTAGGCATTTGGCTAGGCTGGTAATTCGTCTCCCCAAGTTATTCCGGGGACAAAAAAAGCACGCCGAGGTGCTTTCTCATCGCCCCGACATGGTGCGGGAGGCAAGATATTAGGCCTCCCGACCTCTCTGGCAAGCGATTTTTTCGCAGCCGGGGATTTTTCATGGGTGGCGATGAGGACATCCCCCTCTCAAACGGCAGAAATGATTCTCGATCTCCTCCAAGTGGCATCGTCATTTGGACCCACCATTCTCTTAATCCGTTATCTAACAAGACTAGTCTTATCAGCGCAACAATCCAAGTGTCTCTCCGAGCAGCCTCAGCCATCCTGATCCCGAGGAATTGCCATGAGTCCATCTCGGAGTACCGCCTTCAGGCGGCTCAGGGCTCGGACCGGCTAAAGCCGGGACTCCAACGGTACGAGCGGGTCATCAATTTTCCTCGCTCCATCTTGTGATCCGGGTGACCTCAGGATGTTTGAGGCTACAGATACGTCTGATTGAGGAGATCGGCCAACCGAAGCCCGGCCTGGACGAGGCGTTGCTGGGAGATCGCCCGGGCATTGTCCACATAGGCGGCGTCGAGGGTCACCGGATTGGCGGCGTCCCCGCCGGGGAGTTTTTGGTATCCGTCGGCATAACCGAGGGCATGGCTTTCCTCGACCCAGGATTTCATCTCGCCCCCGGTGGGAAGCTGCTTCCCTGCTGCCACCAGGGTCTTGGCTTGTTCGCGAATGAGAGGAAGCGATTTTTGGTGTCGGGCTACGGGCTCGTCGGTCGAATAGGCAGGTTCCGGGTACAGTGCCACCACTTCGCCATCCCGCACGGTGCGACGGTAAGAGGTGTCCCAAAAGTAGTGAAGGTTCTTCCATTTCGGAAAGATGGCCACATTGGCATCTTGGATATTGGGTACGGAAACCCCATTGCCTCCGGCGTCACCCTCGCGACTGGTGGTGTGGAGGGGTTGATGGAGGTCCCCGACGAGATGGGTCAGCATGACGAGGGCCTGGGCCTTGTCGATCTCCGGGTCCTTGCGTTCGCCGCGCAAAATGGCCAGGCAATGCCGCATGGCCCAAAGTCCATTGACCTGCCAATCGACGGGAAACGGGTCGCCGGCCGCATTGTAGGGAAGGTCGATGTAATGCCAGGTGTTGTACGCCCGGGTCTTGCCCCGGATGTCATCCATCCAACACCCGGCGGTGACAAAATCGTAAGCGGTGTCGTGTTCCTTGTTGAAGACCTCAAGGTCTTTTTTCACCTTGGCCCGGGCCGTCGGCGTCAGGTGGTCCCAGGCGATTTGATTGACGATCATATGCCCGCCGGGGTCCCAAGCCTGGGCCGGACTGACAAAACCAAGAATCGCCGCCATGGCGAGCAGCCCCGAAATCCCGCGCCGAAGGGACAATGTCATGAGGCTTCAGGGGTGATGCCGAGGGATTTTTCCATCGCTTTCACCCGGCGGATGATGGTGGGAAGTTGCTGGACGGCCAACCACTGGCGTTTGCATTGTTTTTCCGGCACGGCGGGCACTCCCAAAATGCTGCTCTTGTCGGGCACATCGCGCATGATTCCAGACTTGGCTCGAATGATGACCTCGCGCCCGATTTTGAGATGGCCGGCGATCCCGCTCTGTGATGCGACGATCGAGTAATCGCCCACCGTCGTGCTCCCGGCGATGCCGACCTGGCCCATGATGATGTCATGCTGGCCAAGTTGTACATTGTGGGCAATGTGGACGAGGTTATCGATTTTGGTCCCCCGTCCCACCACGGTGGCGTCAAGAGCGGCCCGATCGACGGTAGAATTAGCCCCGATTTCGACATCGTCTTCTAGAATCACATTCCCGACCTGGAGGACCTTGCGGTGAACTCCCTCATCGAGGATGTAACCGAACCCATCCGAGCCGATGACCACGCCGGAATGAAGAATCACCCGATGACCAAGGCGACTGCCGGGATAAATAACCACCCGGGGATGCAGGACCACGTCGTCGCCCAACCGGCAATCCCGCCCCACGTGGGAACCCGAGAGAACCGCAGAGCGAGCCCCAATGACCGCATTTTCGCCCACCATCACATGGGGCCCAATGTGTGCCGTAGGATCAATCCGGGCCGTGGCCGCCACCACCGCGCTGGGATGGATTCCGGCCGCATGGACGTCAGGGGGATAAAAATGTGGCAGGAGTCGGGCCATGGCGATGCGGGCATTGCCGACCCGAATCAAGACTTTGGCGGACGACTCAAAGGATCCTGAAACCAAAATCGCAGCGGCCTGGCTTTCTTCCGCTGCGGCAAAATGGCGTTCCTTCTCGGCAAAGGTGAGGTCTCCCGCCTGGGCGGCCTCGGCGGCGGCAAACCCCGACAAGGTCGTCTCGCCGTCTCCGACGACTTCTCCGCAGACAAGTTCTGCAATTTGATTGGCTGTAAATGACATGGAAAATATAGGGTCGTCCACTTCCCCCGGTTCCGTCAAGAATCGGTCGCCGGAACCTGAGCCGTCGGGCGCATCTCCGATAAGTGCAAAGACGCATCTTCACGGGAGCGTGGGCGTCTCGCCCGCTTTCCTGACCAAGCGGGCGAGACGCCCACGCTCCTTTGGTTGGCACTTTTCAGAGATGCGCCCGGAGCAGTCTTACTCATCGGTCGAAGGCTGGATTGAGGGCACCGAGCCCACCGTCCGGTGTCCGCGAATGATGTCTTTGAACCAACCCATGGAGGGCTTGGGCTCGCGGACATAGGTTTCGGGATTCATGTGGGAGAGTCCAAATTTGGCCTCGTAGCCATAGTGCCATTCGTAGTTGTCGGCCAGCGACCAGGAAAAATATCCGCGGACATCATATCCGTCGCGGATGGCTCGGCCGATGGCGGCGAGGTGGTTTTGAATATACCAAATGCGTTTTTTGTCGTCCTTGGTCGCAATCCCATTTTCGGTGATCATCATCGGTTTGCCATAGCGTTTGGCCACCCGCTGAATTTCCTTATAGAGCCCGTCCGGATTAATCGTCCACCCCATCATGGTGAAGTTGGGACCGTGACGATAGGGCTCGGCCAGGAGCGACAGCGGCCCCGGAGCCTGCGAGTAATAATAATTGATCCCAAGGATATCGCAGACGTCGTAGATGCGATCGAGGTGATCGACATTGCCATGAATCATGGTGTTGTAAATTAGCCCGCCGGGATCAAGCGGAGCGCGCTCCCACCAGGGAAGGGCTTCGACACTGACCACCAGCGCGGAGGGTTTGATCTTTTTGATCCGGGCGGCAGCGTCCCGGAACATGCCCGTGCTGGCGTCGATCGCTTTCCAGTAATGGCCAAACGCGAGATCCATTCCCGGCGGCCACTGTCCGACCAGGTAGGCCGTGGTAATTTGACCATTGGGCTCGTTTTGGGGAGCGTAATATTTGGTGTAGGGCGCGGTGGCCTTGACCATTTTTTCGACATAGACATTCCATCGCTCGCGCACAGTGGGATGCAGCCAGTTGGATTGTCCCGGATTCTTCTTGTCGTAAAGCCAGGCCGGGAAGGTGAAATGCCAGAGGCAGACGACAGGTTCGATCCCGGCTTCCTTGAGTTTCCGGGCCATAGCCGCATAGCCACGGATGGCAGCTTCGTTATAAACGCCGGGCTTCGGTTCCACCCGGGCCCATTCAATACTAAAGCGATAGTGGGTGACGCCCGATTTTTTGAGCGCTTCAAGATCCTTATCAAAATGGGTCCAACTGTAGAGCGCATTGCCTTTCGGCGGCACTTTGCCCTCATCGGCAAAGATGTCCCAGTCGGTTTGGAAATAATCGGCCTCACCAGGTTTCACCGCCGGGTCTTCGTATTGGTAGCTGCTGGTGGAAAATCCCCAGGCGAATTTTTCTTTGAGCTGGGGCTTTGCCACTGGTGGACGGGGCTCGGGTCCCTTTCCGATGGGACCAAGTGGATCGATCAGGTTGACGCAGCCGCTGGTGAGAAAAACCGTGGCGCAGAAAAGGCCAGCCCAAGGAGAAAATGAAAACTTCATAGAGAGGAGAGGGGTTCGGATGGAAAAATGCGAAGGAGCAGACGGAATTTAACCGGGGATGAATCGGCGAGGAAAGCAAGAACCGGCGAGCCGGTTTGGCCACCAAGTCCTATGATGGAGTCCCGCCCCACTTCCGGGGTCCTGATGAAGAGTGAATCGAGACCAACCGGGCCACCAGCACCGCGACGTAAAACATCCCGGCAATCGCTTCCATAATCGACAGCATCCGGGCCACCCTGGAGACCGGAACCACATCGCCAAAACCAATGGTGGTCAGAGTGACAAAACTAAAATAGAAGGCTTCAAATCCGTCCATCGTCTGGCCGGATAGGGCAAAGGAAAAGGCCTGGGGATCAAGGACTCCGAGCAGCTTGAATCCGACCATCCAAAGCAATCCGATCATCAAATATCCCGCCACGCTGGCACAGAGAGTTTCAAAACTCACCTCGTCGGTCCAGAGCACATAAAGGAGGAGGCGAACGATCACCAGCGCCACAAACCCCATCGCAGTCACCAGCGAAAGCACGACAAACTCCGGACGGGCAAATCCCACCCAATGTGCGCTGATAGCAAGTACGGCCAGAACGATTCCCGGCACCAGGGCGCCCCGGGCTGAGACCGCAACCAACCCGGAAAGCAAGACCAATGTGAAGAACACCCCCTCGATTACATCGCCATGAGGGAGGTCTTCAACAAATGGTGAAGTCACGAACATCGCGGCGAGGGCGATGAGGAGGTGGACCGCAGAATATTTGGGCGTCCGCCCGAGGCCCGTAGTCGCAGAGGAAGAATTTGGAAACGTCATGAATTTTTGAGGGAATCACAATTCCCATCCCAAGCGACAAGAACCAAAAATCACCGATGCCAGGTCCCCGAGCCGCCCCGCGAACCACTCCAGGAACCGGAACCTCCACCCCAGGATGCTGAGCCGCCGCGGTACCCGTGATAGGAACCGGAACCCCCGTAATAATTGTGATGATATCCCCGGTAATAGCCGCCCCCGTAATATCCATAACGAACCGGAGGTCGATAAATGGGAACCGGAACCGGGCCATAAAGAGCCGGACCATAGGCATAGGTTCCCCCGACGCATCCCACTTGGGAAAAAGTTACCATGGTTCCGAAAATGGCCAGAGCGATGAGAGAGCAAAGAGATTTCATGGTATTTCCTCGGTTGGGCGTTATTCCGATTTCTGGACGGAAAGAAAGGGAATCTCCTGCCCGTCGGCAGGTTTCGAAAACTCGAATAAACTGTCCCGCAGCCATGGGCGCAGGTTCCATTTGGTGAATTCCACCAACACACGAGGCAAATCCCGTTGATCCGTAAAATTCACCACCAACCGACGCGGCAGCGACTTCCCTCCCTCGTCCACCCAAAGTTCCCATTCCACACCCGGTGAACGAAACGCCAAATGCTGGCAGGGCATCCCCTTGATGACGGCGGATCCGACCACCGCCGCGCTGGTGATAGGACGCCCGATCGCCGCGTAGGGATCTTTAAAAAGCAGCGGGGCGGTGATGAATTGAATGCCGGTCTCCTTTTCCAAAGCCGGCAGCATATCATCGAGGGTGGGCGGTGCGGCGGCGATTGAATATTTTTTGGCCTCCGGGGCATAGGCGACGGCCGTTTTGCCATCATAGAAAAAATCGAAGGCCGGCCCCTCTCCTCGAAGTTCGACCCGAAGTTTATTCGGCTTTTTGACCGCCACCTCCGTGGCGGGAAAGAGGGTGATGGTCTGGCCGGATGGGGTCGGAGCTTCGACGATGCCCTCGGTCTCATAGGTGAAAGCCGCCGCATCCTCGAGCGTGGCGCACATTTTTTTCAGAGATTCGATCGCGGCCGGATCAATTTTCGACTCCTTGGCGGCCGCCCGCAGCGGAAGGGGAAGGAAGGTGAAACAAAGGGCGCAGGCGGTGAAGAGGCGAAAGCGATTCATGGCAGGTGGGGTCCCGCTGAATCTAGTCTCGCAAAGGGCGCTTTGCCCAGAACGAAGTGCCCGGGATTTTGCGGGGGCGGGCCAAAAGATTGATTCCCTTCCGGGCCGGGCATAGGTTTTCGCATTGCCGGATCGGGGGCATCTGAGGAAGAATGCGTTCGGTTTCCGACCGTAAGTTCCCCGCCCGGTTCCTGAATCCAGCACCGCTTTCATTTTGCCAACCCATCCGAACAAACCCTTCGCATCTCGACATCGATGGATCCTCGTCGTGGTTTGGGTCGTCACGGTGGCCAGCACGATTTATCTTTTTGCCTTCCAGCGGGCGGCCGTCCAGCGCGAACTCCACGAGGCCATGTCCACCTCGATGTTTGCCGCCGGTTTCATTTACCTTTTGCTCAGCAGCCTGCGGGGATTCACCCTTCTGCCCGCGGCTCCTATTCTCTTGCTCGGGATCGCTTTTTTTCCGCTATTCCCGCTCTTTCTCCTCACCCTCGCCGGCATTCTTTTCTCGGCCGCGATCATTTATTGGTTCTCCGAAGCCCTTCACCTCGAAGAACTCTTCACTGAGAAATATGCCCACTCGATGGAACGCCTGAAATTGCTGCTCAAAGATCGCGAGCTGCCCGTCATCATCGCCTGGGGGATCTTCCCCTTCACTCCCACCGACTTGATCGTCTATGTCTGCGGCGTCCTCCGGATCGACTTCAAAAAATGCCTCCTCGGAGTCGGCATCGGAGCCGGCATCAACTGCGCCGTTGTCATCTTTCTCGGAGATTATCTGTTCCGGTTTTTCGGACTGAAAGTCTGACCGAGGGCGATACTGAGGGAAGACATGGGGAGAAAGGGGGGCCAAGATTCATTTCATTCGGTCGCTCTGGCACCAGCCACTTTTTCAATTGTCTTGTGGCACCAAACAAGGGATCTGCGCTAGAAATATCGAATCCATGTCCGCATCCCGTGCCATTGAACCCGCCCCCCGATGGATCTCGTGTCCGGAATGCGAGGCCTCCTGCCGCGAGGTCCCCCTCCCCCCCCGAGCGATTTTGCGTTGCAAACGGTGCGGCGTGGTGGTGCGCAAATCCGCCCGTCCCACCTCCCTGCAGCCCGCCTGGGCCCTAGCCACGGCGGGCTTGTTTCTCGTCGTGCTGGCCAACGTAAACCCTATTTTGACTTTCGATGTCGTTGGCAATACCCAGCCGAACCTGATCGTGACTGGGGTGGTAGAACTGGCCCGCCAAGGATACTGGCCCGTGGCCGCGCTCGTCTTTTTTGCCGGCATCGCCGGGCCGGCCCTCTATTTGGCGGCGGTTTGGTATGTGGTCTCTGCCTGTTGCCTGACCCGACGGTGGCCTCAACTCCCCCGGGTCTTGAAAGCGGCGGAGATTTTGGAGTCGTGGAATCTTGTCCCCGTCTATGCCTTGGCCACCGTGGTCGCGGTAGTGAAACTCGAAATGCTGGGAACCGTGGCTTGGCAACACGGAGCCCTTTGGTTGGTCGCCCTGTCGCTCTGCGCGTTTCTCACCGGACAACTTTTCGACCATCGCATGGTGGAGGAACGCCTGGAGAAGCTCACATGAGTCCCTCGGACCGACCGCGGTACCAATTGGCCTGCGCGCTCGTCGCCGCCGGCATCATTCTCTATATCCCCGCCAATGTGGTTCCCGTCATGACCATGACCGTGGTCGGCCAGGTGGAACCCCTCACCGTGCTCGGCGGCGTGCAAGAACTTTATGATTCGGGTCTAGCCCCCATGGCCGGCATCGTCTTCCTCGCCAGCATCGTGGTCCCATTTTGTAAACTGGCCGCCCTGAGTTGGCTTCTCCTCATGCAGGGCAGCACGGCTTGGCAGCGGCAACGCGCCGCCGTACGTCGGATCGTTCATTTGGTCGGCTGTTGGTCGATGGTCGATGTCTTTTTGCTCTCCGTTCTCGCCGCCGTCGGGCAACTCGGAGTCCTCGCCAGCGTCCGCGCAGAACCCGGAGCGCTCTTTTTTGCCGCCGTCCTCGTGTGCACACTTTTTGCATCGGAGAGTTACAAACCCCGGATGATCTGGCAGACCAAGGAGTCGCTGCCAACATGAAACCCGAAACTGCTTCCAACCCAAACCCCGTCGATCACGGGGAAGTGATCCCGCAGGCCCGCCGAAAAATGTCTTGGGCCTGGCTCTTTCCTCTCCTCGCGGCCGCAGCCACAGTCTGGTTATTTTACTCCAACTGGCGGGCCAGCGGCCCCGAAATCGAAGTGGTCTTTGATTCCGCCCCCGGCATCCAAGCGGGCAAGACCTCCTTGCTCTATCGCGGAATGAAGGCCGGCAATATCACCGGGATGCACCTCGACAGCAAATTCGAAAAGGTGGTTGTGGTCATTCGGCTGAAAGCCTTTGCCTCCGCCCTGGCCCGGGAAGGGACCGCTTTTTGGATTGATCAACCGGTGGTGGAACTCGGCCAAACTTCCGGCCTCGACGCGCTCATTCAGGGCAATTCCATCAAGGCCCGGAGCGGAACCGGGCCGCCCACCTACCACTTTATTGGGCAACCCCGCCCCCCGCTCACCCCGCTGGAATCTCCCGCTCTCGTTCTGAGATTGCACGCCGAGGAAGTGCCCTTTGTCGATCGGGGCTCCCCGCTTTTTCATCGCGGCGTGATCGTCGGGCAAGTGGAAGACAAGGGCTTCGATCCCGATGGCCGGCCCTACCTCCGCGTGGTGGTGGACTCGGACTATGTCGGCACGGTGCGAGCCAATTCCCGCTTCTGGCCCGTGCCCGGCTCGTCCCTAAAAGTGGGACGCAACGGCGTGAAAATCGACATGATGGGCCTGAAGACCATTCTCCTCGGGGGACTGGAATTCGATGTCTTTGAGACGCCGGGGGAAATGGTCCATGACGAGGCCTCATTTTTCCTCTATGCCGACAAAAATACCGCCCGGGCGATTGGCCCCCCGGTGATCATTTCGTTTCGGAGCGCGCTGGGCCTCGAAGCGGGAACCACGGAGGTTCGCTATCTCGGCCTGACTGTCGGGTTGGTCAAAAGTTTGGCCCCGAACAACGCCGAGCATCTCGTCGAGGCAGAGGTGCGCTTTCGGCCCGGCTTCGAATTCCTTGCGACCACCGGCACCGCCTTCACTCTGATCCGGCCCCGCATTGCTCTCAATGGCATTTCCGGTTTGGAAACGCTCGTCACCGGCGTCTACATCGACAGCACGCCCGGTCCCGGGTCCGAACCTGCCACCCGCTTCGCCGGACGGACCTATGGCGAAGATGGCAGCCTCACCTCCGAAGCGGAAGCCTCCAGCACCACCATCACCCTCCACGGCAAAAACATCCCTCCACTGGGTCAGGGGGCACCGGTTATCTACCGCGGCCTCGTCGCCGGTCAGGTCACCGAAACCTTTCTCGGCCCCAACAAAACTCCCAACCTGAAGGTCGTCATCCGACCCGAATTTGCGGAAGCCCTCTCCGCCAAATCCCGATTCTGGCCGGTTCCGCCCGCCTCGATCGAAGTGGGATCGGGCACCCTCAAACTCGACATCGCCGGCGTGGAGGCGCTCATGCAGGGCGCTCTCGCCTTTGACGAATTTGGCGGACCAAACCAAGCCGACGCTCAAGACTCGCGATACCAACTTTTCACCTCGAAGGCTGCCGCTCAGGCGACCTCTGACCCCATCCGGGTTTCGTTCGAAAATGGTCAGGGTCTGGTTGCCGGCCAAACCCAGGTCCGGCACCTCGGGCTTCCGGTCGGCTTGATCGATACCCTCGAGACAAAGAATGATCGGGTGGAAGCGGAAATTCGTTTCAACGCAGGTTGCGAATCGCTCCTCCGCAAAGGCACGGTATTCGCGATCGTGCGGCTGAAGGTTTCGCTCGATGGCGTCACCGGCCTGGAGACGGCGCTCAGCGGAGTTTACATTGAATGTGTCCCCGATGGTGGCAGCACCCCCACCCGCGAGTTCACCGGCGTGTCCATGGCCGAGGCCACCTTCCGAGAAATCGCACAACAGGGGCTCGAGATCGTCGTGACCACCCCTCAAACCAACATCAGCGAAGGAGCTCCCGTTTCCTATCGGGGACTCACCGTCGGAAAAATCGGGCGCAAGGTGCTCGCGTCCGACGGCCGACTGGTTGGACTCCGCGCCATCATCGATCGGCCGTACGCCGGCCTCATCCGGGAAAACACAAAATTCTGGAATCCGGGTGGCCTGCAGATATCGATGGGATTCTTTTCCTTCAAGGTGCAGAGCCCGTGGCTAGAATCTCTCGGCGGTCGCGGCATCGCGTTCGCGACCCCCGAGGATCTCGGACCCCGGGTGAAATCCGGCCATGAATTCGAGCTCAACGCCAAGCCCCGGCGGGAGTGGCTCCGCTGGTCTCCCGAATTGTCCGCTCAGGAATAGCTGGCCCGCTAGAAGCGACCTCGGCCAACAACACGACAAACCGACCCCGAATCGCAGCTAGGTCAAATCTTCGAAAAGGATTCCCGCAAGAAGAAGAATCCCTGAATTTCAGCCAGAGCAGAATTGTGATTCAAAGTGCTGGATAGATGCACGCGTCGATGACCGAGAGAACTTCATTTAAAAATTCTGTGCTGGCCGATCCCACGCGTTTGATTCCTCTGGCCTGGTAGTCGATGGACTTCATCTGCTCGCACATGACGAAACCCGTAAGTTCTGAATTGTCGGGAACGGGAACATGGAAGCGGGTTGCCCTGTCCGTATTGGTGATCGGGCAGCAGATCGCCAGTCGAGTCGCACGATTGAATGCATCGACGCTGACCACAATTCCGGGACGTCGTCCCATTTGTTCGTGTCCCGCCTTGGGATCGAAGGAAAGAACAATGAGATCTCCTTGAGCCGGGACATACGCAGCCACTACCAGACCTCCTTTCCTTGGGGTTTGCCCCAAGGATATTCTCCATCAAATGCATCGGGCGAACCTCCGGCAATCAAATCCTCGATGCGATGTCGGCCACGAATTGGTCGCATCTCTCGTGTCGGTGTGATCGTGATCGCCGACCCTTCCGGGGACAACGCGACCCAGACCTCGGCACCAGTTTCCACCCCGAGAGTGTCAATCAACGGTTTTGGAATTCGAATCCCCTGGCTGTTTCCCCAGCGCTGTAAGGTTGTCTTCATGCCTGACGTATATACCTAGGGGTAAACATCGCAAGTCTCATCTTTTGGCCTTCACAGATTGAAGAACCCCGAAATCCCTCTTGTCATCCCGGCAGCGGTTTGTACCCTGCCCTTCGCAATCCATGACGTTGGCAAATCTCTTATCCACAAGCCAGATCGTACCCGAGATGACATCCTCGGAACGATGGGCCGCTATTGGCGAATTGGTCGATGCCTTGGTCGCCACCGGAAAAATCCACCAAGACGAACGCGAAGTCATTTGGGCCTCGATCAAACAGCGGGAGGAAACCATGAGCACCGGGATTGGGTTTGGCATCGCCATTCCGCACGCCTCCTCAGAGAAAGTGACCGAAGTGATCGCCGCTTTTGGACGCTCCCGCACCGGGATCGAATTCGACTCCCTCGATGGACAACCGGTCTTCTTCATTGTCCTTTTCGTTGTGCCCAAAGATCAATTTCAGACCCACCTCCGGACCCTCGCGGCCATCGCGAAATTTCTCAACGACAAAACCGTTCGGGAAGAACTCGGCACGGCTGAAGACGCGGCCCAGATCCTTCAGGTTTTCGAAAATCGTTCTCCGAACTCCTGATGGCCACGATTCGGGAAATTCTCACCGCGCGTTTCGAACCTCTTCTGGCCGAGTATCCAGGAGCCAAGGCTGGAGTGGCTCCGACCGCAGATTTACGTTTCGGCGACTATCAGAGCAACGCCGCCATGGTTCTGGCCAAGCAACTCAAGACCCCACCCCGCGCCCTGGCCGAAAAGCTGGTCGCCGGACTGGAGGTCGCCGATCTCTGTGAACGACCGGAAATTGCCGGAGCCGGCTTCATCAATTTCCGTCTGCGCAATGATTTTCTGGAAGGCCAGGCTGCCCTCTTAAATGCCGACGACCGTCTCGGCGTGGCCCGAGCCAGCCAGCCTCTCCGCGTCGTCCTGGATTTTAGTTCCCCGAATGTGGCCAAGCCCATGCACGTGGGCCATATCCGCAGCACCATCCTCGGGGACTGCCTCGGTCGGATCGCCCGCTTTCTCGGGCATGACGTCATTGCCGACAATCACATTGGGGATTGGGGCACCCAATTTGGCAAAGTCATTTACGGCTGGAAACATTTTCTCAATCCGGAAGCCCTCGAGACCAATGCCATCTCCGAGTTGGTCCGTTTGTACCGCGAGGTCAACACCCTGGAAGAATCGGACCCCGCGGTGAAAACCTCCGCCCGGGAGGAATTGGTCAAACTCCAGCAGGGCGACCCGGAAAACCTCCAAATCTGGAAGCAGGCGGTCGAGCTCTCTTGGCAGGAATTTCAAAAACTTTACGACCTCCTCGACATTCACTTTGATGAACGTCTCGGCGAAAGTGCCTACCACGACGCCCTCGCCCCCCTCTGCGAGAAACTCACCGCCTCCGGACTGGCCGAGATCAGTGAGGGCGCGCTTTGCATTTTCTTTCGCGACCTTCCCGCCCTGGCAGACAAACCCGCCATTATTCGCAAAAGCGATGGCGGTTTCCTCTACGCCACGATCGATTTGGCCACGATCGAATACCGGGTTCGCGAGTGGAAGCCGGATGCGATTTGGTATGTCGTTGGCATGCCCCAGTCGCTTCATTTTCAGCAGATTTTTGCCGCGGCCGCCCGCATGGGCGCGAAGGCCCATCTCGAGCACATCGCCTTCGGCAGCATCCTCGGCGAAGACCGCAAGATCATGCGCACCCGGGCGGGAGAAAATGTCGGCCTGGCCGAAGTCTTGTACGAAGCCATCGAGCGGGCCCGCGCCGTCGTGGCGGAGAAGAACCCCGACCTGCCCGCAGAGGAACGGGACGCCATCGCCCGAACCATCGGACTGGGAGCAGTCAAATACGCCGAGCTCTCGCAAAACCGTCTGACCGATTATGTTTTCGCCTGGGACCGCATGTTGTCCTTCCAAGGCAATACCGCTCCTTATTTGCAAAATGCCCACGTCCGCATTCGTTCGATTTTCCGCAAGTGGGACGGGGACTTCGACCCCGCCGCGCCCATCCGGATCGACACTGCGGAAGAACGGGCTCTCACCGTAAAATTACTCCAATACGGAGAGATTGTCCCCCTTGTCCTCGAGGATTTTCGGCCTAACCTTCTGGCCAATTATTTATTCGAACTGGCGGACACCTTCCATGGGTTTTACGAGGCCTGTCCGGTTCTCAAAGCAGAGGAAGCGGTTCGCGTTTCCCGGTTGACGCTCTGCGATGCCACTGCGAAAATTCTCCGGCACGGTTTGGATCTCCTCGGAATTGCCTGCCCGGAACGGATGTAGGCGCAAAACCCGGAGTTTCTCCCTGATTCGTCCCGACTGAATACCACATCCATGAATACGAAAGAACTGACTGCCGACAATTTGCTTATTGGGTCTCTGGGGGAACGCACGATCGATTCGCCGCTCGATCCCTATTTCAAACGTTGTGGCAACGAGCATGCGTTCTACAGCGACGAATCTCGTATCCTCGTAAACCATGATCTGGATGACGTCCGGAAAATAATCAAAAACGACCTGGAACCGCCCTGCTTCGAAGCGGCGGGACCCCGGCGGCAGATCTTTTTTGATCCGGGAGAAACGATCTGCGCGGTGGTCACCTGCGGCGGACTCTGCCCGGGCCTCAATGACGTTATTCGAGCGATCGTCATGCAGGCCTGCCATCGCTATGGCGTTCCTCGCGTCCTGGGGATTCCCTATGGCTTCGAGGGCCTCATCCCCGAATACGGCCATAAACTGATCAACCTCACCCCCCGCTTCGTCAGCAACATTCATCAATTCGGGGGTACCGATATCGGCACCTCCCGCGGGCCCCAGGATATCAGTCGGATGGTCGATCGCTTGATCGAACTCAAGGTCAATGTGCTTTTTGTCATTGGCGGAGACGGCAGTCAACGCGGAGGTCGGGAGATCGATGCGGAAGCCCGGCGCCGTGGATACAAGCTTTCGGTCGTTGGGGTACCCAAGACGATCGACAACGACATGATCTACATGGACAAGAGCTTCGGGTACGACACCGCCTGCGCTGCCGCGGTGGACGCCATCAAAGCCGCCCACACCGAAGCCCGCAGTGCCCGCAATGGCATTGGCATGGTCAAGCTGATGGGACGGTATTCCGGCTACATCGCCAGTTCCGCCGCCATCGCCAGCGGCGAAGCCAATTGCGTCCTCATCCCCGAAGTGCCCTTCGCGATGGAAGGAGATCATGGACTTCTCGAAGCCACCCGGCAGCGGGTGATCGAGCGCGGTCACACGCTCATTATTGTCGCCGAGGGTGCCGGCCAGAACCTCGTGGGCTCCCCCGACACCACCGATGCTTCCGGAAATCCCCGTCTCGGCGATATCGGCGTCTATCTCAAAGACCGTCTGCGCGATTATTTCCGCAAATGCGGAACCGACCTGACCCTCAAATACATTGATCCCAGTTACATGATCCGGAGCGTGCCAGCCGCTCCTCAGGATCGCATTTATTGCATGCGGTTGGGACAGGCTGCCGTCCACGCCGCCATGGCTGGAAAGACCGGCCTCGTCGTCGCCCGCTGGCACAGTTGCTACGTCCACCTGCCCATGGCCCTAGTGACCTCCGCCCGCCGGATGGTTGATCCCGGGGGCGACCTCTGGCTCTCGGTTCTGGAGTCCACCGGGCAGCCCCCGCGGTTTTTCTGAACTTATTTTTTGTCCGCTTCGAGCGCGGCCCGTACCTCGGCGCTGATCTTTTCGAAGAGTTCCGGATCGGCCTTGAGGGCCTCCTTGGCCGCATCGCGACCTTGAGCAAGTTGAGACCCACCGTAGCTGAGCCACGAACCGCGTTTATCGATCACGTTTTTCTCCAGGGCCAGATCGATAAGCGAACCCGTGCTGGAGATACCTTCGTTATACATGATGTCGAACTCCGCCACGGTGAAGGGAGGCGCGACTTTGTTCTTCACGATTTTCACCCGGGTGCGATTCCCGGTTACGGTCCCGTCACTGGTCTTAATCGCGCCAATCCTGCGGATATCCACCCGCATGCTGGCGTAGAATTTGAGGGCCTTCCCACCCGGAGTGGTTTCAGGGTTACCAAACATGACGCCAATTTTTTCGCGAATTTGGTTGGTAAAAACACAACAGGTGCGGGATTTGGAAATAAAGGCAGTGAGTTTCCGGAGCGCATTGCTCATCAGGCGGGCCTGAGCTCCGACGACGGCGTCGCCGATCTCGCCTTCCAGTTCCGACTTCGTCACCAGAGCGGCCACCGAATCCAGGACAATGATATCGAGAGCATTGGAGCGAACCAAGGTCTCGCAAATCCGGAGGGCTTCCTCGCCCGAACTGGGCTGGGAAACCAGGAGATCGTCCAAATTGACGCCCAAAGTCTTGGCGTAAGCAGGATCCAGGGCGTGCTCCACGTCGATGAATCCGGCCAGCCCTCCCCGTTTCTGTGCCTGGGCGATCGCCGTCAATGTGAGGGTCGTTTTACCCGAGCTTTCCGGTCCAAAAACTTCGACAATGCGTCCGCGCGGGAACCCGCCGACGCCGAGGGCCCGATCAATGAGGATATTTCCGGTCGGAATGACATCAACCGGTGAAATGCTGGCGTCCCCCAAACGGCGAATGGCCTCGCTGCCATAATCTTTTTCGATCTGCTGGATGGCGAGATCGAGATTCTTCGTCCGCTGGGCGACGACTTTTTCATCAATTACGGGGACGGTTGCGACTTCAGCGGATTTGGCCATGGTCCCATTGGAAGTACCGCGAATTCTCCGGATTGACAAGAACGGACAGAGAAAGTGTTTTTTCGGAACTGCTTTTCGGTTGCGAGAAGTCTTCTCAACCGTCCAAGAACCGGCAGGCTTTGGAGAAATTCCTCAGCCCCCTGCAGATCTTGGATTTCCCGGTCGCTGCTGGTGAGGAATACGCCAAAATCCGAAGCCATTTGGAGAAGAGAGGAGAAATCATTGGCCCGAACGATTTCCTGATTGCGGCGCATTGTCTGAATTTGCACGGGACAGACGGTGGTGGAATTGACCAGCGGAAACATCGGAACGGGCCTCGCTATTGTGTGCGGATTGAAGGGCTATCCCTTTGTCGCGGTGATGTCGCAGGGCAACTCCCGCGAACGTGCGCTCATGATGAGTGCTCTGGGGGCGGAAGTCATTTTGATCGAGCAGGGGCCGAATTCCACTCCGGGGAGGGTTTCGGGAGATGACTTGGAGCGTGTCGAACTGGCCGCTCAACGGATGACAGCCGAACGCGGCGCTTTCCGAGCCGACCAGTTTCAACTCGCGGCGAGCGTGCGCGCCCACTATCTTCACACCGGACCGGAGGCGATTCGGCAGACGGACGGCCAGTTGGATGCCTTTTGCGATTTCGGCGGAACCGGAGGTTCCTTCGCCGGATGCGCCGCAGCCTTGAAAGAATACAACCCGCGCATTCAATGCTATTTGATTGAGCCGGAGGGCGCGGCGGCCTTGTCTGGAAAAAAGATTTCCAATCCCAATCATCGGATTCAGGGGGGTGGTTATTCCAAGTCGCGCTTCGAAACCCGACCTCTTTGTTTCCCCTCCCTTCTGGAAGTCACGCCTCTCCGACCTTGAAGCCGCCGCTCAATCCGCGAAAGTCCTGCACTGTGAGGAAATCGGTCAAAGTGCCGGGGGACGTTCCCTCCCCGCTTTTTCCCTCGGAGACTTTGAGCCCGTGGCCTCCACCGCCACCATTTCCAGCGCGATGGCCGCGGATCGTCCGGGCAGTTATTATGATCATAAGGAACGCCAGCGCCCCTCACTCACCCTCATCGGATCCATTCATGGAGGCGAGACCGAAGGATTGGCCCTGGCCCTGAGCCTGATTCATCTCTTGGAAACGGGAAAAGACACCCTCGGAAGGGAGCGCCCTCATCTCGTCGAAAGTCTCCAACGCATCCGGCTGAACATCATCCCCTGCCTCAATCCGGACGGTCGGGCCGCCGCCGCCGTCGATCATCTCAGTGGCGCTGGGCTGGAGGATCTCTTCCTCGTCCAACAGGGCGTCTTTCCGGACGGAACTCTTTTCCGGGGGCGCCGCGTCAAGGAAACCCAGCCGATTCCGGCAGGAATGCTGGCTCACCAAGGCGGCTACTACAATGCCGACGGCGTGAATCTCCAGCATGACGATTTCTTTGGCCCCAAACTAGCCCCGGAATCCATGGCCATCCGGGACTTGTTCCGGCGGGAAATTCCCGATGCTTTTCTCACCATGCATGCGCACGGAGGGCCGGCCGCCTTCTTGGTTCCGGACTCCTTTATTTCGCCAGGCATGCAGAACAAACAAGTCGAGGCGGCCACCTTTGGATTGGCCCGCCTGCACGCTGCGGGGATCCCCTTCTTGCCCTCGGATCAAATTGTGACTCCGCCATGGAGTTTCTTCTTCCAGACTTGGCTCCACCATATGACCGGGGCCACGCCCTTGCTTTTCGAGTTCTGCCACGGCATGGAAATGCATCCACAGTCGTTGGAAACAATCCTCGAAACCGGCTTCCAGGTTTTCGAGGCCTGGATCGACTACAATCTCAGCTTCGGCCCACGACCGGCCGCCCATGAGATGTTTGGGGCCATCACTCCTGCGAAGTGATTGGCTAGAGCTAGAGGTCGAGTTTTTTCAGCAGTTCTTCCACGGTCAAACCGTGATGAGCAGCGATGCGTTTGAGGATGCTGGAGAAGGCTCCCGTCTTGATCGGATGATGATGGGGAACCACTTCATGGTTTTCCCCTCCCTGCTGAGTGGTGATGCGGATATGGGAACCTTTTTGTCGATCCACCGCGTAACCCAGTACACGGAGGGCCTTGACGAGTTGTGGGCCGTTGACATCGCGTGGTATTTTTATCGGGCGAGAACTTCATCCCGCACGAAGTGGAGTCGGATCATTTGGGGCACCTCCATCGTTTCATCGAAGTAACAATCGACCGCGTCCTTCACCATCGCCCGCAGTTCTTCCAGGGTGTCTCCTTGCGTGTGGATGCCATAACCCAACGCCATCGCGTTGTAGCCGCCATCGACTTCGTCTTCCCGCACTTCGAAGATGATTTCGCTCATGGAAGGACTTTACGTGGCACCAGACGCGGAAGCAAGCCGCCCGGAGGGGCGTCAGCGGCGTTTCCGCCGGACAAGAAGGACAGAAAAAAATCCCTCCTGGACCGGAGCAGGGCGGTTGATTTTTTGCTCGATCAGAAGAGCATCGACTTAGAGCGCATCGCGATCATAGGCCACTCTCTTGGAGGCAAAATGGCTTTTATGACCGCCGCTTATGATGAGCGGATTAAGGCTGTCATCGGTTCTGATTTCGGAATGGGCTGGGATTTTACCAACTGGAATGATCCTTGGTATTAATGCTGGGATACCAGAGGATACCATCCATGCCTGCTCTCACGCTTCCTACAAAAACAGATTCCGGAGAAATCAAATCGCCTGCTCTCGGTTCCGGGGATTTCAAGCGACTGCTGATCAGCGGCGCGGAGAAAGCAGCCGTCATGGCCGTGATGGACAAGGCGATCGAGAGAGGGTCAGCCTTCGACCGGTACGGCGGAACGGAGGTGGATGCCTACGAAAAAGAGTTCGCTGCACACGTCGGGACAAATTTTGCCACTGCGGTCAGTTCCGGGACTGCCGCAGTTCACACTGCCGTCGCTGCCCTGAATTTGGAGCCGGGCACGGAAGTAATATGTCCACCCATCACTGATCCCGGCGGGATCGGTCCGGTTTTAGCCTGCCTTTGTATTCCGGTGTTCGCCGATGCGGACTCTGAGTCCTTCAATTCCACAGCCGAATCAATCGAGCGACAAATCACCGATCAAACCGGCGCGATTCTCGTCGCCCACATCGCGGGGGAACCCTGCAACATGGATGCCATCATGGAAGTCGCCAAACGCCACCAGCTTCCCGTGGTCGAAGATGCCGCTCAAGCCCACGATGCGACTTGGGATGGCCGAAGACTCGGAAGCATAGGAACCTTGGGCACCTTTAGTATGATGAGCGGCAAGCATCACACCTCGGGAGGCCAAGGCGGTATGATCACTACCGATGACGAAGGGCTCTACTGGCGAGCCAAGAGCTTCGCTGACCGCGGGAAGAGCTACGGACGCTCAGACGTCGGAGGACATTTCGGCCTCAATTACCGGATGACCGAATTGGAAGCGGCCATCGGCCGGGTGCAGTTGAAGAAACTTCCCGCCATCGTTGCCCGTCGTCAGGCTCTAGCGGCCCGCCTCGGCGAGCGCCTCGAAGGCTCCAAGCTCTTTGCCATTGGTCAGATCCCCGACAAGGCAAAATCCGCCTACTGGTTCTTGAGGATCCGGGTGAATCTTGATTGCACTGCTTTGTCGAAGGTGGAGATCGCCGAACAATTGCGGGATCTCGGGCTACCGGCCGCGCCAACCTATACCTCGCTAATGATTCACCAGCCTTGGTTCGCCCAAAAACAAATTTTTGGGTCCAGCGATCTCCCTTGGACGCTCCCGCAAGTCAAAAGGATCCCCGATTACACTAATTGTTGTCCCGGGGCCGAGGCCGCCATGAACAACCATCTCCTGATCGCGCTCAACGAGTCGGTCAGTGACGATCTGGTCGAACGCATGGCTGACGCCCTGGACGAGGTCGAGCGAGCCGCCATTCCCTGACCGCCCCTTCATCCGATGTTGCCCAAATTTTCGCAGATCGACCTGAAGTAGATCCTTACTTTCCCTGCGCCGTTTCCTCATCGCTCACGCTCAGAGATCTCCGACCTCTATGACTCCACGCAAAATCATCATCGACTCCCATCAACACGTTTTCTGGCATGGCCGCGATGATGCCGGATTGATTCGTGATATGGATGAACACGGAATTTCTCTGGCCTGGTTGTTGACCTGGGAAATTCCCCAACATTCTCACCGACCCAACGCGACTGCCTTCAGTCGAGTGCTCAACCCTGCCCGGGTGCGGCCCGATGGATCCCATCCGGGGATTCTGCTCGAAGATTTGATCATGGCGCATCGAAACCATCCCGGTCGATTTGTCCTCGGCTATTGTCCGGATCCGACCATGCCGGGAGCTCCGGACCTCTTCGATGCCGCCTGCGAAATGCACGGGGTGCGGGTCTGCGGGGAGTGGAAGTTTCCCATGCTGATCGACGATCCTCGGTGCCTAGAACTCTTTCGGGCTGCGGGCCGACGCAAGGCCCCCGTGGTACTCCATCTCGACACTCCCTATTTGCCCCCATTGGGTGGAGCCTTCGCCCCTGCCTGGTACGGAGGCACGCTGGAGAATCTGAAACGAGCGATGCAAGCCTGTCCGGACACCATTTTTATTGGACATGCCCCCGGTTTTTGGCGGGAACTTAGCTCTGATTCGGACACCCGGGAGGAAGTCTATCCCAACGGCCCTTCACCCGGACCAGGCCAAATCGAAGCCCTCTTCGAAACGTACCCGAACCTTTACGCAGACCTCTCCGCTGGCTCGGCCCTTGTCGCGCTCAAACGTAATCCGGTCTATTCTGCCGGATTTCTGAAACGCCACGCCCACCGTCTACTCTTTGCCCGCGACTATTACGGCGGAGCACTCCAAGAATTTCTAACAACATTGGAGCTCCGGGCGGATGTTTTGGAGCAAATTTCTTGGCGTAATGCCGCCCGACTCTTACCAATGAAAAATTTCCCCGCTTGATCCCGGCAGAAGGCGACCACCACCCCCAAAACGCAAAAACGCCCGCCATTTCGGGCGGGCGTTCTCGGAGAAGATTCCGGAAGGAACCGATCAGCGGGAATACAATTCGACCACGAGTTGCTCGTTGACGATCGGATTGATGTCCTCGCGGGTGGGGATACGAACCACCGTGCCGCTGAGGTTTTCTTTTTCGACCAACAACCAATCCGGCGTCGCCAGTGCGGAGGTTTGCTCGAGAAACTTGTTGGCCAAGCGCTTGGAACGCTCGCCCTGCTTGATCGCGATGACGTCGCCGGGCTTCACATTCATCGAAGAGGCGTTGGTCTTGCGTCCATTGACGGACACATGTCCATGGGAAACCATTTGACGAGCCGCTTGAATGGTTTTGGCGAAGCCCATTTTTTGGACGACGTTGTCGAGACGGGTCTCCAAAAGCTGGAGCAAGATCTCACCAGTCACCCCACGGGTGCTGTCGGCCATTTTGAAATAGCGGCGAAACTGACGCTCCAAGACTCCGTATTGGAAACGGAGTTTTTGCTTCTCCGCCAAGGCCAGGGCGTAGTCGGAGAGCTTCCGGCGGGAACCTTTGGGTCCGTGCTGGCCGGGAGGATAGTTTTTGTTTTCGAAGGCCTTGGGTGAACCATGGATGAACACACCATAACGGCGGCTGATTTTGGTTTTGGGTCCGGTATAACGAGCCATAATTTTGTGAAGTTCTAAAGTTTTTCGGTTTTGCGATTAGACGCGGCGTTGTTTCGGTGGGCGACAGCCATTGTGTGGCACCGGGGTGACGTCACGGATGACGTTGATTTCCAAACCGACGGCCTGCATGGCACGAACGGCGGACTCACGACCAGAGCCGGGGCCTTTCACTCGAACCTCGACCTCTTTGACACCATGTCCCATGGCCTGCTTACAAGCGTCTTGGGCCACCGTTTGGGCGGCGTAGGCGGTGCTTTTCCGCGAGCCTTTGAATCCGCATTTGCCCGCACTCGACCACCCGAGCAAATCGCCTTTGAGGTCGGTAATGCTAACGATGGTGTTGTTGAAGCTGGCCTGCACATGGGCAATGCCCTGGGAAATATTCTTGCTGCCCTTGGCTTTGACGACCTTGACCGGCTCGATGGCGTCGTCGAGGGAGAAACTCACAGGCGTGGCTGGTGCCGCGTCTTTTTTGTCATCCTTCTTGGATTTTTTCGTTGCCCTAGGCTTGGCTTCTTTGGCTGGAGCTGCGTCGGCAGCTGGCTTGGTCGCTTCGGCACCTTCGGCAGGCTTGGCCGCCTCAGGGGCTTTGGCCGCTTCTATTTTTGCAGGAGCAGCGGCTTCGACCGCAGCAGGGGCCTCCTTGGCGGAAGTCGCGTCAACAGCAGGCTTGGCAGCCTGAGGGGCTTTCGCCACTTTTTTCTCTGCAGGAGCAGCGGCTTCGACCGCGGCGGGCGCCTTCTTGGCAGGAGTCGCCTTGGGCGTTTCTTCTTGGACCGTTTGAGGCTCCTCTTTGGGAGTCTCCGGAGTGGATTTGGATTCGTCAGCCATGGTAGGAATTAGACTTTGCCGGTTTTGGCGTTGGCGTTGCGTTGGACACCGACCGTCTTGCGAGCGCCTTTCCGGGTGCGAGCATTGGTTGAGGTGCGCTGACCGCGGACAGGAAGTCCGCGCCGATGGCGGATGCCGCGATAGCAATTGATCGCCTGAAGGCGCTTGAGATTGCCTTGAATTTCCCGGCGGAGATCGCCTTCGATGACGATCTTGAGGGAGTCAATAGCATGAATGATGGCGTTGATTTGTTCAGGCGACAAATCTTTGGCCCGGGCGTTGGGATCAATGGCGGTGGTCTCGAGAATGCGCTGGGCATGGCTCGGGCCGACTCCATAGATATAACGAAGGGAGGCCTCGATGCGCTTCTGGCCGGGAATTTCTACTCCAAGTAAACGTGGCATATTTTTATTTCAGATGGTGGATTTCGGATAGCAGGAGCGTTCGATTAGCCCTGCCTTTGTTTATGACGTGGGTTTTTGCAAATCACACGCACGACATTTTCACGCCGCACAATTTTGCAGCTTTCGCAGAGGCGTTTTACGGAGGCTCGGACTTTCATTTTTCAGTATAGGTTTTGACGTTTTTGCGTGGGTATTTATTTACCGGCCGGTTTCCCGGCTAGTGGTGAGGTCGCGGACGAACATTTTAGTTTTCGTCCCGGGCGAAGCCACCGGAAGGGAGAGGGAATGACGGGCATCCCAACCACCTTGGAAAGGTGTGCAAAGAGGCTGCCGCCATTTCATCAGGGGACGGGAAGTCCGATGAAAAATGGAACGAGGCAGCCGCTCGGCAAATTTCCGGATTAACTTAATAGCGTCTTTCGCGGCCATGTCAAGACTTCTGGTGCGTCATTTGTGACGAGAACGGTATGTTCAAAATGGGCGGAGGGAAGGCCGTCGGCAGCGACCACGGTCCACTTGTCCTCGAGGACGCGAACCTTGGATTTTCCCATGTTAATCATCGGTTCGATCGCCAGGGTCATGCCGGGCTTCATGACTGGTCCGGTACCGCGCTTGCCGAAATTGGGGATTTGAGGTTCCTCATGAAGACTGCGCCCGACGCCGTGGCCGACAAATTCTTTAACGATCGAATATCCCTGTTTGACCGCTTCGGCTTCGACGTAGTTTCCGACATCGCCGAGACGCCGTCCCGGGCGAACGAGTTGGACTGCCCCTTCCAAAATCGCCTTGGTGGTGGCGAGCAATTTTTCGATCGCCGGATCGACTGTCCCGGCCGGGACGCTGGTGGCGGTATCGCCGATCCAACCGTCGCGAATGATCCCGCAGTCGATTTTCACCACGTCGCCGTAGGCAATTTTTCGGGGTCCGCCGATGCCGTGAACCACCTCTTCATTGATAGAAATACAAATATGGCCGGGAAATTTTTTGTAGCCCAGGAAGGCGCTACGAACGCCGGCGTCCGCCATGAGCCGGGAAGCCGCGTGATCGATTTCCCCGGTGGTGACCCCGGGAGCGACAAGTTCGGCCAGTTCGTGAAGAATACTGGCGGCGGTTTCACCCGCTCGCCGCATTTTCTCGATTTCGATCCCGCGTTTGATGGGAATCATGATCCCACCTCCTCGCGAGCGGTTTCAGAAAGATCCTCGTAGAGGGAATGGAAAAGGGCGTCCCTCGACGGGGAGGCATCGATTTTCCGAAGAAGACCCAATGCTTCGTAATGGTCGGCAACCGGGAGGGTTTCTGCGCGGTACTCGGACAATCGACGATCGAGGGCCTCGCGGGTGTCATCTTGACGACGACCCAGGGCCTCCCCACAGGCAGGGCAAGGTGTGCCTTCGGACATGGCATGAAAAGTCTCATTGAAAACAGCCCCGCACCCCGGGCAAGTCAAACGGGTACACATCCGCTCGCGGACGGTATCGTTGGAAAGTTCTAAAAGATAGACGACATCAAGTTCCAGTCCGCGTTCCTTCAAGCCAACATCGAAGGCCTGCGCCTGTCCGAGCGTGCGAGGGAATCCGTCGAAGACAAAGCGGGTCCGTCCGTCGATCCATTGCCAAACAATGGTGAGCGCAAGTTCGTCCGGCACAAGTCCACCCTTGGCGGTCCAGCGGGCCGCTTCGGCCCCCAAGACGGTACCGCGGGATTTTTCATCACGCAGCATGGCGCCGGTCGAAGCAGCCGGGAGTCCGAAGGTGGCCGCGAGCAATGCCGCCTGGGTACCCTTCCCGCTCGCTGGTGGGCCTAGAAGAACGAGACGATTCTTCATCCGCTATCGTTGCGACGCGAGATAGATCGTCGCAGCCGATATGATGAGGATCCCGAGGGCGGCGTAGATGAGAACGAGTGTGTTGTCGGTGACGACCTGAGTCGATCCCATGCGCGGACGCTGTTCGCGGGCACCCCGAATCTTACCTTTGCGCAAAAATCCGTCGTAGTGCCGCTGAAGAAGATGGGTTTCCACCTGGCGCATCGTGTCGAGCACGACCCCCACGATAATGAGGACACCGGTGCCCCCGAAGAACTGCGCCGCCATGTAGGGCACCTTCATCGACTGGGCCAACAACTGCGGCAGCACCGCAATGATGGTCAAAAAGATCGCCCCGGCAAAAGTGAGCCGTGACATCGTAAAATCGAGAAAATCTGCGGTTGGTTTTCCCGGCCGGATGCCAGGGATGAAGCCACCGTATTTTTTGAGGTCGTCCGCGATTTGAGCCGGTTGGAACTGGGTCGCCACCCAGAAGTAGCTGAAGAAGAAAATCATCACGCCATAGAGGACATAATGGAGCCAACCCGTTGCCATGAGCGTGGAAATCTCCTGTGCCGTCCGGCTATCCGGAAAGGCCATGTTAATAATGGTGGAGGGGAAAATCAGAATGGCCTGCGCGAAGATGATCGGCATCACACCCGCATAGTTAATCTTCAGCGGCATGTATTGGGTCTGGCCGCCATAGACTTTCCGGCCGACCACGCGCTTGGCATATTGAATACTGATTTTTCGCTGGGCCTGGGTCACGGCGATAATTGATGCAATCACGATGACCAGGAACAAACAGAGCAGAACCAGAACCACCGGGCTCACATTCGCTTGGGCCCCCACCCCGCTGGGCACAAAGGTCTTCCAGGCTTGAATCAATCCGGCCGGAAGTTGGGCCAAAATACCCACGGTGATGACAATGGAAACTCCGTTGCCGATCCCTCGTTCCGTAATTTGATCACCCAACCACATCAGGAACATCGTTCCCGCCGTCATCGTAATGATGGTGCTAAACTGGAAAGCTAATCCGGGATTGGGTACGAGATCCAGTCCGAGCCGGTTAATCGTGTCCATAATTCCCGGGAGAAAAGGATTCGATTGCGGATTTTCAAATGATTTCGCCAGCAAATACCCTTGGAACACACACAAAAAGATCGTGGCGTAACGGGTGTACTGCATGATCTTGCGGCGGCCACCGTCTTCGCGGGAAAGTTTGCCCAACTGCGGGATCACCGCAGTGAGCAACTGCATCATGATCGATGCGCTGATGTAGGGCATGATGCCCAAAGAAAAAATCGCGCAATGGGAGAGCGCTCCACCACTAAAGAGGTTGAAAAGAGCTGCCACCCCGCCTGCAGCCTGGGTGTCCGCCACATTTAGAAACCACTGACGGAGGATTTCCGCATTGACCCCCGGCGTCGTGATCGCCGCTCCCGCCCGCATGATGACAATCATCGCGAGGGTGAAGAGCACGCGCTGGCGTAGCTCCGGGATTTTGAAGATATTGGTAAAAGCGGAAATCACAGCGAAAGAATGGAAACTGAACTAAGAAGGTTTCGACCGACTATTTCTTCCGTTGCGCTTCCACTTTCCGAGGGATGACCGTCACCGTACCGCCAGCTTTCTCGATCTTTTCCTTCGCCGAAGCGGTGATGTGATCCACTTCCAAATGGAATTTTTTCTTCGCTTCGCCCCGGCCGAGCACCTTGACGCCGTCGAGCGGTCCGCGAACCAGTCCGGCTCCGCGAAGAATTTTTTCGTTAATAGCGGCTCCGTCCTCGAAGCGTTTTTCCAAGTCGTCAATATTGACGATGCCATAAACGGTCCTGAAAGCCGCGTTGTTGAAGCCGCGCTTGGGCAACCGCCGGATGAGCGGCATTTGACCGCCCTCAAAACCGGGTCGAATGCTGCCGCCGGAACGGGCCTTTTGACCCTTGTGGCCCTTACCAGAAGTTTTTCCATGGCCGGAGCTTTCTCCGCAACCGAGGCGTTTCCGGCGATGTTTTGATCCGGGATTGGGTTTTAAATCGTGAAGTCTCATGAGATTTTTCGATGGTCGAAATTCAAATTTCGATTAGCCGTGTTTAAGCGGCAGCTACGGGAGTGTGAGGCACGGGGGCGCCGGGGGATGCGTGCGGTTTGTATTCTTTGCCGCGGAGTTTGAAGACGTCGGCTTTTGCGCGCAATCCGGTCAGGGCTGCGAGCGTGGCTTTGACCACATTGGAGGGGTTGTTGGACCCGAGAGATTTCGCCAAAACGTCACGAATGCCGGCAGCCTCTATGACCGCACGCACTCCGCCACCGGCGACAACACCGGTTCCGGGCGAAGCGGGACGAAGCATGACGCGTCCGCCACCGAACTCGCCGGTGATCTGGTGCGGGATGGTGGCCTCGTGAAGTGGCACATCCACCATGTTCTTTTTCGAAGCATCAGTCGCCTTGCGGATCGCCTCGGCGACCTCATTGGCTTTGCCGAATCCTACGCCGACGCGGCCTTTGTGATTTCCGGAGACAATCAGGGCGCTAAAGCTGAAACGACGGCCGCCTTTGACGACCTTGGCGCACCGGTTGATGAAGACAACCTTTTCGGTGTATTCTTTGGGTTCTCGGTCTGCGGGGGCCGACTGAGAGCGTCTGTTATTTCTGTTAGGAGGTGCCATGGGATAATTAAAATTCGAGGCCGGCTTCGCGCGCAGCGTCCGCAAGGGCCTTCACCTTGCCGTGGTATTGGAATCCGCCGCGGTCGAAAACAACCTTGATGACGCTTTTGGCAGCCACCCGTTCGGCGATGAGTTTTCCCACCTTCGTGGCGGTCGCCACGTTAGCACGGGAGTTTTTGTCCGAGCGGAAATCCGCTTCGGTCGTGTTGACGGAAGCTAAGGTGAGTCCCTCGGTGTCGTCGATGATTTGAGCCGTGATGTGCCGTTCGGAAAAGTAGACGGACAAGCGAGGCCGCTCGGCCGTGCCGGAGACTTTCTTCCGAAGGCGACGGTGGCGGAGCTGGCGTTTGTTAGTTTGTAAAGGCATAGCTTATTGGACGGTTTTGCCCTCTTTGCGGCGGATTTTCTCTCCGGCGTAATGGACACCTTTGCCCTTATAGGGCTCAGGCGGGTAATAGGCACGAATATCGGCGGCGGCTTGACCGACGAGGTGCTTGTCGATTCCCTCGACGCTGATTTTTGTGTTGTCTGTGACCACGATCTTCACCTCGGAAGGAATCTTGAAAAGAACAGGATGGGACTTGCCCAAATTGAGATTGAGCTTATCGCCCTGGACGGCGGCTTTGAAGCCGACGCCGTGGATCTCGAGATTTTTTTTGAACCCGGCGTGGACCCCTGTCACCATATTGGCGACGAGGGCGCGGGAGAGTCCGTGAAGCGCGCGGGATTGACGGGATTCGTTGGCGCGTTCTACCTGGACCCTGCCTTCTTCGACCTTTGCGGTGATATTCTCGGGAAGGGTCCAAGAGAGCTTTCCCTTGGGACCTTCCACGGTGACGGCCCCTTTGGCGCCGACGTTGACCTGCACTTTTTCCGGCAGATCGATGGGATTTTTACCAATTCGTGACATGGCGAATGCTCCTTTTACCAGACGAAGGCGAGGAGTTCCCCGCCGACATTTTGTTTACGTGCTTCGTGACCGGAAAGAATCCCGCTCGACGTTGAGAGCACAGCGATCCCCAGGCCACCCAAAACGCGAGGCACTTCCTGAGCGCCCACGTAACGACGCAGGCCGGGACGGCTCACGCGCTTAAGGCCGGCAATGGCACAGGTTTTGTTGACATATTTATTGCGAATCCTGAGCTGAGGATGTCCTCCTTCAGGCGTTTCGAGTTCGAAGCCGATGATGTAGCCTTCCTTCTCAAGAATACGAGCAATCTCGCTTTTGAGCTTGGAATAGGGCACCAGGAATTCCGTCTTGCGAGCGCGCGTGGCGTTGCGCAAGCGGGTGAGCATATCTGCGATTGGGTCAGTCATTTTATGTAGCAGGAGTTAGGCGACCACTTCGGCGGTCTCCTCTTTCTGCTCCTCAGTTTTGGGAGCGACGGGTTTCTTCGCCTTGTCGGAGAAGGGCATGCCCAGCTCCATCAATAGAGCTTTGGCTTCCCCGTTCGTTCTCGCGGTCGTGACAATCGTAATGTCAAAACCGATGTTGCGTTTGATTTTATCCAGTTCGATCTCTGGAAAAATGGATTGATCGGAAACTCCCAAGGTGTAGTTGCCATTGCCGTCGAAGGACTTAGCAGAAACACCGCGAAAATCGCGAATCCGGGGAAGAGACATGCGAATAAGCCGTTCGAGGAACTCATACATGGTGCGACCGCGCAGGGTCACTTTCGCACCAATGGCCTGGCCTTCGCGAAGTTTAAAGTTGGCGATGCTCTTTTTGGAAAGGGTGGTGATGGGACGTTGGCCGGTGATCATGCCAATTTCCTGCCGGGCAATTTCCAAGGCTTCCTTGCTGTCGGAGTCGGCTCCGACACAGGAATTCACCACCACTTTGGCGACGCGTGGAATTTGAAAAACGTTTTTATAGTCAAACTGCTCGCGCAAGGCGGGCATGACGCGCGTCTTGTAGTCAATGAGAAGTTCGGGATCAGGTTGCGTAGCCATGGTATTTTATTCGGCTTCTTTCTTGGCCGGCTTCTTTTTGTCCTGTTTTTGGGCAGTGGTTCCCTCGATCAACTTCACATTGGAGACGTGCAATGGGCCCTCGCGCTCGAGGATGGCTCCGTTGGGATTGTCCTGGGTCTTCCTCACGTGTTTTTTGATCATGCGGACACCTTCAATGATGACCTGCGACTTGGCCGGGATCAGTTGGAGAACTTTCCCGGAGGATCCCCGGTGGTTTCCGGAGATGACCTTGACGGTGTCTCCGCGTTTGACGTGAAAAGTTTTTTTGCTCATAGGACTTCGGGCGCCAAGGAGACGATTTTCATGAAATTGCGTTCACGCAACTCCCGGGCCACTGGGCCAAAGATGCGGGTGCCACGAGGATTCTTATCCTTGTCGATAATGACGATGGCATTGTTGTCGAAGCGAAGGTAGGAACCGTCCGGCCGTTTGATCGAATGGCGGGTGCGAACGACCACCGCACGAACCACTTCGCCTTTTTTGACGGTACCACCTGTCGTGGCTTCCTTCACATTGGCGGTGATGATATCGCCGATGCCGGCGAATTGAGTTGATTTGCCGATGACGCCAATCATGGTCGCCATACGGGCGCCGGAATTGTCGGCGACATCAAGTCGGGAAAGGATCTGAATCATGGCGTGATAAAAAAATTAGTGTTTAAGAATTTCCACCAAGCGCCAACGCTTGAGACGGGAGAGCGGACGGGTTTCCATGATACTGACACGGTCACCGATCTTGGCTTCGTTCTTTTCGTCGTGGGCGTGAAACTTCGTGGATTGTTTGATGATCTTCCCGAACTTAGGATGCGGGACCCGGTTGACGATTTTGACGACCACGGTTTTATCCATGGCGTCGGAAACGACTTGCCCAATGCGGGTCTTGCGAAGATTGCGTTTGCGGTCAGGTGTGGCGGATTCGCTCATGTTACGATTTGGCTGCGGCAGCCGCTTTGGATTTTTGAGTGGCGACGGTCTCGACGCGGGCAACATCACGACGCAAATTGCGAAGCATGTGAGGTTTCTCTAACTGACCGGCTTGCTGTTGGATTCTGAGATTGAGGATTTCGCGACGGATTTCGTTTTTCCGGGCGGCGAGTTCCTTGATGGTGAGTTCCTTGATTTCGGCGATCTTCATAACTGGAAATTATTTGCCGGCGTGGTGACGGGCGATGAAGCGCGTGCGGATGGGAAGTTTGTTCGCGGCGAGTCGGAGGGATTCCCGGGCGACGGTTTCACTGACTCCGTCCAATTCGAAAAGAACATTGCCGGGACGCACCACGGCCACCCAATGCTCGGGCTGGCCCTTACCTTTACCCATTCGGGTTTCCGGCGGACGGGACGTGACCGACTTGTCTGGGAAGATGCGGATCCAAAGCTTCCCTTTCCGTTTCATGTTGCGGGTGAGGGCCACACGAGCGGCTTCGATCTGGATGTTCGTAATCCAGGCGCGGTCGAGTGTTTGCAATCCGAATTCGCCGAAATCAATTTTTAGCGACCGAGAGGCATTGCCGGAACGGCTCCCCCGCTGGGTTTTACGATACTTAACGCGTTTGGGCATCAATGGCATGACAAGATCCTCCTAAATTATTCGGTGGGAGCAGCGACCGGAGCCACTGCGGGTTCAATCGGAGCCGCCGGGGCGGCCGCAGCGCGAGGCGCGGGAGCCGTAATGGGGGCCACGGCGGGACGAGGCGAGGATTTTTCACGCATTGGCTCGCCAAGTTGCTCTTTATCCTCCGGAAGTTCCTGTTTTTTGCAAATCCAGCACTTGATGCCGATTTTGCCGGCCACCGTATTGGCTTCGGTAAATCCGTAGTCAATCGGCTGGCGTAAGGTGTGGAGGGGAACTTTGCCTTCGTGATACCGTTCGGTCCGGGCGATTTCGGTTCCGCCAAGGCGTCCGGCGCAACGAATTCGAATGCCAAGGGCTCCTTGCTCCATCGCCATTTGCACGGCGCGCTTCATGGCTCGGCGAAAAGAAATCCGGCGCTCTAATTGAGAAGCCACGTTTTCAGCCACCAGTTGGGCGTCAATATCAGGAGTTTTGATCTCAACGATGTCGACCTTGACTTGCTTGCCTCCAGCCATGCGAGCGACTTCCTCGGTCATTTTCTCGATTTCTGAGCCCTTGCGACCAATGACCACACCCGGACGGGCCGTATGGATGGTCACACGAAGGCTGTTCCAGGCTCGCTCGATGACGATCCGGGAAACAGCGGCTTGCTTGAGTTTCTTTTTAAGGAAGCTGCGAATTTTGCCGTCAGCAAAAAGGTATTCGGCAAAATCCTTGCGCGATGCATACCACCTCGATGACCAGTCGCGACTGATCGGAAGGCGGAAGCCGATTGGATTGACTTTCTGTCCCATGGTTATTCTTTGGGTCTTTTGATTAAATTGGTTGCGGCCTGTGAGCCCCGATTTTCATCAGGGGACAAAAAAAGCACGCCCAGGTGCTTATCTCGGTTCCCCGACAGTGTGCGGGAGGATTGAAATTAGAGATTTGGTCTGGAGAGGCAAGAGAAATGTTAAATTTATTTCAGGGCTTCCCTTTGAGGTAGTCGGGATTGAGTTTTTTCAATGCCGCCGGGAGGAAGAGCCCGTCTTTCCGGATCAATACGCCGTCGAACCAAACTTCGCCGCCGCCGTAGTCCTTGCGCTGAATATTGACCAGATCCCAATGGATGCGGCTCTTGTTGCCATTGCCGGCGATGTCATAGGCCTGCCCGGGGGTGAAGTGGAAGGAGCCGGCAATTTTCTCGTCGAAAAGAATATCCCGCATCGGATGAATGATGTGAGGATTAAATCCGAGCGAAAACTCGCCAATGAAACGGGCCCCGTCGTCGCTATCGAGAATCTCGTTCAGCTTCTTGGAGTTGTTGGCGGAAGCCTTGACGATCTGGCCCTTTTCAAATTCCAAACGCACGGAATCGAAGGCCGTCCCCTGATAAATCGAAGGCACATTATAGCTCACATGGCCTTCCACCGAGTTCCGAACCGGACAGGAAAAGACTTCACCGTCAGGGATATTGTGTTCACCGCCACAGATTTTTGAGCCGATGCCTTTGATGGAAAATTGCAGATCGGTGCCGGGACCCTTCAGGTGCACTTTATCGGTTTGATTCATGAGGGCCGAGAGGGCCTTCATTCCCGGAATCATGCGTCCGTAATCGAGCGTGCAGACCTTGAAGAAAAAGTCCTCAAAGCTCTCGGAGCTGGTTCCCGCCTGCTGCGCCATCGCTGCGGTCGGCCAGCGCAAGACGACCCACTTGGTTTTGTTGATCCGCCAATCCATAACCGGTCGCATCTTTCCGGCAATCAAACGCATCTTGCCTTCCGGCACATCGGACAGCTCGGTGATGTTGTGGCTCCCCCGCAGGGCGATGTAGGCCTGCATTTTTTTCATCCGGGCCAGTTCGATCGTGCTGGCAACTTTGAGTTGTTCGTCGCTCGCTCCGAGGGCCATCTCCCGGGACAAGCGGGCATCGTGAAGTTGCAAAAAGGGAATCGCACCGATTGCGCGCACGGCCCGAACCAAGGACACGCCCATTTCTCTAGGGATGTCGAAAAGATCAATCAGGACATGTTCGCCTTTTTTCAGGGCGGTGGAATGCCGGGTGAGGACGCGGGCCAAAAGGTCGAAACGGGGATCGTTCATCGCGGGACGCTAGCAGACAGGAGTCGATCTTCGGAATGAAAAAGCACCTCCGGCCTCAGCTTCGAACAAATTCTCCCCTATCGCCTGGCGGTACGGGAAGTCGGCTTTTCCGCCAGGGCGAATTCCCTCCGTTTGGGTTCCACCGACGCGGGCGCGGCGGGTAGGGCCTTCGTGTGGAGGTTGGGCTTACGCATCACCGGGATTTCGCGAAGGACTTCGACCCGCACCTTGGCGATGCCACGATGATACATGCCCAACTCCCGGGCGGCCCCGATGGTCAGATCAATAATGCGCCCTCGAATGTAGGGGCCTCGGTCATTAATCCTCACGATGATCGATTTTCCCGTTTTCAGATCCACCACCCGCACCTTGGTCCCAAAGGGCAGCTTGCGATGGGCCGCCGTCATCGCTTTGACATCAAAGCGTTCGCCGCTGGCGGTGCGATGGTCATTATACCATGAGGCGATGCCGTTTTCCGTGCGAACGGTTTCCACCCGATAGAGACTCCCCGATTCAGTCGGAACCATCCGGCTTAAAAAATTGGAACACGAAGTGAACGACAGGAGGCAGAGAATGAAGAAAAATCGGATGAGAGTCATGGTGCAATCGGCCCGCTGCGGGCACCTTCGGCGCTTCCATGGCGTCGGGGGCGAGGCGGGCTGTGAGTTGGCCGGAGTGAGAGAATGACCATGACAAAATCTCCTGCGGAGCGCACACTTAAAACGTGACCGACCCGATGGATGTCCGCGCGGACATCAGGCCGGCCCGGGGGGAAAGGTGTCG
>Ga0209390_10001258_pt1 | contig 50054 bp, 43 predicted proteins | sample BON01_FD_187212 | JGI IMG/M metagenome (GOLD analysis project Ga0209390, IMG submission 187212) | Freshwater microbial communities from Lake Bonney liftoff mats and glacier meltwater in Antarctica - BON-01 (SPAdes) (version 2) | ecosystem: Environmental > Aquatic > Freshwater > Ice > Glacier...
TACTCAAAACCGTATATTTAATTGATTATCAGCTAAATATACGAACTATTGATCGATTTTAAGATAATTAATTAATTGAAAATCAAATAGTTATAAACTATTTGATTGTTGATAAAGTGGTACTATTTTAAATGCGTTTGCCCTGAATTATATCCAATCCCTTCAGCCACCTTTATAACTTTTTCCCCATCTTTGCAAAAATTATTAATGTCCCTAGAACACTTGAGGCATTTTCGCCGTTTGTAGAAGTAAGAAATGGATCAGAATCAGTTAATAAAGCGCTTTAAAGAAATTCCCCAGATAGATGACACAGCGAATGCTTTGCAATTTGCTGGAACTCGCATAAGGTGGAAGGGATTAATTGGCTCGTCCCGATGTTTTTGTGCGTCAGCTTTAGCGAGTCAAGTCCCAGGACATCATTTGTTTTTGTTGCAAGACAAAGAAGAGGCCGCCTACTTTCTCAACGATTTAGAACATCTTCATCCAGAACAAAAAAACATTTTCTTTTATCCTGCTTCCTATCGCGTTCCCTACGATAGTGAGGAAACAGACAATGCAAATGTCGTCGCCAGAGCGGAAGTTTTGGAAGCGCTTAATAACCAAAAAAATGTCTGGTTAGTGGCCTATCCTGAATCGCTTTTTGAAAAGGTGCCGACAAAACAGAAACTCGTCAAAAACACCTTGCGTGTTGAGGTTGGAAAAATCTACTCCATAGAATTCATGAACGAATTGCTCTTGGAATATCATTTCGAAAGAGTGGAATATGTTTATGAACCCGGTCAATTTGCCATTCGTGGGGGAATTGTAGATATATTTTCCTTTGCGAACGATTTGCCGTTTCGAATTGAGTTTTTTGGTGATGAAGTGGAAACGATTCGAGTTTTCGATCCTGTTGATCAACTTTCAGTTAAAACTCATAATCACTTTAATATTGTCCCAAATATCCAAGATGAATTTTTAACCAGCGAAGGAACGGGAAGTTTACTTTCATTTCTCGGAAAATCGACTAATGTCTGGATTTCTAGCTACGAGCACACGGAAACCATTTTAAACAAAGCCTTCGAAAAAGCAGAAGAAACTTTCAAAGGTTTCGGAGAAGATACGCGCAGAACGAAACCAGAAATACTTTTCTATTCTGGACAAGAATTAGAGAAAGAAATCGCTGCTTTTTCAATCCTCGAATGGGGACCTGATTATCATTTCAAAGCCGAAAAAAGCTTTCAATTTAATTTTCAACCGCAACCTAGTTTTAACAAACGATTTGAATTGCTCCGTGATAATTTAATGCAAAAATCGGCAGAACGTTTCGAAAATATTATTTTCTCCAATCAACCCAAACAGATTGAAAGACTTATTCAAATTTTGGAAGATATAGGTGGCGAAGTAGAGTTTGCTCCAGTTCCTATTGCATTGCATGAAGGATTTATTTCGCCTGATTTGAAATTAACCTGTTACACCGATCACCAAATTTTTGAACGTTACCATCGTTTTCAATTGAAAGAGGGTTTCCGCCAAAACAAACAAGCCTTAATGTTGAAAGACATTTATAACTTGCAGAAAGGCGATTATATCACGCATATTGATCACGGAGTTGGGCAATTTTCTGGACTACAAACAATAGACGTCAACGGAAAGCCACAAGAAGCTATTCGGCTAATTTACAAAGACGGCGATGTCCTTTACGTGGGGATTCACTCTTTGCACCGCATTTCTAAATTTTCAGGAAAAGACGGGATTGCACCGAAAATGAACAAACTCGGAACGCAAACTTGGAATACTTTAAAGAACAAGACCAAAAAGAAGATAAAAGAGTTAGCTTTTGATTTAATTCAACTCTATGCAAAACGAAAAGCACAAGAAGGTTTTGCTTTCTCTCCCGATTCCTATTTACAAAATGAGTTGGAAGTTTCGTTCATGTATGAAGACACGCCAGATCAATTTAAAGCAACGCAAGCTGTAAAAGAAGACATGGAGTCCAAAATGCCAATGGACCGCTTGATTTGCGGAGATGTTGGGTTTGGGAAAACAGAAATCGCAATTCGAGCTGCATTTAAAGCTGTAGCCGACAGCAAACAAGTTGCAATTTTAGTCCCTACCACTATTCTTTCCATGCAACATTATCGCAGTTTTAAAGAAAGATTAGCGGATTTTCCGTGTAATGTTGATTATATCAACCGATTTAAGTCGGCAAAAAAAATTACTGAAACACTCCTAAAATTAAAAGAAGGAAAAATTGATATTTTAATCGGAACGCATGCTTTGGTAGGAAATCGTGTCAAATTCAAAGATTTGGGCTTAATGATTATCGATGAAGAACAAAAATTCGGTGTTTCGGTAAAAGACAAATTGAAAACGCTCCGTGCGACTGTTGATACATTAACTTTAACGGCTACTCCGATTCCGAGAACTTTGCAATTCTCTTTGATGGGCGCTAGAGATTTGAGTATTATCAATACGCCTCCTCCAAATCGTCAACCGGTTTTAACGGAGATTATTTCATTTAACGAAGAAGTAATTCGAGACGCCATTGCTTACGAAACAAGTCGCGGTGGACAAGTATTCTTCGTTCACAACCGCTTAGAGAATATTAAAGAAGTCGCCGGGATGATTTCTCGCTTATGTCCTGGAATTCGCGTTGGAATTGGTCATGGACAAATGGACGGTGAAAAGTTAGAAAAAATCATGTTCGACTTCATCAATCACGAATACGATGTGTTGATTGCAACGACAATTATCGAAAGTGGAATTGATATTTCAAACGCCAATACCATTATCATCAACAATGCGCAGAATTTTGGTTTGAGCGATTTACACCAGTTGCGCGGACGTGTTGGTCGTTCCAATAAAAAGGCTTTTTGTTATCTGATTGCTCCAAAATTTAGTGTTTTGACTTCCGAAGCGCGAAAACGTTTGGAAGCTTTGGTTCAATTCTCGGATCTTGGCGCAGGATTCAATATTGCCATGAAAGATTTAGACATTCGCGGCGCTGGAAACATGCTTGGCGGCGAACAAAGTGGTTTCATTTCAGAGATTGGATTTGAGATGTATCAAAAGATTTTGAACGAAGCTGTTGATGAATTAAAAGAAGCTGAATTCAAAGATTTGTTTGCCCAAAAAGGCGATGGTCCAGCAACTTTTGTCCGAGATTGTATTCTAGAAACGGATTTAGAAGTCCGTATTCCAGATGATTATGTGAATGATGTAAACGAACGTTTGGCTTTGTATCAAGCGATGGATAATCTGAAAACCGAAGCGGAATTAGTGAAATTCTCTGAAGAACTGAAAGATCGTTTTGGGCCATTGCCGCATGAAGTGAAAGAGTTAGTTCAATCCTTCCAATTGCGCTGGTTGGCGCAAGATTTAGGTGTAGAGAAATTAGTAATAAAAGGAGGCAAAATGGTTGGCTTTATGATTGCCGATCCACAATCGAAATTCTATGAGTCGGCAATTTTTCAAGTCTTATTAAAACGTATTCAAACTGGTCAGTTAGTATGTTCTCTCGCTGAGAAAAACGACCGTTTGCGCATGGTTTTTAATAATGTAAGAGATTTGCAAAAGGCTTATGATTTGTTTTCTTCGGTGAAGAAAGTTGACAAGGCGCCATGAAACTTTTTTAAGTCGAAAAAAGAAATGTGTGAATATTAAGTATAACAACTTTCTGCACAAAAAACTGTTATAGACCAGTTCATTTTTGATTATTAAGCTTTTGTTTCAGCTCATTAATCTCATTTTTCAATTCCATGAAAAACTCATGTAAACCATTGTCGGCAATAATTTGTTGATTTTGAACTACCCCGTTGGCTGTCGCTGATTTATTATTGTATTGATTAAAAACTTGATTTGAGTCAAAATTCAATATTTGTGGAATGGTCGTTTCTAAAATTTCTGCAATTTGATTTAGTCGTTTTAGTCCAATATCAGTAGAATCTCGTTCAATTTTTCCATAACCTGCAAGGCTCATGTTTAGCCTATCTGCCATGTGTTGTTGCGTGTAATTTCTCAATTCTCGCAATTGTTTAATTTTTAAACCTACACTCATAGTAAATAAATATCTCTTGTTAGTAAACAAATATAAACTTAAAACTGATGAATAAGGCTAAATCTATTTATAATTTTCTAACAACTTTAAAACTATGAGATATGAAAAAGTCAAAAATTCTATTTTTTACCATTTGTTTAATCAGTTTAAACAATATTTTTTACAGTCAACAGACTCCTGTTTATGGGTGCGCCACTGAGGCTATTTTAAATCAATCTGTTTATGGGGATCTGCCAAGATTTTCAAGTCCCTTGCCAAATACAAGTAATTGTAATAAAACGTCAACATCCTATAACGACTATTTTAAACGACCTGATAACTTCATGTTTCAAAATTTTTACAGGCCAGGTGTATCGCCATCGGCATATTACCCTAATCGCGTTGAGCCAAAGAAAACTGTTGTCATTAACTTAGTGTTTTTTGGAGAAGATAATGGTTCTGGATACCCATTGCAACCTACCCCAAGTCCCGATGTGTCTCCAGGTTCGGATATTTATCTTTGGCTAAATGAACATAATGATTATACACAACCTTCAAATGTGGCAGTTTGTCATCCGCTATCAATTACTAAAACTGGTATAGAAATTAAAGTTAATAAGGTATATTTTTATAATAGTTCCGCTCAACTTCATGCAACGCAAAATGGTTCAAGCGGAAACCATATTGTGAATTCTCAAAATGCAATGACATATCATCTTTCTCACAATCCAGATGCAGCGAATCAAATAAATTGCATATTCGTTCAGTATTGTGGATATCCACTTGCATTGGGTTTTGCTGATGTATTCACTTATCAAGGGGTAAGCATACCTTTTACTTATAGTGGTTCGAATTATTTCAATAACAATTATGGACAAAGTTGGGCGGCGGGATATAGTATTTTGGCGCAGCACCTTCCTCATGAAATCGGTCATCACCTTGATATGAGGCATCCCTATGATTCGGGTGAAACAAATATCACAAATTATGATCGTTTAATTGATTTATTTCCTTGCACGGGAGTCTTAGATACTGCCAATAATAACTTTATGGCAGGTAAGGGCGGCAATCATGTTTCCCCTATTCAATCTGGAAGAATGCATAGGGCATTATCCACTGATATTAGTATTTGGGGTAATTCTCGCCATTACGCCTACGGTTATTCAGAAATTCCATATACTCTCGAAACGAATGAGACATGGGATTTTACTTATAAATCTTATCAAGATATTGTAATACCAAGTGGTAAAACCCTTACTATTACCTGCAAACTCGAAATGGTACCAAACTCGAAAATATTGGTTGAGCCAGGTGGGCAATTAATTGTGGACGGAGGCTTAATAACTGCCGCTAAATGCGGCGGTAAAGATTATGAAGGTTATTGGCAGGGTATAGAAGTGCAAGGAGATCATAGCAAGCCACAAATCGAACAATACCAAGGTAAAGTTGTGCTAAAAAATGGTGCAATCGTAGAATTTGCTCGTGAGGCAGTTATGCCATGGAAACATTACGACTGGACCAAAACGGGCGGTATTATTCAGGCCACAAACGCTACTTTTCGAAATAACAAAAGATCTATTCAATATATGGGATATCAGAATTTCATGAGCTCAAATGCCGTAAATGAATCTCCGAACCGTGGAAAATTTGTTGAATGTAAATTTATATGGGACGATGATGCTTTTGAAGGAGGCTTTCAGCCCGCAATAACACTAAATGGTGTTAAAGGAGTTCAAATAACTGGATGTGTTTTTCAAGACAAACGAACAAATATTGGAATAACTGAACGAGCAGTTGGCATTTATTCCATAGACGCGGGTTACGCTGTAAAAGGTAAGTTCACAGGAAATATTAATAGCCCTGTACAAGCCTACTATTCAACCACGAATTATATTGTTGGAGAATTTATAGATATGTATAAAGGCATAGAAATAACAGGTAGTGGGACTCTTTATTCTAATATAATTGATCATGTTAAGTTTACAAATTGCAACTATGGTATTTACGTCCATGGTACTGACAACCCAACCATTACTAGAAACGAATTCAACTACAAAAGCCCCCTTCCTGCAGGTTTAACCGCACCAACTTCGGTTAAAGTTGAAAACACAACAGGTTTCAAAATTGAAGGAAATCACTTTTACAATGATTTAGGTACTAGCTTGGCCGTTTATGGTTCGGTGGTCAATTCTGCTGGAGAAGCAGAAAATACCGTTTATAAAAATAAATACGATAAAAACTTTTTAGCAAACCAAGCCGTTTTGTACAATAGAAGTAATCAACCAAATCAAACACGAGGGCTGCAGTATTTATGCAATAACAACGTGCAAAATAGACACGATATGAATATTCAAACCTATTCGGACTTCAATGCGGGTGTGCGATCGTTGCAAGGTGAACCTGCTTATGCGAGTCAAAATCTGTTGTCGGTATCTCCAATTCGCCATATCGTTACTACCGACAATGTTCACCCAATGAAATATTATTGGAAAGGAGCGAATAACCAACCTACACTCATTACGCAAACGCCTATTGGAGGCAGTAACGCAATAAGTGTTATCCCATCATTAGAGCTTAGAGAATGTAAATCGAACTTCACAAATGGTGGTGTAATTCTCCATGATGACAAAGTATTAGAGTTAGCTGAGAAAACAAGTATGAAGGCAACTCGCGACAATTTAGTAGCTTCAAAAAACACCCTTGAAAACGATTATTTTGCCGATTTAGCAAATGGGGATGCCAGCTCACTCTATAGCCTAATAGCAACGATCAATCTTTCGAATGCGAGCGATGTCAAAAACACACTATTGGCAAATTCTCCTTATTTAAGCCATAATTTGTTGACGAATTTAGGAGAAGTAAGTACTACACTATTTCCAAAAAATTGGTATTTAGATGTGATAAAAGCAAATATTGAAGTTTTTGAAGTACCAGAATTTCGACTGTATCTCATGACGAAAAACGAACCACTGGTTGGAGACGAAATGCTTATTTTGGCGGAGGCATATAGAAACAACCCAACGGCTCGCTCTACGGACCAAAACAATATTGCGGAATTGTCAGAAAAAATAGCAACAATAGACAACTGGCTGCTGATTGATGAGTTGAACAATGAGCCAACAGATATAGCTTCTGAAATTCCTAACCTCCTTGAAGAAAGAGCAGATGTGGCGTCCAATAGTCAAAAATTGGGGTACTATTTTGGTTTGAAAGATTGGGCGAATTTTAATAATGAGTTGATTGCTTGCCAAAATCAAATATCCACTATGGAGGATGGTCGTTTGAAGCAGGAAATAAGCGATGTGATGGACATATTGTCCTACCTTAAAGACCAACAAAATAATTTTGGTTCATACGATTTACCTTTAAGCGAATCTCAAATCAGTCAATTACTTTCGTATCGTAACGAATTGTCAGGTAAAGCTCAACAGTACGCTAGCAATGTGCTTTGTTTTTACGCCAGTATTTGCGAAGAGGACTACCGAGATGAAATGGAAGCAACAGGTGCTAAACAACAAATTATTCAATTTGAACCTACCGCTTCCCAATCAGTTTCATTAAAACTATATCCCAATCCTAACAATGGAGTCTTCACCATCCAAAACGAAGCTTCCGGAATTCTAAATGTTGAAATATTAAATATGCAAGGCCAACGATTTGAATTTAGCATTGTATCAAGAACTGAAAACACAATTGAAATTGATCTTGGCGAAATCAAAGACGGTGTTTACATCCTGCAAGTGGTTGATAAGAATGATAAAATTCACGTTAATCGTTTCGTTAAAAATTAGAATATTCCATAAAATTCACCGTAATTTGTTAGCCATGGCTAACAAATTACGGTATTTTGAAAAATGACTCTAAAGCAATTTACATTTCTTCTCTTTTTTTTCGCTCCTTTTTTCACAAAGGCACAAAACCATACGTTCCACAAAGTGCTCAATTTGCCCAACCAGTTTGTAGAACGTCCCAACAACATAAATTTTCTCAACAATACCTACTATATTACAGGACACACCCAACAAAATAGCGAAACCAATTTACTTTTTTTGACTTTAGATACCTTGGGTAATGTTCTAAACACTATTTATCATATTGATACACCTTATGTAGAAGCAGCAGGTTTCAGCCAAAGCAAATTGGATACAAATATAAACGGCAATTTTTTCATTCATTACACCAAATGGTCTAATTCTGAATATGCTCTCAGACACGAAAGGGTTGAATTGGATACAACAGGGCAGATCATTTTTAAAAAAACATTAGATACGCTTGATTCGGACTTAATGAGTTTTAGAGCTTATAGCCGAATAGCAATCGACAACCCCAACCAAGTGTATTACACATTGGATAATATTTTGCCTTGTGACACGTGCCAAGATAATGCAGAACGCATAATTCTGGCTAAATTTTCACAAACCAACAACGAGTTATTGTGGATGAAAAAATGGTTACGGGATACTACAAATAGTATTTACAAATTCAGCAAAGACTTATTGCTTTGTGAAAATGGAGATATATTAATCGTTTATGATACACAACGTTATGGTTTTTTCTATTCTATTAATTACCAACATAGCAAGATAAATTTTGAAAGGTATTCTCCATCTGGAGCTCTTGTGAGTCAGAAAACTATTCAACCACATTCCTACAGTTGGTCTTCATATGGAGGCACTTTTGTAGAGAATGAAAAAGGGATGGTTGTATGCTATACAAATTCAACTGCAATTTATCCAGATACAGGTCCAGATTACTGGGAATTGAAACCAACGGTTGCAAAGCTAGACAGCAACTTTAATGTCGTTTGGCAAAAAAATTTAGGAGGAATTGATTACAACCCAGGAAATTTATTTCCAGATAGACTGATCAGTAATTTTGAGGTTGTAGGTGACACCTCAACCGTAGGCGCTCACTTTTTTGTGGACACACTTTTTAATGGTTTTTTACGAATAGAAAAACGGAAAATAGCCAATGGAGAATTGGATTGGGAAAGAAAATATCGCTATACCGCCCCTGGCGTTGTGGATAGTATGGTGCTTTTTGATATTGGCGATGTGGAAAAAACACCCGATGGTGGTTTTGTGATCATTGGTCAAGCCGAATTTTATGATTCATTCAATGTTTCTCCGCAATACCTCTATGGTTATGTTATGAAAACCAACTGCCTAGGTTTTCTAGGCGATCCAGAAGCCGGTTTTTCTTCTAATAACAACAATACAAATGGTGTAAATTTTACCAATACAAGTCTGATGGGTGGTAGTTTTCTGTGGGATTTTGGTGACGGAACAATCCTTTTGACTGGTGAAAATGTGGGCTTCGACTCCGCTCAGCCTACAATCTTTCACCAATACAGTGATACTGGAAGTTATGAAGTAAGTTTAATCGCCTACGGGTGCAATGGCGCAAACGATACCATTCGCACAACAATACATGTTGCTCCGCCGACAGATAGCAGTGTTGTCAACCCAAACATTGTCAACTATGTGGCATTGGGCCCAAATCCTGTAAAAAGCGATGAAAGTATTTCAGTTTTTGTTGGCAATTTGCCCAGTGAGAATTGCTCTCTAAATTTTTATGATTACGAAGGTAAATTGGTTTTACAACAGAAGTTGCCAAATAGCAAAAGCACATATATCATTCCTTTGTCTTTTGCTGCTGGAACGTATCAAGCTGTCTTGAAAAATGGCGGAGATACACTAGAAATAGAGAAGGTTGTCGTTTTATAGGTGAAAAGTCATCATAACGCAAATCCTATCCACTTTTAAACTTTATTTCTCGATTAATTCGCTCACAACAGCTTCGCCAAATCGCTCGTAATTCACCAACCATGCCGCTGCATTTTTTACGTATCGACCTGTTCCAGCGCTGTCCCAACTGTGGCATAATCTTGTAAAACCGCCGTCGATGATTAGTCGTTGACCTTGATTTTCATAAATTGCGGTTACCACATTTCCATCGCTACTCCAAATTAAAGGTTGCACTACTTGCTTTGGGTCATTTATTTTGGCAATCGTAATGCCTTCGTAGACAAACTCCAATCCTGTTGTAATTAAATGGTCTGGGCGCATTCCAGAGGTATTGGCTTCTGTTTTAAAACCAACATTTTTTGTGCCCATGTAATTTCCATTCATCGAAATACCGATTAATTTTTCGGCCAAAAAGTTTGCATCTGCATAATAAGGATCGTTGTCGCCCCAAAGATAAACTCCTTTTCCGCTGTGGAAAAAACGTTGGATAATTTCGGCATGTTCATCGTTTAACAATTGAGAAGTGGACGAAATAACCCACAATTGACAAGCTTTTGACAAGGCTTCTTCCAATTGCTCTGGCGTTGGTGCTGCATGAATGAACTGATAAACCCCAAATCCTTTCTCTTTTAAGGCTACTTTTGCTAAATCAAAATTATAGCCTGCATCTCGACAAAATTGAAGAACAACTATCGTCTGACCTTCAAAAGCACCATCAACTGCCAAATCGTATTGGTTGCCTGAAGCATTCCCAAAACCGTCGGTATTCTTTACTTTTTCTTGGACAACGACCTTTTTCATTTCGCCAGTTGCTTCGTCGTGCATTTCAACTGTTCTACTTTCCATAACCTCACTTTTCCCAGCGCAGGTATTGTATTGAGCATGTCCGAAAAGAGATGTTGCCAACAATGCCAATGTAAATAAAATTGATTTTTTCATAATTTTACGTTTTTCGAATCTGTACAAGAAGTTTTAAAATCGGTTCAAAAATGAATTCTATTTCGACTACAAAATTTGCGAATTGGCCAATTGCCCAACAAGCTTTCGTAAACTCAATCATAACAGTCGTTTTCAGATCTAAATTTTTACGCTTTATTCGAAAAAAAATAATTTCAACTTTTTACTGCGCACGATTAAGTTTCCATAAAAAATAGTCGCTAACCAAACACATTTCCTCTTCGTGCGTTCTCTTTTCATTAACTTTGATTCATGTCTCTTAAAAAAAAAGTAATCGTTCTTGTTTCCAATGACCTCTTCACAGATCAAAGGGTGCACAAAGTCTGCTCCTTTCTTTTTGACAATGCTTTTGATGTAAGGCTTTTAGGTAGGAAATTGCCGAATAGTCAGCCCATTACTGGCCGGTCCTATAAAACGAAGCGATTCAAATTGCCTTTCACCAAAGGACCCTTGTTTTACGCTTTTCTAAATCTTCGCTTTTTCTTTTACCTCTTGTTCCACAAATGCGATATCATTTTAGCGAACGATTTAGACACTTTACTCGCTGCTAGTTGGGCGAAAAAATTCAAGAAAAACTGTGAACTAGTTTACGATTCGCATGAATACTATACAGGCGTTCCCGAACTCGTGGCCCGACCAAAGGTTCAAAAAATATGGGAACGAATTGAAGCTTCCATTTTCCCAAAGTTGAATAAAATTTACACCGTTAATCAATCTATTGCCGACTTGTACGAAGCTAAATATGGAAAGAAATTACATGTTGTTCGCAATGTTTCTCCACTCTTAGGCGTTTTCAAGTTGTTGGAACCAAGCGACTATGGCATTTCCGAAAATAAAAAAATAATCTTGATGCAGGGCGCAGGAATTAATGTTGATCGCGGCGCGGAAGAAGCTGTAGAAGCGATGGAAGAAATCGAAAATGCAGTTCTAGTATTCATTGGAGATGGCGACGTTGTGCCGCAATTGAAAAAGTATGTAACGGATAATCGTTTGGAGCGAAAAGTTTACTTCTTAGGAAAAAAACCTTACTTAGAAATGATGCAATTTACGAGAATGGCCGATATTGGTTTAACACTCGATAAAGGCACAAACATCAATTACCAAAATTCCTTGCCGAACAAACTATTCGATTATATCCAAGGAGGAACGCCAATTTTGGCTACAAACATCAAAGAAGTAGCAAGTATCGTTCAAGAATACAAAATCGGGGAAATAATTTCAGAATTGACAGCCCAAAATTTGGCAGAAAAATTGAAGAAAATGCTCGAAAACGAAGATAAATTGCAATTTTATGCTCAAAATTGTTTAAAAACGGCTCAAATTATAAATTGGGAACAAGAATGTAAAGTTCTCGAAAAAATCTACTTAGCGAATTGAAAAAACGAATCCATATCGTAAGTTTTGATGTGCCATTTCCCGCTGATTATGGCGGTGTAATCGATGTTTTTTTCAGAATAAAATGGTTCACCGAAAACGGTTGGGAAGTCATTCTGCATTGTTTCGAATACGATAGACCAAAAGCCCCAGAACTCGAGCAATTTGCCAAAGTACATTATTACCATCGACCAAAAGGAATTCACAAAATCATCTCGAGATTGCCGTTTATCGTGAAAACAAGAATCAACGAAGAACTTGAAAAAGTGCTTGCTAACACAAAAGATGTTGTCTTGTTAGAAGGATTGCATTGTGCGCATTATCTGAACCTACAACCGGGAAAATTTTGGCTTCGAACGCACAACATCGAACACAAATATTATAAAGAATTAGCCAAATCGTCGGTTGGAGCAAAACGTCTGTTTTTTACTGCCGAAGCCAAGAAATTGAAGAAATACGAAAGCACTCTTTCCAAAGCAAAAGGCTTGTTGGTCATTGCGGAAAATGAGGTAGAACATTTCAAAAAAATCAATGCAAACTCCATTTGGCTTCCGCCACTTTTTGAAAAAGAAACCACTTTTGTTCAAACCAAGCCTTACGTTCTTTTCCATGGCAACTTATCCGTTGAAGAAAACCGAGACGCAGCTTTTTGGATTGCTGAAAAGATTCTGCCAAAACTTCGCGAAATAAAATTCATTTTTGCGGGAAAGAACCCTTCTAAAAAACTCCAAAGCACAATTCAAGAAGCTGGAGGAAAAGTCGTCGCCAATCCATCACAAACTGAAATGAATGACCTCATCAATGAAGCCGGCGTTCATCTTTTGTGGACAAAACAAGCTTCCGGCGTGAAATTGAAATTTTTAAATGCTCTGGCGAGTTCTGGCCATGTGGTTTGTTCGCCCGAAATAGTGAGCGGAAGTGGAATTTCAGAAGGATTTCATTTGGTGGAGAATACTGCTGAGATTGTTGGTTTAATTCCTAATTTACTTGCTAAACAGTTGGACTTAACTAATTGGAAAGCGAGAATTGAAGTTCTTAAAGGGAAGTTTGGAGGAGTGGAATTGGGGAAGGTTTTCTTGCTTGAATCACCGTTAGAATAAATTGTACTTTATGCTAACTGTTAGTCTGTTTTTTTCACTTTTCTTCTATTTCAGAATTGCTTGTAAATCCAATTATACGATCTCATTCAGAATAGTACTCTGCGTAATATTCCTTGTCTTTTTTATTATTTAAAGGCTCGGCTATGCGTAGTGCGGGATTAAATACCGCAACCCTCTCAGCCTACCCATATCTTTGTTAACGTTCATTTACTTTCAATTTAACACCAAAAACCGCATTAAGTATAGCCATTGTTGTATGCCCGTGCTTTCTTTTTATTTTCGTTATTGTTGGCTTTGTACGCTTTATGACAAGCTTAGGATTGTACGTTGGCTTGTGCGGCTCTCTCTCGTCTCAAAAAAATGCCGCAACTGCGGAATATCCAGTGATGTTCTGCACATTCTTGCGCACCAAATGGAAAAAGAGATAAAGAAAAAGTGCCGAACGAAAGTTGGGGCGTGAAGAAAAAAGTGGAGACGTTGTGGGCCAGATTGATTTCGAAGAAAAGCGAAAGCAAGAAAATGATTTATTTAAAGGGCGCGGGCGAACTTGTATTTACCGCTTTTGCTCAGCTTTATACACAGAAAATTACAGAAAAAACTGGTGCTATAGAAATTAATTGACTTTTTATCCTACTCCTCCTCCTTCACGACATCCTCCAAAGCATCAATAATATTCGTCAATTCTATAAAATCTTCTACGGATAAAACTTCTGGTCGCAAAGTGAAAACATGTTGTTCCATGATATTTCCCTTCAGCATTCCCTTCAAAGAATTTCGCAAGGTTTTTCTTCGTTGGTTGAAACCCATTTTCACCACTTGAATGAATAATTTTTCATTACAAGGCATTTTATCGCGGGAATTTCGGGTACAACGAATAACACCCGATTGAACTTTTGGTGGTGGATTAAACAATTGTGCATCAACCGTGAAACAATATTCTATATCGTAAAAAGCTTGTGTTAAGACAGAAATGATTCCGTACACTTTTGATCCTGGTTTTTCTGCGATACGCATGGCCATTTCTTTTTGAAACATGCCCATAATTTCCGGAACCAAGTCGCGGTATTCAATGCATTTGAATACAATTTGCGAGGAAATATTATAAGGGAAATTTCCAACTACAGCAAATTGCTCTCCGTCGAAAATGTCATTTAAATCGCTTTTCAAGAAATCAGCTTCAATGACTCTATTCTCCAATTGCGGATAATTGGCTTTCAAAAATGCAACTGAATCCCAATCAATTTCCATTACTTTAACATCCAAGTCTTTGTTTTCAAGAATGTACTGCGTTATTGCGCCCATTCCTGGTCCAACTTCAAGAACTCGATTGCAGCCAAAATGTGATTTGTATTGACTCGCAATTTTCTTACACATGTTCTTATCAGTAAGAAAATGTTGGCCCAAATGTTTTTTTGGATTTACGGTCGCGCCATCTCGTTTGCCGCCTCTATAGCTTTCTTTTTTTAAACTCATTTTGCTTTAAATTCTTCAACAACATTCAAAAAAGTACGGAACGTAGCAAATTTACCTGCCCATTTTTCGTTGAATTCTTTACGTAATGCCACGGCGTGATTAGCTTCGTAATGATCATACATTTCTTGACTTGAACACAAATAAGTTGTCGCGTACGTCATTCCGCCTTCTTCTTCGCCATTCACGCGACAAAGTCGTGCTTCCAAAAAACAGCCCGATTCAATTACTTCAGGAATATGCTTCTCACGCATATAGGCAACCCACTCTTCGCTTACCGATGGATCAATACTTACGGTTACATTGTACAAAATCATGTACAAAATTACATAAAAACGAGTTCTTTACGCCCATCATTCGCGCCAGCCTGATTTTTATTTATCTTCGCAACGATGTTAAAATGGTTTATCGGAAATCGCCCCATTGTTTTACTGCTTTTACCAGTTGTCATTGGCATATACGTCGTGCTGAACCTTTGGTCCAATTATTATGAATATTCAGAATTTACCAACCTTGGGATTTGGGGCGACCGATTCGCATTTCCAAGTTTACTCACTTTAATACTTGGCCCTTCCTTCGTTTTAATAAATGCTGTTTTCCTGACCAACCTTTTTAATAAAAATAGTTTTATTGATAGAAATACCTATATCACTTCTCTTATATACGTTGCTTATTACAGCTTTTATCACAGCTTTTATCAGTTGGATGGACTCGCTATTTCCCACACCCTTTTGATATTGACTTTATTTGAAATATTCAAATTACAAGTAAATGTGGATGGTAAAAAGGCCGTGTTCAACGCTGGATTTTTCGCCGGTTTGGCAATGACTTTCCATCCGGCTCTTCTATTAATACTACCATTTTTAATCATTATGGTTCTAATTATTCGACCTTTTATTTTTAGAGAATTTATCCTACTTCTTGTCGGCTTTTTTGTTCCATTGATTTATGCGTATGCTTATTATTGGTTCAACAACAACGAAATAAATATGCGTTTGATTACGGTTTCTACCGATTTCACAAAATTAAGAATTGATTTTCTCGTAACGGCTTTTCTCTTCATTTTCACTGTTTTACTTAGCTTTTTAGCTGTTAATAAACAGAGTAGAAAAACATCTATCCGCGCTAAGCGACTAATGCGTGTACTTTTAGTTTTTTCAATTTGCTGCATTGCACTTGGCAGTTTGGGTTATATTTTCTTTGGTCAAATTGAACGATTTAGCTTGCTGTTTATTCCCTTAAGTTTCTTTTTAACCTTCGGATTACAAATAAAGTCCTACCAATGGCTCAACAGCGCCCTCCTTTATTTGATTTTGGCTTATGGCATTGGAAAACTTTTCCTTTGGAATTGACCCAAAACATCGTTAAAATTGACTAATTTTACACCCGAATAAAACGAATAAAAATGAAGTTTGGTGTAGTAACTTTTCCCGGATCCAACTGTGACGAAGACATAGTTTACGTTTTAGAAACCCTTTTAAAACAGAAGGTTGAAAGGCTTTGGCACAAGGATACAGATTTAAAAGGTGTTGATTTTGTTGTTCTTCCAGGAGGTTTTTCCTACGGAGATTACTTGCGTTCGGGTGCTTTGGCGAAGCTTTCGCCAATCATGACATCTGTTATTGAGCACGCAAAAGCGGGCAAATACGTAATGGGAATTTGCAATGGTTTCCAAATCTTAACAGAATCTGGACTTTTAGATGGTGCTCTTCTTCACAACGATACACAGAAATTTATCTGTAAAAATGTGTTTTTAAAGCCGGTGAATGATTCAACAGGAATTACTAAAGGATTGGATATTACGAAAAACTATAAAATTCCAATCGCTCACGGTGAAGGACGTTTTTATGCCGATGATGCTACCATTCAAAAATTAATCGACAAAAAACAAATACTTTTTCAATACGTCGACGAAAATGGGGAAGCCACTGACGAAGCAAATCCCAATGGATCATTACACAATATCGCTGGGATTTGTAATGAAGGGCGCAATGTTTTTGGCATGATGCCTCATCCCGAGAGAGCTGCTGATAGAGATTTGGCGAACGAGGACGGAAAAGCATTTTTTGAATCAATTTTACATTATTGCTAAGGCAAAAATTATGAGAGTTTTACTATTGGGATCAGGCGGCCGAGAACACGCTTTGGCATGGAAAATTGCCAAAAGTTCTATTTTGGAAGCATTATTCATTGCCCCAGGAAATGCCGGAACACGAAACCATGGTACAAACGTGGCTATTCAACCCACTGATTTCCTCGCTATAGAAAAATTTGTGTTGTCTGAAAATATCGACATGGTCGTTGTCGGCCCTGAGGACGCACTAGTTCTTGGTATTCACGACTACTTTTTGGCGAATGAACATCTTGCAAAAATTGGTGTTATCGGTCCACAAAAAGAAGCCGCTCAACTCGAAGGAAGTAAAGATTTTGCCAAACAGTTTATGGCTCGTCATAATATTCCTACCGCGAAATACGGAACATTTACAAAAAATAAGCTAGAAGAAGGTCATGCATTTTTAAGCAAGATGCTTCCACCTTATGTTTTAAAAGCAGATGGTTTAGCTAGTGGCAAAGGTGTTTTAATCCTTGACGATTTAGAAGAAGCAAAAAAAGAATTGACAAAAATGCTTGAGGGCAAATTTGGTCAAGCGAGCGAAAAAGTTGTCGTTGAACAATTTCTAACGGGAATAGAATGTTCTGTTTTCGTAATTACGGACGGTGATTCTTATAAATTGCTACCTGAAGCGAAAGATTACAAACGAATCGGGGAGGGCGATACCGGATTAAATACTGGCGGTATGGGTGCGATTTCACCTGTTCCTTTTGCTAATGCCGCATTCATGGATAAAGTAAAAAATCAGGTTATTATCCCGACCATAAAAGGATTAAAATCGGAAAATATTCCCTACAAAGGATTCGTGTTTTTTGGTTTAATCAGCGTGAAAGGCGAGCCATTTGTAATTGAATACAATTGCCGAATGGGTGATCCAGAGACGGAAGTAGTAATGCCGCGTTTGAAATCTGATCTTTTAGATCTTTTTGAAGGTGTGCAATCAAACACCTTATCCGAAAGAGATGTTCAATTTGACGATCGTTGCGCCGCAACAGTTATGATGGTTTCAGGAGGATATCCAAACGAATTTGAAAAAGGCAAACAAATATATGGTCTAAACGCAATTGTAAATTCCATGGTTTTCCACGCAGGCACAAAAGCAGATGGTCCTGCCGTTATCTCTTCTGGTGGTCGTGTTTTGGCAGTAACATCTTACGGAAAAAATCTAGAGATGGCTTTAAATAAATCATACACATCTATTGAACACATCGAATTTGAGAAAGCCAATTATCGTAAAGATATTGGTTTTGATGTTGTTGATAGAGTAATTTAGTGCTATCTTCGAAATAGGCGAATGGACTCTTCATATCTGATCATAATTTTTACCCTTCTTTTTTCAGCCCTTTTCTCAGGTATGGAAATCGCTTTTATTTCTTCCAATCGACTTAAAGTTGAATTGGATAGATCGAAGGGGACTCTTGTTGGGAAAATATTAGGTGGTTTCTATCGAAATGAGTCGCGCTTTATAGCTATGCTTTTGCTTGGCAATAATTTTGTTCTTGTCCTTTTCGGTATATATGCAGCAATGTTACTTGACCCAATACTCGGTTCTTGGGGGCTTGAGCAGGACAGTTTTATTTTACTGATTCAAACAATTATTTCAACAATTTTAGTGTTAATTCTTGCTGAGTTTCTACCCAAAGCGCTAGTTCAAATCAACCCAAATTATTTTCTTAGACTGGCTGCAATTCCCATGTACATTATTTCTGTGATTTTGTATTTGCCAACAGAAATTATTCTCTTTTTGAGTAACCTCATCTTAAAGTTATTAAAAACGAAAGATGATACTACAGAAAAGGTTTTCTCAAAAATAGATTTAGCTCATTACGTGCAGGATCTAAATGACCGAATCAAAGAAGAAGAGGATTTTGGTAACGAAATGCAAATTCTTCAGAATGCATTGGATTTTTCTAGTCTCAAAGCAAGAGATTGTATGATTCCTCGTACAGAAATTGTAGGTATAGAAGTAGAAGAAGATATTTCTGTATTGCTCAATACTTTTGTTCAAACAGGGCTTTCAAAAATCTTGGTTTACAGGGAAAATATAGACAATATTATAGGTTACGTGCATTCCTATGAAATGTTCAAAATGCCGAAAACAATAAAACAAATCTTGTTGCCAATTGCATTTGTGCCAGAGGCAATTCCAGGAAAAGAATTGTTAGAAATGTTTACCAACCAATCTGGAAACGTGGCAATTGTTGTAGATGAATACGGCGGGACAGCTGGGATTATTACAATTGAAGATGTTATCGAAGAAATTTTTGGCGACATTGAAGATGAACACGACAGTGAAGAGTGGATGGAAGAAGTAATCGGACCAAAAGAGTGGCGTTTTTCAGCACGAGCTGATATCGATTATCTTAATGATTCCTTCAATATAAATATCCCTGAATCCCCCGATTACGAGACTTTGGGCGGACTAATTTTATATCATCTAGAATCAATCCCCGAACTCGGAGCAATTTTAGAAGTTGAACCGTTCACGTTTATTATAGAAGAAGTCAGCGACAGAAGAATAGAAGTGGTCCGAATTTTAAAAAAATGAAAAGCCTTTTAGTTTGTTTTCTTCTTGTGGTTTCCTCTTTTGCACTTTCTCAAACAATTCTGGGTACAATTCCTGAAAAATTAAGAGAAATTTCTGGACTCGTTTTTATCAATGACAGTGTTTTAGTTGGTCATAACGATGGCGGAAATGCTGCAAAAATCTTTTTTCTTAACCTCGAGGGAAAAATACTTCATGACGTAAAAATAACTAATGCTAAAAACGAAGATTGGGAGGATATAACCTTTGATGGGAAAGATTATTTGTACATCGGAGATATCGGCAACAATGAAAATAAGCGCAAGGATTTATGCATCTATAAAATTTCTTTGAAAGATGCTCTAGAAAATGATTCTGCTTCAGCTCAGGTTTTAAAATTTAATTACCCGAACCAAACTGAATTTCCTCCAGCAAACAATGATTTGCATTTTGACGCGGAAGCCCTTTGCTTTTATAAAGACTCGCTTTATATTTTCACAAAATGTCGCACAGAACCGTGGGACGGTAATAGTTACGTGTATTCTTTAGCAACCGACTTAAGTAAACAACAAGCAAATTTTAGAAGTGCATTTTATGTTGGTAAATCCGGTTGGTGGCAGGATGCAATAACCGGCGCAGATATACAAGGAGAATATTGTTACTTAACAACATACAATCGCTTGATGATATATCGTATTGTCAAGGGACAAATATTCTTCGATCACAGAATTTATTTGAAACCGATAACCCAAAAAGAATCAATCGCCGTTAATGGCAAAGGAAGGATGATTATCGCTGACGAGAGACATCCGGCGCTTGGAGGCGGTTTTCTTTATGAGGTGACCAAAACTACAAACAAAAAAAAGAAATGATCAATTTAGAGCAATTCGAAGCAATAATTTTTGATATGGATGGGACTCTAATTGATTCTGAACCCTTGTGGAAGATAGCTATGGAAGCTGTTTTTGAAGAAGTTGGTTTCCCTTTGACGAAAAAAGATTTTCAGAAAACTGTTGGTTTGAGATTGGATGAAGTGATTACTTACTGGTACTCCGTTGCTCCTTGGGAGACTTATTCCATAGAAGAAGTTGAATCAAAAATCATTCATCGTATGGTGAATTTAATCCGCGAAAATGGGTCACCTCTGCCGGGTGTAATTGAAACGATTACTTATTTGCGCAGTAAGAATATAAAAATTGGTTTAGGAACTTCCTCCTACGAAATTTTAATTAAAACGGTTCTTTCTGTCCTAAATATTGAAAAAGAGTTTGATTTCGTTCATTCTGCTGAACACGAAAAATACGGCAAGCCCCATCCTGCCGTATACTTGACGATTGCGGATAAGTTCATGGTTAGTCCAACTAAATGTCTGGTTATTGAAGATTCTTTAACTGGAATTATTGCAGGTAAAGCGGCTAAAATGACGGTTGTTGCAATCCCAGAGAAAACACACGAAATAAATCCAAAATTGATCCTTGCCGATTTCGAGTTCGAAAATATGCTTGCATTTTTGAAAGAAATTCAATCATGAAACGCTTTTTCCTTCATCTCTCCTATGATGGAACGAAATACCGAGGTTGGCAAACGCAAGCCGGTGTTGCGAGTGTACAGGAAGTTCTTGAACGGGAATTATCAAAGATTTTAAAAGTTCCAACGCGTCTTTTTGGTTGTGGAAGAACAGATGCTCGTGTTCATGCAAGTCAGTATTTTGCACATTTCAAAAGTTCATTTGAAGGGAAATTTGATTTGCTTTTTCGTTTAAATAAAAACTTACCTGATGATATTTCTGTGCATGAAATAATACCTGTTACGATGAAAAATCACGCTCGTTACCATGCGATAGAACGAACGTATAACTATTTTTTACACACCAAAAAAATCGCTCATCTTTCCAATTTATCGACCCTCTATCAGAAGGAAATTTTAGATTTTAACAAAATGAAAGAAGCTGTTGGGTTGATTCCAAATTATACCGACTTTGCCGCTTTCTGTAAAACACCCGCCATTCATAAATCTACTTTTTGCCTCGTGAAAAGTGTGAAATTCAGTTCAAACCAAAACAACACACAATTTTGTTTTGAAATAACTGCCAACCGTTTTATCCGTGGCATGATTCGGAATTTGATGGCCAGAATAATACAAGTTGGCAACGGTGAAATCACCATTAGTGAATTCCAGGATTATCTGAGTCTAAAACGAGTTGAGCAATTGCCAATTGCGGCGCATCCACAAGGATTGTATTTGACTAAAATAGTATATCCCTTTTTAGAATCGCAGCCCTTCTATGAGCCAAAAGGGAGTATACTTGCTACAAAAAAAGGCGTTTGGTCGGAATAATTAAGCGCGGATTATTAGGCGTCAAGAACTCCCTCAACCCATACTTTGCCCCACATTTCTTTTTCTTTATTAGACCACAAGCTTGGGAAGAAAATTCTCTTTTGAAAACGCGGAGGTAAATATTTTTGCCAATTCGTTCCACCAGTAGCATTAACATCTCCACCTTTTGTTTGCAAATAACGGACGGCCGACTTATAGTGAGACAAAGGCCAATTTACGTTTACACATAAGTCCAATTTGCGCAACTGTTCAATAATATCCTCTCTACTTTTATCTTTTGCCGGAAGCTCATTGTATTTTGCCCATAAATTACTGGAAGCTATATCTCTGGCATATTCAATAAGTCTTTTGTCGTACTCTTCCTCAAATTGAAGAAGTGTTAATGTCTTCTTTTGTGTTACAACATCTTTCGCTCCCTCTTTCCAGTAGATATTTTCATAAAGTGTTTGAATATCTTTTTCATCTTTCAAAGCTTCACGCTTATCAATTCCGACTAAATTTTTTATTTCTGTTGAATGTATTTCTATCATCCTATATTGAGCAGATTGAAACCCACTGGCTGGTAAAAGTGCCATTCTAAATTTCATGAACTCTTTGTTGTCCATTCCATCAACCATAATTTCAAAGCTTTCAATTAAAGCTCCGAAATATCTTGTAACTCGTTTTAATCTTTCTAAAAAAAAATCACCTGTAATTTCCTTTTTTAAAGAAATCATTTTATACTCGTTTAAGGTCAACTTAAAGTACAACTCCGTGATTTGATGATAAATAATAAATATTTCCTCATCGGGAAAATTGGTGCGTGGCTTTTGCAAACTCAACAAAGTCTCTAATTCAATATAGTCCCAATATTTAACATAATCTTGATACAAAAGTCCATCTAAGTATGCCATTAAATCTTGGCCGCTTGATGCGTACTTTTCATTTAAAATTTTAATTTTCTCTATTATTGCAGGAGTGATATCCATTCAGCTTTTTTAATTCAGACATTAAAAGTAAGTATTTATCTAGAAATAAATTGTATTCTGTTAAAATTCTCACATATTTAGCGCCGTGAAAAATACTATCTGTTTTCTTTAAAAAACATTACCTTGCAACTAGTTATTGTCTAAAACAAGGTTTATGAAATTAATTATCTCTTTGTCTTTTTTCTTTTTGAGTTTCTATTCGTGCGCTCAAACTTGGAGCAGCGAAATGGCATCATTGTTTTATGAAAAATGCACTAAGTGTCACAATTCTAGCGGTATCGCGCCTTTTTCACTGACAACATACGCCGAAGTCACGCCTATGGCTGGTGCGATTTATGATGCCATCAATCTCGACAGAATGCCACCTTGGCCACCAAATAATACGTATCAACAATATGTGCACGACAGAGCATTATCTGCCACACAAAAGACGAGCATTTTAAATTGGTTAACCGCTGGTGCGCCTGAGGGAAATCCAAGTTCTACTCCTCCTCCACCTATCTATTCAAGTTCAACTGTTCTTGGTTCCGGAGACTTGACTTTACAGATTCCAAATTACATGAGTAAAGCGCTAAATGGAAACGATGACTACGTCTGCTTTGCTATACCTTCAGGTTTAGGTGTTAATCGGACAATTAAATCCATCGAAATTATTCCTGGCAATAGACAAATTGTGCACCATGCACTAATTTATATCGATCCAAATGCAAGCAGCGCAACAGATACCATTGGTGGAAATTGTGCGACGCCAAGTTCACCGAATGCAACTTTAGTCACAGCTTATACGCCAGGAAGCACTCCCATGACTTTGCCAACTATTAGTCCTATGAAATTAGGCATCCCGTTTCCTGCTAATTCTAGTGTGATTTTTGCGATGCATTATCCTTCAGGTTCATACGGGCAATGGGATAGTACGAAAGTAATCTTTCACTTTTATCCGTCCGGAGAAACGGGCATTCGTCAAGTATATGCTGCTCCAATGATCCAGAATTGGACATTTGGTTTACCGCCTAATCAATTTACGAATGTTTCGGCGCAGTATCCAAATGGCTCTGCGGGATTGACGAGTGATATTTCCGTTTTAAGCGCCTTTCCGCATATGCATCTTCTTGGAGAGCAAATTAAGAGTTATGGTTTATCCCCAACTGGAGACTCTATCCCCTTAATCGATATCAAGCATTGGGATTTCCATTGGCAAGATTTCTATTTCTTCAAAAACATTCAAAAATTATCGGCCGGCTCAACTGTATTTGCAAAAGGAAGGTACAACAACACAACATCGAATTCACATAACCCATATAACCCTCCTCAATATGTTGGAGCGGGCTTAAACACTGCGGACGAAATGTTTTTGGTCTATTTTCATTTTATGACTTACCAAAATGGTGACGAAAATTACGACATGGAACAATTGATGACAGCGAGTCTAAATGAATCTCAAAAAATTAATTACACGGAACTAAATGTATTTCCAAATCCATCTCCAGATGAGTTTCACATCCGTTTACCTGACGATTTGTCGAACAAAGTTGCCTCCATACGGATCTATGATTTCCAAGGAAAATTGATTCGAGAATGGGCATCGATAGCGAACACAAACGAATGGGTTTGGGACGGTAAAGGTGAAAACGCTAACGATGTAAGAAAAGGTATTTATATGCTTTCCGCTAACATCAACGGTGAATTTTATTCAACTCGACTAATTAAAAACTAGAATCACTTATTTCGAAATATCGTTCAAAACAATTTGAACCTCACGGTCCGTCTGATTCACAATTAAGAAATAGCCTTCTTCTAACCAAATTTGTCGAGCAATTTCAGCCTTAAGTGTTTTTTCAATTGCCTTTTTGCTTTTTTGTATACCTGAGTTAGAAAGCGGCACAGAGAAATTATCTGCTGCAAATTTTCCAAACATCTTAAGGGTGTTTAGTGGGTATTTAAAATTCCTACTAAAGTCTCTTACTGATTTCCAATCTGATCGTTTCCCACTTATAAAATCAAAAGCATAAGCTTGAAATGCTCCTGAAAAACGCAATCTGTTATAGTATTCTTCATTATCCGAGGTGTCGAGAGGAATAAATATATCTGGCATAATTCCGCCCCCGCCATAAACCGTTCTTCCTTTTCTTGTTTTAAATTTTAGAGAATCCACAAACAACGAACTATCAGGGGCAAACAACTCTCCACTCATCATTCTGTCATAATTATCACTGTAGTAATCCTCCATGTTTCCGTTGTATTCTTTTTGTATACATCGGCCTGAAGGCGTATAATATCTTGCTACTGTTAAACGCAAATTGCTTCCGTCCCTTAAATTAAAATCTCCTTGAACGAGACCTTTTCCAAAACTTCTTCTTCCGTAAATTTTCGCTCTGTCGTTGTCTTGAAGGGCTCCGGCTAAAATCTCACTGGCTGATGCAGAGTATTGATTAATTAAGACGTCTGCTTCTATTTTTTCTAAAAGCCCGCCTCCCGAAGACAAATAACGTTGTGTTTTCGAATTTTCTCCTCTCGTCTCGAGTATCGTCATTCCTTTGGGTAGAAATTCATCCGCTATTTCAACCGCCGTTGACAAAACACCTCCGCCATTATTGCGTAAGTCGAGTATTAACTTGGTCATCCCTTTTTGCAACAATTCCATTGATGCCTCCTTAAATTCGTAGCTGGTTGTTACAGAAAAAGACTCGATATGAATAAACCCGACATTTTCATTTATCATGTATGAAGCTGTAACAGAAGGAATTGCGATTGAACCCCTTGTAATCTTTGCGTTTTTTGTTTCTCCGTTTCGTTCTACTCTAACATCCACTATGGTGCCTTCTTTTCCCTTCAGAAGTTCCATAACCTTATCGTTTGAAATTTTCACTCCCGCTACTTTTTTGCCGTCAACGGAAATAATTTTATCGCCTGCTTTGACTCCTGCAAGAATAGATGGTGAGCCTTGTATAACGTGCGTAATACAGACAGTGTCCCTAAGCACCATAAATCGCACTCCAATACCCCCAAATTTTCCTTCGATGGACTCTTTTACACCCATCATATCTTTAGCCGCAATATAGTTACTATGTGGGTCGAGTTTGTGTAACATATCAGAAATCGTTTCCTCAAAAAGCTTTTCGCCATTTACGTCATCAACATATCGTTTATCTAAAACCTCAAGGATGTCCTGAATTTTCTGATACTTTTCTCCTTTTTGTTCTGCAAAAGTGTAATTCGTTTTTGGCGCCAAATAAAAACCCAAACCCAAACCTATTGCTATTGCACAAGCGAGACCTAAAGGAATTAAATAATAATTTTTTGGATTATTCTCCATGTGTTAACTTTTCTAGTTGTTCTATTTCTATATCTGATTCCTTCAAAAAATCAATCCCTGAACTATCTTTGTATCCATTCGTATAAACGACCCGTTTAATTCCCGCTTGAAGAATCAGTTTACTGCACTCTTTACACGGAGATAACGTTAAGTATAACGTTGCGCCTTTACAATTGTTTGTTGATTTTGCAACTTTTAGAATCGCATTTGCTTCAGCATGCAAAACATACCATTGTGTTTCCCCTTTTTCGTTCTCACAACAATTATCAAACCCTGCAGGTGTGCCGTTATAACCGTCTGATATAATCATTTGATCTTTGACAATTATGGCCCCAACTTTTTTTCGGGAGCAATGAGATAATTCCGCCCATTGTTGAGCCATTCTCAAATAAGCTGCGTCATAACGCCTTTGTTTTGCTTCTTTCATGTTCATTACAAAATTAAAAGGTTTTCTGTTTAAGCCTTCTTTTTTATCTGAAATTAAGATTTTATCATAAAACTTGATTACCACAATAAACAAATAAACACGATTAATCCCAAGTGCCGCCCGTAAGAAAGCTGAAACGTTTTCTCAAGATAGTGTGTAAAATTAATCCTCATTTTTTTTGACAAGATCTCGTATTACTAATAATTCACTGATTTGGCAAACCGAAACAGATATGATCAATTTCAAAAAACACCTTATGTTCTTATTTTTATACCTCGTAGAAAATTTCTAAAAGCTATCTGCTTTTGTGAAGTTCTCCAATAGTGTTGGGCGACCAACTAAACTGATTTGGAGAGTGGTCAATCAACATCCAAATCGTTCAATTAGCCTATTGTAAAATCTCTTTTCTAAGAGGAGATTTTTTTATGTGCTAAAAATTATATCGTTTTGACATTCCTTGTCTTAAATTCAAATAAGGCATTACTTTAATTTGTATTTTGTCCAAAAGAAAAAAAATATTTAAACCTATTATTTATGGATTATATTGCCATTCTAGACGGCTTTGGAATATTTGTTTTTGTAATAAGTGGCGTATTAACGGCCATTGACAAAGGATTTGACGTTGTAGGCGCATCAATAATTGGAATGGTTACAGCACTTGGTGGCGGAACGCTTAGAGATGTTATGATAGGCGAAACCCCTGTTGGATGGATGCAAAATCAATCGTATTTGATCATCGTTTTCTGCGCTATACTTTGTTCCTATCTTTTTAAGAGTCGCATCATGAAATTGAAAAAGAGTATGTTCGTTTTTGATACCATTGGTATCGGCGTTTTCACAATTTTGGGTTTAGAAAAAACTCTAAATATTGGACTAGATATACCTGTCGCTCTGTTAATGGGAATCGTCACTGCTGTTTTTGGAGGTGTACTTCGAGATGTTTTGTGTGCAGAAATACCACTTATTTTCAGAAGAGAAATTTATGCTTCTGCCTGCCTTGCTGGTGGTTTAGTGTTTTTGCTTTTGACAAAAATAACAGCCGTTCTTGCTATAAGTATGGGGATATCCATGTTGACGGTTTTCCTTATCCGTTATTTTGCGGTTAAAAAGAAATGGTCGTTGAATTTTGGGGATAGAAGCTAACTGTTGCCCGCAATTTTCTTTTTAGTTGTAATTAACTTTTTACTCACCCCGAAACAACTTACTAAATATCGAGTACTTCTTCTCAGCATATATATTTATCGAAATGACCAAACCGATAACAGCCAAAATCAAAAATAGAGGAACAAGAACATATAGCCAGCCTCCTTTGGAAATAAGTGATAAACCTAGGACGATTAGGAATACAAATGAAAGACTCCAATAAGAGGTGCTACCTTTTTTTGGAGCTGCTTGGCTAATTAATTTCGGAAATAAATCGGACCAAAGAAAAGCGGTTAACATCAAAGTTGTTAAAGTACAGAAGTAAAATAATAGGACGAAAAAATAATCTGACTGAACCAAGAAGACCAAAGAAAAAGTGATTATTATATCCATTATTATCGGATACTTTATTGTTTGCCACAGAAATAAGAACATGCCTTTACTATTCCCTGATCGTATTTCTAAATTAAGCCAAGCACTTCTCCAAAAACCCCAAAAATTATTGAAAATATAGGTGAATATAATAGCCGGCGAAATAAACAACCAATAAAATCCTTTGCCCTCAAAAATGTGCCCTTGACCTGATTGATAGAAATAAATATCGAACCCAATAATGATGGTTTTCATGGTAAATCCCATCAAAAGTGGTGTTCATATGTTTTTATTATTTAAAATCATTTTTAGCGCCCACGATCGATTTCTCTTCTTTGTCGTGACCTTCTTTTTTTCAATAATGTTCAAATCGAGGAAAAAGCCAAGCAAAAACAAAAGTGTGTTTAGTAGAATTAAAAAAAGAATAAACCAGTATGAATTAATCAACAGAGAAACTGCCACTGTCAAGGACAGAGCCGCAATAAGGTAAGATATACTGTTCTTTTTTTGGCGGAAATCTATAAAATATTGAACCGTTCGTCGAAGAAAATGACTGGCTGACAAGATAAATAGAACAGAAAAAAAGATTGAAATTCCTTTTCCTCCCGCAATAAGCAAAGTGCCGATTAAAAACCAAATCCACATAAAGAAATAAACATTCTGGAAATCTAAAGCGAGAGAATACAAATACCGTTGAAATGCCGAAACAGGCTGATACTTCAACAAGTTTTGTCGCATTGGCATTTAGGTAGGTTTGAACATTCTCATAAAAGGCATATAAACAGCAAGGGCAATTACAATTTTGGAAATCCAATCAATGGGAAGTTCTTTCAATTCTCCTTTGCCTGCAAACACAAGAAGAAATCCAAAACCTAATCCGTAGATCATTAGAAAGATAAATCCAAGAATAAAGCCGATGAAATTCATTGTTTTTTTAGGTTCCGCAGATACTGCTTAAACCGAATTTTGGACATTGTAGCAATAATATCCAACTAATATTATTAAGTTCTGATTCGTTCGGTTGCAAAATCTTCAATAGTGCAGAGTCTAATGCGTCTGCCCCGGATTTAGTGAACTCATCTAGTGTTAATCAAAGATTAATTCCGTTTTGTCTAGCACGCCTATTCGCGTTGCAACCTTTTGAACGTAAGTTAAATCATGTGAGGAAATAAAAATCGTACGATCTAATCTTTGGTATTTCTTTATAAAAATCACCATTTGGTTCGCTACCAACGGATCTAATCCTGAAAAAGGTTCGTCTAAAATCAATATTTCAAGCGTATGAATTACCGCAGCACAAAAAGCAATTTTCTTTTTCATTCCGGTAAAATATTTGCCTATATTTTTATCTAAATCGCTCTCGTTTTCAAAGAAATAATGAAACAAGTCCTGAATTCTTTTTTCCAAAACGTCTTTCGGGAGTTTGTAGATTCGACCGACAAATCTCAAATAATCCAGTCCTGAAATTTCTTCAATCAAAGCTATGTTGTCCATTGCAACGCCTAATTTTTGTTTGTCCGCTTCCGTCAATTCATTGTACTTTTTTCCTTGAATTTCTATCGTTCCTCTATCGACTTCCACCAAGTCTAAAGGAATACTAATTAATGTGGTTTTCCCTGCCCCATTTTTCCCTAAAAGACAGAAAACTTCATTGTTGTTGATCTTCAGGTTGATGTTTTTCAGGACTTCAGTTTTCGAATAAGATTTGCTTATGTTTTCAATTTTTATTATTGAATTTCAGTTTCTGTAATAATACTGGAGATGGAAATATACTTTAATTACACGAACTTCAAATCACGGCGTAAACTTATACCCAACTCCGCGAATAGAATGAAAGTAAATAGGATGTTTAGGATCCTCCTCAAAAATTTTTCGAAAGACTAATATGTAATTATCTATTGTTCTGCTCGTTGGGAAAATATCCTTTCCCCATAGTCTATCAAGAATTTCGTCTCTCGAAACGACTTGTCCCTCTTTTTCGGCAAACAATTGTAAGAGCTCTATTTCACGTTTGGTCAACTCCATTTTCTCTGAAGACTCACTTTCTGTAACTTCAAACGTTATGGTATTGATGGTCTTATTACCTATCTTTAGATTTGACTTATCTAGACCTTTTTCGGGTAATAAATTGTTAATTCTCAGCAATAACTCTTCTAAATCAAAGGGCTTAGGCAAATAGTCGTTGGCACCTAGCTTCAGACCTTGGATTCGATCATGCGTGCTTCCCTTTGCTGATAAAATGATCGTTGGAACTTGAGAAATCTTTCGTATTTCTGTCAAAATCTCAAATCCAGTTTTTTCTGGCAACATAACATCTAAAATTAGTAAGTCCGACGATAACAATTGTGATAAATTGCGAATTGCGTCGCCCCCGTGGTTAAAAACGAATACTTCAAAATTTTCCATTTCTAAATTCAAACGAAGCATCTCAGCTATACTTGTTTCATCTTCAACGATCGTAATTCTTTGCATTTTTTGACGGTATTTTGTATAAAAATGCAAAAAAATAAAGAATCTTCTAACACTTGCATCAATTATACTCTAAACCCTCCATTTTCTCGAAAAATCTCCTTAATCTTACAGTCCAATTGAGAATAAACATGATTACACCCAAAAAGATAAATTCAGCACTAATTTCAGTATTTGACAAGTCCGGTTTAGAGCCTATTGTTCAGGAACTTGCGAAAAACAATGTTGAAATATTTTCTACTGGTGGTACACAGAAATTTATTGAAGAATTAGGAATCACTGTTACGCCTGTTGAAGAATTAACTTCTTTCCCTTCAATTTTAGGTGGGCGCGTGAAAACGCTTCATCCGAAAATTTTTGGGGGCATTCTTCACCGAAGAGGTTTGAGTGAAGACCTGGAACAAATTAATGCCTATGACATCCCGCCTATCGATTTAGTTATAGTTGATCTTTACCCATTTGAAGCAACCGTTATTTCTGGAGCAAGTCAAGAAGACATCATTGAAAAAATAGACATTGGTGGAATTTCTTTGATCCGCGCCGCTGCGAAAAACTACACGGATGTAGTAATCCTTCCGTCTCAAAAAAGTTATGCTGAATTTCTGAAAATTTATTATGCCAACGCCGGAACGGCACTAGAAGAAAGAAAATCTTTCGCAATGCAAGCTTTCAATGTCAGCTCTCATTACGACACACATATTTTCAACTATTTCAACGATGAAACGCAGGATTTATTCAAACAAAGTATTTTAAATTCTAGTATACTTCGATACGGTGAAAACCCGCATCAAAAAGGGGTTTTCTACGGCGACATGGACATTTTGTTTGATAAATTACACGGAAAAGAATTATCTTACAACAACTTGTTGGATATCGACGCAGCTGTTCATTTGATTCATGATTTTCAAAATGATGCGCCAACCTTTGCAATCATGAAGCACAACAATGCTTGCGGCTTAGCGACTCGCTCTACCTTGAAAGAAGCTTACTCAGCAGCGCTAGAGGCTGACCCTGTTTCAGCATTTGGCGGAATCTTAATTTCAAACACAACAATTGATTTGGCAACTGCGGAAATGATTAATACTTTGTTCTGTGAAGTGGTTATCGCTCCCAAGTTTAATGACGACGCCCTAGAACTTTTGAAATCTAAAAAGAACCGCGTGCTTTTGGTTCAAAAATTATTTGATTTTCCAACGAAACAGTTCAGAACTATTTTGAATGGTGTTTTAGAACAAGACAGAGATATCTTGTCAGAGGAAAAAGAGAGTTTACAAACAATAACGTCGAAAGCTCCAACGAGCGCAGAAATAGAAGATTTATTATTTGCTAATAAATTAGTGAAACACACAAAATCCAATACAATTGTCATTGCTAGAAACAAACAACTTCTGGCGAGTGGAACTGGGCAAACTTCCCGTGTCGATGCATTGAATCAAGCAATTCACAAAGCAAAAACGTTTAAATTCGATTTGAATGGCGCTGTTATGGCTTCAGATGCGTTTTTTCCTTTCCCTGACTGCGTTGAGATTGCTCACAATGAGGGCATTAATACGATTATACAGCCTGGAGGATCAATCAAAGATGATTTGTCAATTGCGTACTGCAACGAAAATGGAATGGCAATGGTAACGACTGGCAACAGACATTTCAAACATTAAAATAAATATTTTAATCGTAATTGAAACTTTTTAGTTTTTTTTACGAATAAGAATGGAATATATTACTCATCTTAGAGCGAACAAATACAAAAATGGGATTATTTAGCTTTCTTACACAGGAAATCGCCATCGACTTAGGTACTGCAAATACCTTGATCATCATGAATGATAAAGTGGTCGTGGATGAGCCATCTATTGTTGCAAAAGACATTCAAACCAACCGCATCGTTGCTATTGGGAAGAAAGCACAGCAAATGCACGGTAAAACGCACAAACTTATTGAGACCGTTCGTCCTTTAAAAGATGGTGTAATTGCCGATTTCCAAAGTGCCGAACAAATGATTCGTGGATTTATTAAAATGATTAATCCAGGGAAAAGATTGTTTAATCCCTCACTTCGAATGGTGATTTGTATTCCTTCTGGAATTACAGAAGTTGAAAAACGCGCCGTTAGAGATAGTGCTGAACACGCTGGCGCAAAAGAAGTTTACTTAATTCATGAACCTATGGCTGCAGCAATCGGAATAGGGATTGATGTAGAAGAACCAATGGGAAACATGATTATCGACATAGGCGGTGGTACGACTGAAATTGCGGTAATTGCCTTGGGCGGAATTGTATGTGACAAGTCTATCCGAATTGCTGGAGATGATTTCTCTTCCGATATTGAAGAATATATGCGCCGTCAACACAACATTCTTGTTGGCGAAAGAACGGCTGAACAAATTAAAATCGAAGTGGGTTCTGCTCTTACGGAGCTAGAAAATCCACCTGCTGATTTCGCCGTTCGTGGCCGGGATTTAATGACCGGGATTCCAAAAGAAATTATTGTTTCATATTCTGAAGTAGCTCACGCTCTGGATAAAACAATTTCAAAAATTGAAGAAGCAATTCTTTCTGCCTTGGAAATGACTCCGCCAGAATTGTCCGCTGATATATTCAAAACTGGCATCTATTTAGCTGGTGGAGGTTCTATGTTGCGCGGTTTGGATAAACGTATTTCAGCTAAAACAAAATTACCTGTTCACATAGCTGAAGACCCTCTTCGCGCTGTTGCTCGTGGAACGAGTATTGCTCTAAAAAACATTCATCGTTTCCAGTTCTTGATTAGAGACTAAACAAACATGTGAGTAAAGCGCCAAGTAACAAATGAGAAAATTATTTGCTTTTTTTAGACGATTTCAAATTTTCTTACTTTTTGCTGCGCTACAATTTCTCGTGCTTTCAAATTATTTTACTTACTCATATTTTCCAAGATCTCGCTATCTTTCAACGGCAAATAACGTTGCCGGCACCCTCTGGAAAACACAAAATGAACTCACTAAATACCTTAACTTAGGAAATAGTAATCGTGATTTAAGCTTTGCGAACAAAAGGTTGCGGGAAAAACTGCCACAAAGTTTTATTAAACTCGATTACAATCAAATAAAAATTGAGGATACATTATACCAGGTTCAATATGAATATACACCTGCAACTGTCCTTAATTCCACCCACGACAAGGCAAATAATTTTCTAACCTTAAACATTGGCAATAAACAAGGAGTTAAACGTGGAATGGGTGTCATTTGCGACAAAGGTGTTGTCGGTGTTGTTTTTAAGGTTTCTACCCATTATTCACTCGTTAAATCTGTTCTGTCTACCAATCCAAACATAGATGTTATGCTTGAGGAAGATGGCTCGTTTGGCCTATTAAAATGGACCATTCGAAATGCGCGTTTTGCTAACTTATCTGGGATTTCAAATGATTTGCCCATAAAAAAATGGAGCAGCGTTCTTACAAGAGGTGGCGGCGGCGTTTTTCCTCGAGGAATTACAGTTGGAAAAGTATATAAAGTGAACCCTATTGAGGGTCGTGCACAGTGGGACGTCCAAATCTTATTGGCTACAAATTTTAAAAAACTACAAAATGTTTATGTAATCAAAAATATTTTGAAAAACGAGCAAGTTCAATTAGAGTCTGTTATTCCCAAAGAAGAAGATAATGAATAAATTTTTTAATCATATCACTCGCTTTGTTTTACTTGTTTTAGTTCAAGTTTTCATTTTAAATCAATTGGAAATCGGTTGGGGAATTCTCATTATGGTCTATCCTCTTTTTATCTTTTTACTTCCTTATGAATTAAACCTGTCCGCCACTTTGCTAATTAGCTTTGTTATGGGTATCTGCATAGATGCTCTGAGTAATACTTTTGGACTACATACTTCTGCTCTTTTATTTTTTGCCTACATTCGTCCTTTAATCTTTTCGAGATTTGCATCCCAAGAAGATTATGAAATGAACAAAGAAGCCAATATTTACACTTTGGGGACAACTTGGTTCGTCTTAACTTTCGGAACGCTACTTTTACTTCACCATTTATGGTTTTTCCTGTTTGAAGTCGCAAACTTCGGTGAATTCACTTATATTCTGCGCAAAACTATTCTTAGCACTATCGTTTCGTTTTTGGTTTGTGTTGGCTTACAAATTATCTTTGTACAAAAGCCAAAAGACCGATGAACTTCGATTCCAGAAAAATTGTCATTATTACATTTATTGTTTCCATAGGTTTACTTTATGCGTTTCGGCTTTTGTATATGCAAGTAATTGACGATACCTGGACCTTGCGAGCTCAAGAAATAGCTGAAAAAAGAAAAGAAATTACCCCTCCTCGCGGCGTAATATTTGATAGAAATGGCCAAAAAATCGTTGCCAATCAAACCTACTACAACTTGATGATGGTCGAAGCCGATATTAATAATTTAGATACTGCAGCTTTCGCAAAATTAATTGATTGGACAGTGCAAAAAGTTCGTTCGCGCTTTTATCAGATTAAATTAGGAGAAGGGACTTTTTACAACAGACATACTAAAAAACGCACGTCCAATTATCAAAAAGGGAGAGCGTATCCATTTATGAAGGAACTCACTCTTGAAGAAGTTGCTGAAATCGCTCCGCACTTAGGGCGGTTCCCCGGCTTCTATGAAGAGGTAACAAGTATGCGGGACTATCCTTATCATAGTGGGGCTAATATTCTTGGTTATTTAGCTGAAGCTAACCGAGAGGATATTGAGCGGGATTCTTATTACAGAGCTGGAAATAATATGGGCAGAGCTGGTCTTGAGCGATTCTACGAAGAAGAGCTACGCGGACAAAAAGGAATCAAATATATCGTGACATCAGCTTTGAATAATGCTCTGGAACCTTTCGCTGACGGAATGTATGATACCATAGCAATGCAAAGTGCTCCAATGAAATTAGGGTTGGATATCATCCTACAAGCATACGGTGAAAAATTGATGCAAAACAAAAAAGGTTGTATCGTTGCAATAGAACCTTCTACAGGCGAAATATTATCTATGATTTCAGCACCCAGTTACGATCCAAATTTATTGGTCGGTAAAAGGAACATTGGTATTAACTACCCTAAACTTATTGCCGACCCAGATAAACCACTTTATCCGAGACCTGTGGCTTCAGAATATCCACCAGGATCAATTTTTAAATTGATTCAAGCGCTTGTTGCATTAGAAGAAGGCGTCATTAATGTTGATACTGGTTTTCCCTGTAATAAGAGTTTAGTTGGTTGTCACAATCATGGCTCTCCGTCTGATATAATGAAGGCTGTTCAATATTCTTGCAACCCTTATTTTTATCAAACAACTCGCCGTATTATTCAGCAAGGGAAAAGTAAAAACACATTTGAAGATGCTGAAATTGGATTGACAATTTGGGCGAAATACATGCATAGCTTTGGTTTGGGAGAAATATTAGGTACAGACATTACTGGACAAAGGCCCGGTAGAATTCCAGATGCCCACTATTATGATAAGTGGTACGGACATCATAGATGGGCATTTTCAACTATTCGTTCAAATTCAATTGGGCAAGGAGAAGTTGCTCTTACTCCTCTCCAAATGGCGAATTTAGCTGCAATTATAGCAAACAAAGGTTGGTTTTACACCCCTCATTTTGTAAAAGAAATTGGAGCCTCTGGGCCTCTATCCAGTTTTAATAAAAAACATTACACGAAAGTTAGCGCAAAATATTTTCCACCAATAATAGAAGGAATGCGTCGTGTTGTTAATGAAGATGGCGGCACGGGCCGACAAGCTAGAATGATCGATGTCGTCGTTTGTGGTAAAACAGGAACTGTCCAAAATCCCCATGGAAAAGATCACTCTGTATTCATCGCTTTTGCCCCTATGGATGATCCGAAAATTGCCATTGCTGTCTTTGTAGAGAATGCTGGTTTTGGTGGAACGTGGGCGGCTCCTATTGCGAGCTTGATGATTGAAAAATATCTAACTGCAAAAATAAAAGATGCAGAAAAAGAACTGCGTATCGTAGAGGCCAAACTTTCAAATATTCAATGAGATCCGACGACAAAATAGCTCAAGATATTGATTGGCCTCTTTTTGCTTGCTATATTCTTTTGGTTACCATGGGGCTAATGACTGTGTATTCTACAGCATTTGACCCTGAACATCCTCACTTCTTCGACTTTTCTCAAAAATACGGAAAGCAAGTTATGTGGGTTGGTGTTTCGCTTTTTTTAGGGCTTCTCGTTTTCTTAATTGATTCTTCAATTTACCGAAAATTCGCTGTACCTATTTATCTATTCACCTTATTCTTACTCGTCGTCGTATTATTTATGCCTGCTATTAACGGGGCGCACGCTTGGCTAGGGTTTGGGTCTTTTGGTATTCAGCCCGCCGAATTCGCTAAAATAGGAACAGCGCTTTTACTTTCTAGTTACGTCAGTAACATTAATATGAAATCGCAAAATGTGAAAACCGTTGTTATTTCCAACGCTATAATTCTCGTTCCCATGTTACTGGTAATTCTGCAGCCAGATGCAGGAACATTGATTGTTTTTACGTCATTCTTATTTGTGCTCTACCGAGAAGGTATGAGTTACGACCCTATCATTCTAAAAATCATAAACTTAATTCCAGGTGTTCGATTTAAACAAACGTGGATTGGGACACACTTCATTCCAATTTTGTTTTTCGTAGTCGTACTTTGTGTAATTACGCTTTTAGTTTCAAATAATTCTTTCAATCTACTCTTTATTCCTGATCTAAATACATCCGGAATTGTTGGAGTAATAATCGCATTAGCAATCGTCGGATTTGTCGTTTACCTGATTTTAAGTAGAATGGCTTCTCGTAGGGAAAGAAAACAGGCAGTTATTGTTGTCCTAATTGCTTTTACTCTTTCCTCTATTTTAGCTTTATCGGTGAACTTTCTTTTTCAAGGGTTAGCGCCTCACCAAAAGGACCGTATTGAATTAGTTTTAGGCTTGAACGAGGATCAAGACGGCGCAGATTACAATAGAAATCGAGCAATGGCAGCTGTCGGATCTGGTGGCGCATTTGGAAAAGGATATACAAAAGCATCTCTTTCAAGCGTTCAAAGTAATCACGTACCCGAAAGTGAAACCGATTTCATCTTTTGTCCATTTGCAGAAGAATGGGGGTTTGCTGGAAGTTTATTTCTCATCAGTGTTTATATATTCATGCTCCTGCGCATTATAATTATCGCAGAACGACAAAGAAGCCGTTATTATCGAATCTATGCTTATTCAGTTGGTATGATTCTCTTTTATCACTTTGCTATCAACATTGGAATGAACATCGGGTTCGCTCCTGTAATTGGGATTCCTTTGCCGTTCTTTAGTTATGGTGGCTCCTCTATGATGTCTTTTTCTATCTTGTTGTTTGTCTTGCTAAAGTTGGACAGTCAAAGACGAGACATTCTCTACTAGACAATATTCACAAATAAAGAATAATCTTTACTTTTACAGTATATATTTGGTTCAATTATGAGCACAGCATCGAAAAAAGAAAAAAAAGTCCTATTCAATGAGGGGACAAAGAAGAAATATACAAGAATTCTATGGATATTAGGATTGCTCCCATTATTTCTTGTCCTGGCTTTGTTGTTTTTCCAACCCGAAGATTCCATGCCATCCGTTGCGATGTTGGACAATCCTCCTGAACTCTTAGCTTCCGTTGTTTATGCTGATGATGCTGAAACAGAACTGGGTCGATTTTGGAAAATCAATCGAACAAGTGTAAAATACAATGAAATATCTCCCTTCGTTATAGAAGCACTTATTTCAACTGAAGATGAACGTTTTATGGAACACTCTGGTGTTGACTTCAAAGCAATCGGTCGAGCGGTTTTAAGTGCTGGTGGAGCTGGTGGAGCTTCAACAATTACGCAACAATTAGCAAAGCTTCTCTTTACACTACAAAAACGAGATAAACAAACAGGAGTTACCTCTTCTCTTTCCGAATCTTCTTACCGGATGTTCCGGCTTCTTGGTCGACTTAATGAAAAAGCAAAAGAAAACATAATCGCTTCTCGTTTAGAAAAAAGATATACAAAAGAGGAAATAATTACGATGTACTTAAATCAATTTGATTTTTTGTACAACGCGGTTGGCATTGAAAACGCCGCAAAAGTATACTTTAATAAGGCTCCTATTAACCTAACGAAAGATGAGGCAGCAATCCTCGTTGGAATGTGTAAGAATCCGGGTCTTTTTAATCCACATACCTTTGAAGTGAAAAATTACCGAAGAAGTATCTCTTTAAATAAAGGAATTGCTATGTCAGCTGTAAGTGAAGATGAAGTTTTGGAAAGAAGAGCATCAGATAGTTTAAGAGCTGTTCAAAGACGAAATCAAGTTTTGTTTCAGTGGCTTAAAAATTCTAATAAGAAAAATCCTGCTATTAATAACCCATTAACCAGAGAAGAGTACGATCAGCTAAAATTAAAACCCATCATTACAAAATACCAAAAAGTTGATCACAAAGAAGGTGTTGCTCCCTATTTCAGAGAATCTATAAGAGCTGAGTTGACCAATCTTTTTGCCGAAACGAAGCCTGATGGTTCTTTGAAGTATGCTCGGCCCGATGGTGAAGCATGGAATATATATAATGACGGGCTGAAAATCTATACGACTATCAATTTATCTATGCAAAAATACGCTGAGAATGCGGTTGAAAAGCATATAAAAAATTACCTGCAGCCCGCTTTCGATAGAAACAATAGAGGACTAAAAAACTTTCCTTTTAGCAATTCTATTTCGGATCAAACCGTTGAAAATATCATGCGAAGTGCACGAAAAAATTCTGGTCGTTATCACGCAGGAAAACAAATCGGTAAAACGGATGAAGATCTAACAAAAGAATTTAATGAACCCGCACAAATGTCTGTTTTTTCCTGGAGCGGTGAAATTGACACCATTATGACACCGAACGATTCTATTCGCTATTACAAATCTTTTCTTCACTGTGGAATGATGTCTGTGGAACCACAAACTGGCTTCGTTAAAGCTTGGGTTGGTGGAATAAATATCGATCATTTCGCATATGACCATGTTCGACAAGGTTCCAGACAAGTTGGATCGACAATAAAGCCTTTTGTATATGCCACAGCCCTATCTATGGGAACCGCAAAACCTTGTACTGTGTTTGATGGGAATTTCTGCGTTGGTAGCTGGTGTCCAGGAGGAAAAGCAGCGGGAACAATGGCAAATGGCCTAGCCCAGTCTTCAAACCCGACAACTGTCGCTGTTATGTCCAGTATGGGGCCAGTTGCGGGAACGATCAATATAGCAAAATTCCTACAGGATGTTGATATCAATTTAGCCCAACGCGATATTACTCCTCCCATGTGTTTAGGCACCATGGACTTGTCATTGTTTCAACTTATTCCTGCACAAGCGATGTTCGTTAACCAAGGAATATTCATAACACCTTCCACGATTTTCCGAATAGAGGATCGTAATGGTAACGTTATCTACAATGCTAAACCGGTTTCGAGAGAAGTACTGAACGAAAACGTTGCCTATACTATGATTAAAATGCTTGAAGGCGTTATAAATGAAGGAACGGGAAATCGCTTAAGAAGAGCCGTTGATTATGGAAATATCCGCGTACCTATGGCTGGAAAAACCGGAACAACACAGAGTAATTCAGATGGCTGGTTTGTTGGCTTTACTCCAGAATTAGTTACTGGAGTTTGGGTTGGAGCGGAAGATCGCTCAGTGCGATTCCAGTCAACAGCTATCGGTCAAGGCGCAAGTGTTGCCTTGCCTATATATGGTTATTACATGAACGCTGTTTACAAAGATTCCAAAATTGGTCTTTCAACTACAGAATTTGAAAAGCCAACGAATTATGACCCGAAGCAATTCTCTTGTGAAGGTCAGCTCTTCGGTCCAACAAATTCTGATAACTTTGAAGAAAATCCATTTTTCTAGACATGAATAAAACAGTAAAAGACGTTAGTGAGGCATTAATAGGATTAGAAAACGGCATGACGCTTATGCTCGGCGGATTTGGTCTTTGTGGTATTCCTGAAAACTCAATTGCCGAAATGGTTAAAATGGGTGTAAAAGATTTGACGTGCATTTCTAATAACGCGGGTGTTGACGATTTCGGTTTAGGCCTATTGCTTCAAAGCAAACAAATAAAAAAAATGATCAGCTCCTACGTCGGAGAAAACGATGAATTCGAACGCCAAATGTTATCTGGCGAATTAGAAGTCGATCTTATTCCTCAGGGAAGTTTGGCAGAAAGGTGTCGTGCTGGTGGAGCTGGAATTCCTGCATTTTTCACACCTGCGGGTTATGGTACTGAAGTCGCGGAAGGAAAAGAAGTTCGTGTTTTCGATGGTAAACCACACATTTTAGAGTCTGCATTAACGGCTGATTTTGCTTTTGTTAAAGCCTGGAAAGGCGATACTGAAGGAAATCTCGTTTTTAAAGCAACAGCGCGCAACTTCAATCCAATGATGGCCATGGCTGGGAAAATAACCGTTGCAGAAGTGGAGGAATTAGTTCCTGCTGGAGAATTAGATCCAAACGAAATTCACACACCTGGGATTTTTGTACAACGTATTTTCCAAGGTGAAAAATTTGAAAAACGTATAGAACAACGTACCGTTAAACCTCGTGTTTAGATGGTCGAAAATAAACTAAAACAGGAATCGAATTATTCTATTTTCGCATGGATACTGTTTTCTTTTCTTTTTGTTTACTTATTCTTAAGAGCTTGGTTTGTTGAGCCACTTCACGATGAAGTAGCTACCTTTTTTCATTATGTAGAAACGGGTCTTATTTGGGGTGACAGAGCCTTACTTGATGCTAACAATCACCTCGTTAATAGTTATTTGTCTCATTGGTTATTCCTGATTTTTGGAGCAGATTTCTTCTGGCTGCGTTTGCCAAATGTATTGTCTTTTACCATTTTCTTTTGGGCTATTTACCAACTTGTTAAACCAATTAAGACTATTCTTTTCCGCGGTATTACTTTAGTTGCACTCACAGGAATTCCCTTCATTTTAGACTATTTTGCCTACACACGAGGATATGGAATTTCATTGGCGTTCTTTCTTGCTACACTTGTTTTTCTTTTCCGTTTTTCGAAATCACATTCAACCAAACATTTAGCTATTGCCTATTTCTTTATCATTATCGCCGTCTATTCTAATTTGACGTATTTAGTTTCGGCTATACTTGCTATATTATTTGTTTTAATCCACCAACTTTTAGCTTGGCAAGAATTGTCGTGGAGAAAACAAACCGCTTTAATTTTACTTCACGGCACATTGATTTATCTAATTTATCCAGCAATACTTTTTGCTGAAAAACTCAAAGAAGGTGGTGCTTTATACTATGGCTCACTCGATGGGTTTTGGGAAGTAACCGGAAAGACTCTAAGCGAAAACACACTTTTTTTAGACGATAACTGGTTCAAATGGATTCTGCTTCTTATCGGAGTTTTACTAATTTTCACGTTGATCACTTTATGGACAAAGACGGGAACAAAACCATTCTTTAAAAAACACGAAACACTACTTGCTTGGTTTCTATTTGGACATATTGCTGTTATTCTTTGTTTAGCTCATTTTCGGGATGTAAATTACCCTGAAGATAGAGTTGGTATGTATTTAATCCCGTTATCAATATTGCTCTTTGCGCATGTAATAAACAATTGGAAATGGTCAGCAAATGGTATTTACTTCCTCTTGGTTTTTCCTGTTTTATTCATTCCTCGCATCAATCTATCCACCTCAATTTTTTCTCCAGACGATAGAATGTCAGATGAATTTTACGCCGACGTGATAAATGAAATAAATGAAAAATCGACAATTTCAGTTTATCCATTGATGCGGTTTTCTTGGGCTTTGCAAAATAGAAAACAAAAAATTCAAAGTACTGTTTCAGACTACAAAGTATTTAATAAAGCTGCCGAACTTGTATTAACCAAAGATATTCTAAAGCTTAACATTTCTGATTTAGTTGACTATGATACAATCTCCAGAGATACAAAAAGCACTTACATTGCTTACAAACGTAAAAGGCCATTCATAAAAACAGTTCTTTTTGACAGTGCGTTTAATATTTCTGAAACGAATGCGGAGTTTATTTCATTCGGCAATTTCTTTATCCCAGATTCTCTTCGAAGCAAGAAACTACAAATTCATGTTCATGGAGACACCCACACTTCCGAATCCTTCACATTTTCAAGTATCGTGTATTCCACCTTCGATGAAAATCAGAATTCTGTAGTTTACGAGAATTGGAATCAACGCTGGTCACAAGGACTAAAAAAAGACTTCTACATGAATTTTAATTATCCTATTGATACATTTCAGCTCAATGAAAAAGAAGTTCGTGTGTATTTGTGGAATATGTATAGAGAAAAAATTTCCATTAAAAATGGTAAATTTGAAATTATCTTACTTGAATAATTATGGCACTAGATAAAAACGGAATTGCGCAAAGAATTGCGCAAGAATTGCAAGATGGCTGGTATGTAAACCTTGGAATTGGCATTCCAACATTGGTAACAAATTATATTCCAAAAGGTATAGAGGTTGAGTTTCAGTCGGAAAATGGGATTCTCGGAATGGGTTCTTTTCCCATGGACGGTGATGAAGATGCTGATCTAATCAACGCAGGAAAACAAACTATCACGGCCCAAAAAGGTGCTTCTTTCTTTGATTCAGCCATGTCTTTTGCCATGATTCGCGGTCAGCATGTTCAGTTGACGGTTCTTGGCGCTATGGAAGTTTCTCAAAATGGCGACATCGCTAACTGGAAAATTCCTGGTAAAATGGTAAAAGGAATGGGCGGCGCTATGGATTTGGTCGCTTCTGCAGATAATATCATTGTAGCAATGATGCATACCAATAGGGCTGGTGAATCTAAAATGCTAAAAGCATGTACTTTGCCACTTACAGGGGTTGCTTGCGTTAAAAAGGTGGTAACTGAACTCGCCGTACTTGAAATTAAAGATGGTAAATTTCATTTAATTGAGCGTGCACCTGGTGTTTCAGTTGAAGAAATCGTTTCCAAAACCGAGGGGGAATTAGTAGTTCCTGCGAATGTTCCTGAAATGAAATTCTAAAAATGACCAAAAACAACGCCCTTTATATTGCTGCTTTGGCATTTTCCTTTGGGTGGTTGTACTACAATTTTCAAGCATTGCCCGCTCCTATCGATTGCGGTGATGGCTTAATGCATTTCTTTATTTCTCAAGCCAGTTGGGAAAATCCTAATTATTTTCTAGACCATTGGGGTAAACCTTTATTCATTTTACTTAGCAGTCCGTTTGCGCAATTTGGTTTTGACGGGATGGTTCTCTTCAATTCTCTGGTTTTTTCATTAACCACAATTTTGGGTTGGCAAATTTTGAAGAAACTAAAGACTCCTTTGCCTTTTCAATTGGCCTTTCCTTTTTTATTATTGCTCACGCCGGATTATGCTAATACGGTTCTAGGGGGATTAACCGAGCCTTTGTTTAGTTTGTTTCTGATTGCCGCTTGTCTCGCGTGGTTAAATGATAAATATTATAGCTTTGCTTTCCTGGTCGGCTGTTTGCCTTTTCTCCGCAGTGAGGGTCAGTTAGTTGTCATTTTTACTCTTGCTTTGCTTTTATTTTCAAAGCAATGGAAAGCTCTTTCTTTTCTTGTAATTCCTTTCTGTATATACGCCATTATCGGTGTTTTCTCCTTTTCTGATTTCTGGTGGTATTTTAGTAAATCACCTTATTCTATGGATAATTCTTTCTACGGAATTGGTTCGTATTGGCATTATCTCAAAGAATTTAAAGCCTATCTCGGTCTACACGGACTTGCGATTTTTCTAGGTGGATTTGTCGTTCTGTGCTTTCAGTTTTTTCGAAAGCAACTCGGGTTTAAAATTATTGGCTTGGTGATTCTTTCTTACGGAACTTTTTTAGGAATTCTTGCGGCACACAGTTACTTCTATGGTTCCGGCCAAAATGGTTCCATGGGCCTGACGAGAATAGCAACTCAAGGTTTGCCAACTTTCCTTTTAATGAATCTGTATTTCATGGGAAAATTACTCTCTACAAGTAGAAAGCAATTTGCATTTGGAGCTTTTATATTCCCTTTACTTATTTTATTTCTGCTTTGCACAACGCCTTATTTAAAAAAGGAGAATAGCCGCATCAATAGTGCCTTAATTACAACGGGTAATTATATAAAAAATGAGCCTCTACTTAAAAATAAAACAGTTTTTGCCTATCATCCTCTTCTCGCTTATACACTCGGGTCTAATTTAAAAATGAAAAACCAGCAACTTCAGCAGTTTTCTGGAGTTACTTTTTTACAAGATAAAAGTAGGTTGACCTTTGGTGATGTTATTGTTTGGGACAGCCAATTCGGACCTTTTGAAATTAGCATTCCATTTGAAAATTTTGTAGAAGATTCAAATTTGATGCTCTGTCAACAGGAAATAATTCCCGGTAATCTGGAACATAACGGCGTATTCCTCTTTCAATATGTTCCTGCTGAAATAAAGCGAAAAAATACAGTGCATTTTATTGATAAAACTATTCTTTCCAAAAAGTCCATTTCTACCAATGCTGAATTTAAAAACTTACTGGAAATATCGCCTTCCCACGAATCTTTTATGATATCCATCCAATGTTATGGTGCGGAAGGTGCCCATTTAGTTTGTGTTCCAAAAGACAATTCCGACTATCAATCTCAAAATCTACATGACGGGAAAATGAGTTTTGTATTCGCCGCGGAAGCCAATCTTCCCTATTCTATTTACGTCTGGAATCCAACGAAAAAAGACTACAAATTAGAAATCAACGCTGTTACCAGAAAAAAAATGATTTTGCCAGAATTATGGAAAAATGGAATGTAAAGTCCTTTAAAAAGAAGTTTTAATGAATGAAGTTGGTAAAACGAGTTGAAAAAGAGAATATCGAAGTTTATCTATTTGTGTATAATCGCAAATAAATCACTTGTAAAAATTCATGTCGTCAACATATTGGTTGACTTTTTCTGTCAATAAAAAACGAGCTGATTTCCCAGTTCCTATTAATTCTCTGATGTAACTCGCTGAAATTTTCATCAAAGGCACGTCTTCGCAAAAAATCACTGATGGATGTTCTTTAAATTGATGTTCTATTGGCTCTTCTTCAAATCTTGGGTAAACGTAAATTTTATACTTTTCAAGGATTTTCTCGAAATTTTTCCATTTGTGAAGTCCGCGCAAATTATCTTCACCCATTAATAAACTGAAATTGTAATCCAGATGTTTTTCCTGCAAATAAGTTAGCGTATCGATTGTGTAACTGGGCTGAGGCATTTTAAACTCAATGTCTTCTGCTTTAAATTTTAGCTCGTCTTCGATGGCAATTTTAACGATTGCCAAACGATGATAATCTTCGAGTAAAGTGCTTTTCTTTTTAAGAGGATTGTGCGGCGAAACAACAAACCAAACTGCGTCAATATCATCGCGCTGAATCATGTATTGGGCAATAATCAAATGGCCAACGTGAATTGGGTTGAACGAGCCGAAATACAGTCCTACTTTCATGATGCGATAAAATGTTCTACTATTCCTTTTGCCGTGACAATTGCCTGTTGCAAATCATCATTTACCAAGACAATATCGAATTCTGTTGCTTTTGTTAATTCTGTTCGCGCCTTATTCATACGTTGATTGATTTTGTCTTCCGTTTCCGTACTTCTGTCGCGCAATCTTTTCTCGAGTTCATCAAAGCTTGGTGGCTGAACAAAAATCGCCAATGCTTTTTCGCCGAACATTTTCTTTAAATTCAATCCTCCGATAACGTCCACGTCAAAAATAACGGTTTTCCCTTCCTCCCAAATTCTTTCGATTTCAGTTTTTAAAGTTCCGTAATAATTATTCGTGTAAACTTCCTCCCATTCGATTAACTCATCTTTTAGAATCGCTTGCTGAAAACCTGCAACACCTAAAAAATGATAGTCTTTGCCGTTTACTTCATTTGGTCGAGAATCTCGACTACAAGCAGAAACAGAAAAAGATAACGCTGGAATTCGATCCAACAAAGCGTGTACTATCGTCGTTTTTCCCGCGCCTGATGGTGCTGAAAAAATCACACATTTGCCTTGCTTATTCATTGTACTCGTTTTTATAAAGTATTGAGAACTTGTTCTTTCATTTTCTCTAAATTGTCTTTCATTTCAACCACTTTTTTCTGCATGTCCGCTTGATTGCTTTTGCTTCCCAAAGTATTGACTTCACGACCAATTTCCTGTGTAATAAAACCTAATTTGCGTCCCGTTCTTTCTGTTGCCATAGTTTCTAAGAAATAGTCCAAATGATTCGTTAAACGCATTTTCTCCTCGGCAACATCAAATTTCTCAACGTAAAAAATCAATTCTTGTTCTAGGCGATTAACATCATATTGAGCGCCTGAAATTTCTTCTAATTGCTTCTCTAGTTTCGCGCGAATAGTTTCTACCCGCATATTTTCGTAAGGTTCTATTTCAAGCAATAATCTCCGAATGTCTTCGATTCGCTCTGTAAATTCTTTTTCCAAAGCTTCTCCTTCTTGCTTGCGGAATTCATTAAGACTTGTACAAGCTTCGTTCAAAAGATTCATTAAAAAAGCTTTTTCTCCTTCTGGTAAATCTTCTTTTTCACTGATTAAAACATCCGGCATTCGCATGATCATTGCAAGGTAATCAATACTTTTTTCGCCAATTGCATCGTTTACAGATTTCAAATCTTCGTAATATGCTTTCGCCAATGACTTATTAACAGAAATACTTTTCGAGTCCCCTGAATCATCGATGTTTACATTTACGTCCACTTTGCCGCGCTCCAATTCCTTCATTAGAACTTTCCGCATGTCCGATTCAATTGGACGATACATACTCGGTATGCGAACGTTTAAATCCAATGTTTTACTATTGAGCGCACGGATTTCAATGGTCACTTTCTTTCCTTGAAAACTTCCTGTGGCCTTCCCAAAGCCGGTCATGGATTGTAACATAGACTTGTTTTTTGGCAAATTTACGTATTTTTAACCACGAAGGGCGCGAAGAAGGCGCGAAGGACACAAAAATAAAGGAAGTAACAAGCTTCATGGTGAACTTGGTGCCTACTTAGTGTGCTTTGTGGTTAAGCCTTTCGTTTCAAGCTAGTAACATAAACCCCAACGAAAATCAACAACATGTAGAATATTTTTTGCGTGGTAATTGTGCTGGTATAATCTTCTGTGAAACCAATGTAAGCAAAAAGAATGGCGAAAAAGATAACCATAACTGGTTGCAAATAAATATACGCGCTGGACACTGACGGGCTGACTTTACTCAATGAATACATCGTTAACAAATACGCCAAAAATGTAACACAAATGATTACATAAAGAACTTTAATGAGAACCACACCGGTCAACAAAGAGAAATCGGTACGGAATAAATCGCCGATGGTTGGTGGGAAAAGTAGGACGAATAAAAATCCGAAAAGAAAGGTGTAGGTAATAACGGTTAACGGTTTGTACTTCGTCATCAAAGGTTTCGCGATAACGAGATAAATGGCATAACTCGCTGCATTAATGAGTAAAAAAAAGTCTCCCAAAGCCAACTCTGAGCTTCTTGAACTGGAAGAAATCGTCAATAAAATTGCTCCTGTTGCCCCGAGCATAATTCCTACAACACGATATGTTGTTATCGCTTCTTTCAAAATAAAATAGGAAAGAATGACGACCATAATCGGGTTCAAAGTCATAATAATTCCAGCGTTAATTGCCGACGACAAATTTAAACCGTGAAAAAAAAACAATTGATTTATTGCAACGCCAAATAAACCGCAGGCTCCCAATCGAGGTAAATCTTTTCGGTCGATTTTCTCTCGGTTTTTTCGAAATAAATGTGTCAACCAAAATAAACTCGTCGCTCCCGCCACTCGAAGAAAAATAAACACATTTGGCGTTAAAATAGTAGGCATGATTCCCTTCGCGATAACGTGATTCGCGCCGTAAAATGTGTTAACCAAAAATAAGGCAAAATGTGCGCGGCACTGCGGAATTTTCATGAGAACGAAGGTAGTAGTTTAACTGCAAAAACAAGGGTTTTTAATGCGGGGGGGGGGGAATAGTGTGTCCTTATTTAAAAAAATCTTCGGAAATCCAAAAAAACCCCTGTCTAGCCGGCAGACACGTGCCATCACATCCAACTCATCCGCCAAAACTCTTCACCGCCGCCGCAACATCTTTCTTCGCATTACCAATGAAAACGGCATCACCATTGATCATAAACGGTCTTTTCAAAAACGTGTATTCTTCTAAGATGTATTTGCGGTAATCGTCTTCGGTTAGGTTCATTTTATCGAGACCTAAACCTCTATATTTCATCGCTCTTTTCGAGAATAGCTCTTCGTATGAACCTGCCTTTTCTTTGATCCAATCCAACGTTTCGGCGTCGATGTTTTTCTCTTTAATGTCTTGTAATTCAACGTCTTTTCCAAGGTTGATTTCCTTTAAAATTCGCTGGCAAGTGCTGCATGAGCTAAGGTGGAATATCTTTTTCATTGTTTGGTTTTCAAGATTGCAAACAAATCATCTTTCGCTTTAATCGTTTCTTTCAAAATATCAATCTCTGATTTAAATTGCACAACTAGCTCGTCATGAAGTTGTTGAATTTTTTCAATTGGGTTGATATGATTGGTGTTTACGTAACCTGATTGCACACAAGAGTTAAAAATTACTTGGTCGTTGAACCATTCTATAACTTCTCTGGAAACTTCTAATGCATCAGCAATTCTCATAAGTTTTTCTTCACTTATGGAAATTACGCCATTTTCAATATCAGAATAAGTACTCTGATTCATGGATAATTTATTGGCAACATAATTTTGGCTAAAGTTCTTTAATTCTCGAACTTTCCGAATTTTTATCCCTATTGATTTGTCTAGTTTTTCCATATCTTATGGAATAAAGGTAATAAATTATGGAAATCAATTGATTTATTGCATCAAATTTTCATTCAAATTTGCCTCAATCTATTTAGCTAAATATAAACACAATTAACGGAAAAGCCAAACCAGCTTGTGGTGAAAAAGAAGATTTCCTAATTTGTTTCCATAGCCTTTTTAGAAAAAAGGAGAATTGTCAAGCTCCATGAAGCATCTTGACTGAAAAAGTTTTTTAAATTTATATGTTTATGAAAATAATTTTTAACATTATGGTTGTCTGCCTGTTTACAATAGGCTTGCCATCTTTATCCTATGCTGACGCTGATGCCCCGGCTAAAAACAAATGTAGGTCGGGAAAACGATACAAAACCAAGGTAAAAGTTAATGGACCAGGATGTAAGAAAGAAAAGTACGGTGGTAACGATTGTGCTGGAAAAACATCCGAAGCTGAACTTTTAAGGCCTTCCGAAAGCAATTGTACTTGTACTGGCTCAGAAAGTGTTCCAGGATATGTTCAAAGTGCTTACGCGTATGCTCACGCCGGATCAGACAATGTCACAGCCAATTCTTATAAAACTACAAAATGCTCTGGTTATAAAGCTGGCGGAAATATTCTGCTTGATCGTAAAGTAATCAGCGATTTTAATGGAGCCGTTTATGCAAATAGTAGATTTGCAGAAATAGATTATGATTATAACAATAATCACTAACTACATGACAAAAAATCAAAAGCGTTTACATTTGATTGATTTTGAGGGTTTAACAAGATGTTTGCGATATAATCCAAACCATATTTGAATAAGCTTTTCGCTCTATAGCCATGTTTTTTAATT
>Ga0209390_10001259_pt1 | contig 50047 bp, 39 predicted proteins | sample BON01_FD_187212 | JGI IMG/M metagenome (GOLD analysis project Ga0209390, IMG submission 187212) | Freshwater microbial communities from Lake Bonney liftoff mats and glacier meltwater in Antarctica - BON-01 (SPAdes) (version 2) | ecosystem: Environmental > Aquatic > Freshwater > Ice > Glacier...
GCGGTGAGCGTAGTGCCGGATTGATGAGCTTGGTCAGCAGTGCTCACCGGAACGATCTGGACGTGTGGGCTTACGTGAACGATGTGCTGGGGCGGTTGCTTGCTGGCGAGACGGATTACCAACCACTGCTGCCCTGGAATTGGGCGGCGGCTCATCCCGAGTCGATCCGCATGTATCGCCAAGAGGAGCGTAGCGAGCGAGACGTTCGCAAGCAAACGCAGCGCGCCAAACGCCGCGACAACAAAAAGCGGCAGAGCAAACTAAAACGCAATTAGCCCGCCCCAGCAAGCCCAAACAGTCAACGGTGCTCAGAGACGCTTACCTCAATCGGAGAATCTTCCATCCATGAACGTCAATCGCTTCGGCAGAATTTTGTTCCGCAGTAGACGGCGGCACACCCTCGCTCTTTGTTCAAGCCGCGATCCGTTGGTATGATGTTTGTAGCACCAACATCGTTCGCTTCGTTGTGAACGGGTGTCGTAAAAACCTCCCGTTGTCGGGCACAAGTTTGTTCTGATTCACGCCTTTGGGTACAATAACGACATGGACACTCAACCCAAACAAATACTTGACATCGCTCTAACCCTACCGGAACACGATCGCGGGAACCTCTCGGCTTCGCTTATCCGTAGTTTGGATGCTACGCCTGACCCATTGGCTGATGCTGCATGGGCATCTGAAATCGAACGTCGCATTCGCGACATTGACGATGGTTCTGTTGAATTGGAACCGTGGAGCACCCTAATTGACAAAATGCGCGACCGTCGCAATGGCTGATCTCCCATTTTGGTTTCATCCAGACGCGAGCACAGAGGTACTTGCGATTCACGACCGGTACTGTAACGTGACTCCCGAGCTTGGTGAGGATTTCCAAGACGAGTTAGAATGGTAGCGATTAGTGATCGCCCGGAGCGCCAACACTTGGCCAGAGTACCTTCACGGAACTCAACGGTACTTGATGAAACGGTTCCCCTACTTCGTTGTCTTTCGCGTAGCTCTCGACCGAATTGAGATTATCGCAATCGCCCATGAGCGCCAACGACCAGGTTACTGGGCAGACCGAAACGAAACGCAGTGACCGACAACATGGTTTTTACGCAAAGTCCTTTCGGGATCACCTTTGCACTTTAGCAACGGGCGATGGCGTTGGTACAATTTCACTTACTCAACGTCAATCGCTTCGGTCACGGAGGTGACGTAAAAACCTTCCGTTGGCCGACCTAGCGTGTTTGGATGGCGGACACTTTGCGATCATCGCGCGGCATTGATTAGTGTGCGATTAGCGCGGATTAGTGTTCACAAAAACATGCCTGCGCCGAACACTAATCTTCTCTAATCTGACACTAATCCGGACGGACGCCTGATCCGGTTGGAATGCGATAGTTCAACGGTCGCCCAACATGGTTTTGCCGCAAAGGACCTGCCCGCACGCCTTCGTTGGTAATTCAACATCGCTGGCGTATCATTAGCTGATCGTTATTCCACGTCTTCACCTTCGGTAACGGCGGTGTCGCCAAAACTCCCGTTAGGAGCCCTAGCGTGTTTGGATGGCGGACACTTTGCGATCATCGCGCGGCATTGATTAGTGTGCGATTAGCGCGGATTAGTGTTCACAAAAACATGCCTGCGCCGAACACTAATCTTCTCTAATCTGACACTAATCCGGACGGACGCCTGATCCGGTTGGAATGCGATAGTTCAACGGTCGCCCAACATGGTTTTGCCGCAAAGGACCTGCCCGCACGCCTTCGTTGGTAATTCAACATCGCTGGCGTATCATTAGCTGATCGTTATTCCACGTCAATCGCTTCGGTCACGACGGCGTCGGCAAAACCTCCCGTTGCACGACCTCAGTCTTCTCAACAATTACGGTTCTTCGGCGAATAAACGACTGAAGACTAAACGCCGAACGAGTATCGAATGTCCGACAACGAGAACCATCTTGGTAATATCATCGCTGGCGTTATGCTGGACGCGATCGTCGGTGGTGGGATTGGTCTTGGTGCGTGCATCTTTTTCTTCGATGAACCGCCACGGTTCACTGGCGACACTGTGCTAATTGGTGCTGTAACCTGTGGCATACTCGGATTCTTCCTTGGTGAGCGTTTCATCCAATGGCTCAAGGAAAACTGGTGGCACTTCTGTTAGGCAATCTATTGTCGTAGCACAGAGGAAAGCAAATGACGTTCAGGAAGTCGGATCACTGCATGGTACCGATGAAGGTCGCAATTTATGCCAGTGGAATGAAACCTGGTAACTCCGGTGCAGGGAAGGCCGTGAAGCGGTTGTGATTAGAAGGCAAAGCCTTGTCCGGGCTCAGAACCTGGATCCACAAGGATATACTAAGTCATGTATCAGAATCGCGGCATTGGCTGCCAGGAAGGCAAAGATTGGGAGCCGGATGCGGTAACTCCGCACATCTGGTTCTGAGAGGGACTGGGGCACAATTGAGCATGGTTTCGATGTTGTGGCACCGCCGGGAAACCAGGCGGCAAACAGAGAACACAAACTGAAACCTAAACTCGAAAAACCCAGCCCTACTCGCCCAAAGTCGCTTCGCAATCACCTTCCATGTTTCGCAACGTCGGCCTTTGCTGGTACACTGATAGTCAACATCAAGTTGTTCGCTTGGTTGACGGAGGTGACAGGAAAAATTTCCGTTGTTCGGCAAATTCCAATTGATCATTTCAAGAGAGTCTTTATGCGCACACTAGCTTTGTTATCGATCCTGCTTCTGGTCTCAGGCTGTGGTGGCGATCAAGTAAGCGATAGTTCTGAACCTGTGGAACAATCAGCGAAATCCACGGCGGCCAGCAGCGACATTGTCACTTCTGGAAGTTCAGCCGTTGCAGAAACACCGCCCGGCGTTAAAGCCAAGCTTCCGTTTGACATGCCGATCATGCCCGGTGCCCGCTATCTGAGTGACGTGAAATTCTCGAAGCCGACCAAACGACGCGGTCCGGAAGCAATCGCGACCATTATTGCCAAGGGAACCACGTTGGAAGTGGTTGCATTTTACGAGAAAGCCATGACTGAAAACGGCTTTACTCCAACACTTGGTAAACAAAATGATGCTTCGACTGCAAGCGTGATGGGCGTGCGCAAGAATGGCGAAACGTTCTCGATCACCAGTATGCGAGGAGGTTCCAAGGCAAAAGAAGGCGAACGCCAAACGGCGATTGTCGCCACCAAACCAAAGTCGGAAGAGAATGAGTAGGTAATTCTGCTGCGAATCTCGATAAATCTGATCCGATTCCAAACGCATGGTTTGTTGAACGCATGGTTTGTTGAACGCATGGTTTGTTGAACGCATGGTTTGTTAAGCTTGGTGCGTCGCGGGGGAACGGCATAGTTTCTCTGCACGGTAGCTTGGTGGTAACCTTGGCTCTTGGACAGCGAGTTGGGAAGGGTACAATGTCGCTACGTCAAAGTCACTGGCTTTGCTTACAGCCGTGATGAAAAAAACTTCCGTTGTCCGATAAAGATTCCCAGCGTCGGCAACTTTGGTAATTCTGGGTGACGAATCCGAAACTTCTTGTCGCTGGCGGTTTGGTGGATTCGTAGGAAAAGGCTAGTGGGGACAGCCGATTGGGTCGACTTCACAGGTCTGTGCGGATCGGACGGATCGTGTGCACCGCTTGATATTTCCACCGAGCATGAAGCGGATTCAAGGCGAATTGGGCGTAAGAACCTGGTATTGGAAAAACGGCGATCAACCAAGCAGTTGTTGCAATTCCTCGGAATCCTTCAACGTTGTGGATTACTACGTCGCGAGTTAATTTAACCTGCGGCAACGCCCGCTATGGCTTGATACGATATTTCTTGAATCGGCAATCCTTGGTCGACTTCTACTTGCGTAATCTGTGATGTGAAGCTGAAGAAAATTCCATCTTCACTTTGTACTCGTAAATCCAACGCCCATCGAAACAAAGAACTACATTATGGCATTGTTCAAGACCCGACTATTTTCAGGCAAACAAGAATCGCTTTCCAAGCCACATCCGTTCTCCGATTTGCCCTTGATCCTGGCAAGTGGACTTGGGCGGTCCGGCACGACTGTACTTCGACATTGCCTTGCAGCACACTCTAGGTCTGCCAGTCAGAATGAAGAGTGCAATTACATTCACGACCTAATTCGTGCAGCAGATACAAACCTTGACAATAAAAACCATCTCAAGACGCTGCCGGTTTCGCAAGATTCCTATTGGCAACTACATCGGCAATTGTTGCTAAATTTATACTGGCCCGTTGATCAACTTGAAAACATGGACCAACCGCGAGCGATTTCCACGTACTCGATGCTCGACCCCCGCGCCGCCATTGGCCTTAAAAAGGCATTCCCGAACCTGGTGGTTTGCTACATCATTCGAAACGGGATCGAAGTGGTCTCGTCCTACCAGTCGTTTCCTGCATTCAAGCATCTTGAATTTGAAGCGGTTTGTCAGCTGTGGGCACTTCGGCATGACATGTTCAAATACCAAGCCCACCAGCGTCACTTTTTCCTTTTTCGATTCGAATGGTTCCAGCAACCGGATCTGTTTCAAAATCAACTCGAAGCGGCGTTGAAGTTTGCAGGTTTGGAGTTTGAACCACGATGCATGGAACCACTGAAGACAAAATTCCACCCAACCACGTTTGCCGGCGAATCGCCAAATGCAGCCAAAGAGATGACTGCGCGACGCGATCGTTGGACTTTATGGAATGACCAACAACGGGATTTGTTTGCGACAATTTGCGGTCCCGCTATGAAATCACTGGGCTACGAAATACTTTGGCAGTAGCCCAGCCGCAACCGAGGTTCTGCGATAACCCACGGTTGACTACCGGCTTGGAGACGTTGCGAATGTTATCAAATCGCATGTTAGCAAATCGCATGTTATCAAAGCTTTTGGACTTGGTCCGAACGCAAGTCAAGACACTCGACCACTTCGACGCAAATCTAATTCTTTACCGATGGCTTGGGCTTCTTCGCTGCCCAAGCGTTATACGCAAATAGCACAGGCACCACCAAGTACGCAGTTAGACTTAGCTCATCCATGGGAGTTGGAATCAACATCGGCGTGAAATTCGCCAAGGCGTGCACACCGATTGCGGCGTAAATGTTACACGACAATAGAAAAACGGCCGAAAGCAAGAGCCCTGAAAGTAACAAAAACGTTTGATCCGCCAGAAAAGAAACGAATCCCGAGTACATCCCCGTATTAATCCGGTGCGGAATGTGCGTCGCAGCAAAAATCAGTTGCGAAGCCAGCAAGGCCAGAAACAAACACTTGCCCCAACTCCATTTCCGATAACGCTTTTTGAGAAGCAGTAGAAATTGCGGTATCAAGAACGCTCGAAAAAGAACTTCTTCAAAAAACGCGTTGCCGAAAAACTGCCCGATTGATCGACCCAACCACTCACCACCCTCGGGTGTGAACCAGAGATCGTTGAATTGCAAGGTACCCAAAATTGCCACAACATAAATCAGGCTGGCCGCATGGACAATCAACCAAGCGACTCCAGTCCAAACAGCCCCAATAGCGATCGACGAAGGCCCAAAACCTCCGGCTGGCACGAGTGCGAGATCCACCGCTTTCAAATCCCCCAGGTAGAAGATCACGGGGAACACAATCAACATCAACAGCAGGTTCGCCACCAGCGTGACAGGAATTAAGCCGCGACTGCCGGTTTGAATCGGCGTTAGAATTTCCGCCGGGAAAATCCAGAGGTTAAGCGAAACGGTTGCAATTATTTGCACAAGCAAAACCAGGCCGATAACTTTCCAGCCAACCGATCGAACCATAAATAAGCTGCGACAGCGTTCGATCATCTTGCGTTTACCTTCTTGGAACCAGCGAAACCCGCTTAATTATGGCAGGTATCTGGCCCAGTCGGAAGCGTAGCTACTGGCTGAGCCTCAGACGGATCCGGCCCAAGACACGGATCCAGCCCAACACATTGCCCGGTTGATCCAGCAAATTCAATTGGAAAGCGCTGCCAATAAACGCTGATTCTGCCATAATAATGCAGCGACCGTCCGCTTGAAAGTCTTAGACACAGGGCGGACTTTTAAGTTACAGGTGTTTCGCGAAGCAGTCGCTCGATAGCAGCACGAAGTGCCAAGCGAGTGACGCGACCGATTCCCTGGCTTGTGTTGCGTGCTGGTGTCTGGACAGACCGCTGGCGACACTCCAAAACCATCCACGTCCCAAATGCTTCGACCTAAAACTGGATCCCACTATGAATTGCAAATACATCGCCGCATTGATCTTCCTCTGCTTTGCGTGGGCAAAGTCAGTTGCCGCCGATGAAAACGCCGTGCCCGTTCGAGTTTTCATCTTCGCGGGGCAGTCGAATATGGTGGGGTCGGATTCCAAGGTTCAAGATATCAAACGATTTCCCCCGTTTGCGGGATTGGAGGCTCCTCAAACCAAGGTCATGTTCTCGTACTGCATTGGACGCGAAGACAAAATGCGGTCCGACGGCTGGGTGGATCTTCAACCGGTCGACAATGTAGTGGGTCCGGAACTGAGTTTCGCTCGGAAGGTCAGTCAGAATGGCCCAGGACCGATTGCCATCATCAAATGTGCTGCGGGCGGCACTCATTTGGGCGGTGATTGGAATCCTGACGATCCGTCGGGGTTCAAGATGTATCCGCTGATGATTGACCTTGTGCAAAAATCGCTTCAAGATTTAGAGAAACAAGGCATCCAATACCGCTTGGAAGGCTTCATGTGGCACCAAGGGGAAAACGACATGTTCGAAAAAGATTACCTGTCAAACTATCGCAAGAATCTTAATAACTTTATGGCGTGTGTGCGACGCGATTTGGTCGCGCCGAAATTAAATTTCTATGTCGGCGAGCTTTGCACCAAGACAATTTGGGGTATGGATCTTCGCCCACGCATGTACCAAATTAGCCTGGGGCAAAAACAGGCGGTGGCCCAGGATTCGTTGGCCCAGTACGTTCGAACGTCGCAAGTCGGAGTCGAAATTGGTGGCGGTGTTGGACTGCACTACCACTATGGGACGCTTGGGCAATTACAGCACGGCGTCAACTATGCCGACGCTTACTTGAAGTCCATTCAAAAACCGGTACAACCCCAGCGGAAGTTGTCGACTTGGCCGTATCCTAAGGGTTCCCAAGTAAAATTGTTCATCATGGCAGGGCACCGAAACATGGAAGGCGAAAGAGCGTTCGTACAAGAGTTGGCAGTGTTACCGGGTGGGAACCACTTGTTAAAGGATGATCCAACCGTTGCTTTTAAGTACAGTCTGGGCGGAGACTATCAAGTTTCTCATGGCTGGGAACCGCTGGGGGTGACTGGTTACTATGATACATTTGGACCCGAACTTAGTTTCGCTGCTGCGGTCAAGAAAACGTCGGATATGCCGATCGCAATTGCAAAATACACTCATAGCGGTTCGCAGATTATTGATTGGACACCCGAAGGTAGCGAAGCGAAGTCACGGAACCTATATCCTGCGTTTGTTGAATTTTCCAAACAAGCGATCCAAGAACTGGAAGCCAAAGGGCATCAAGTTCAGGTGGCAGGCGTCTTTTACCACTTGGGCGAGAACGACATGTCGTTTGGACCCTACCGCGAAGATGCCGCGAAACGGGTCCAGGCGTTGATCAAATCATTCAGATCTGAATTGAAACTGCCTGATTTAAATTGGTTTGTTAGCCAACAACCACCTACAAAAGCTGAGGGTTTGGATCGGATTGACGTGGTCGCGAAGATTTCGGAACTGGCTAACATCGATCCGAATTTCCATCACATCAAAACGTTTGACCTGCCGCAGCAACCAAAACAATTAGTCATTAACACCGAAGGGATTGTGGTGTTGGGACGTTTGTTGGCCGCAGGCTACTTGGAGAGTGAACAGAAGTAGCCGCCAGCACAGCGATAACGTGTAGGCAAAAAGGGCTTGGGGAGATTCGCTTAATGAAATCGCTGGGTGACCTGTTTTCACTGGGAAACCTGGGGAACGATGAATTTTAGCGATCTTGCACAACTTGATTGCTCGCCTGCCGGCCAGTTCCGCAAGTTAAGCCACGATCCGAGGCAAATCGTTCCTGATCACCAATGACCTGCAAGACGCCAGTCCATGTCCATGTCAATGTCCATGTCAATGTCCATGTCAATGTCCATGTCAATGTCAATGTCCATGTCAATGTCCATGTCAATGTCCATGTCAATGTCCATCGCCGCCACCCGTTCAACTCGTTTATGTCGGTGGATGCTTTGATTCGTTGACCACAGACAGAACCGATTGCCCGCGGGGTGATACTGGGGCAAAAGCATGCGAAAATGCGCGGAACAATCGACGACTTGAAGTTGAAATGACGTTTCCTGTCCGGCTTGGGGTTGTTTTGGATAGGCTCCAGGAAGTGCGAAGATAGTGGTGATCACGCGTAAACATGCCTTGAATTTCCTGGTAACAGTGGCCTACTGGGGTGACTATCCCAAGGTGGCTCGCGATTGTCGTGGTAATAGTTAGAATAAGCCGAATCTGGAAATGGCAAGTTGCCATGGTTGGTTAGAATTCGTTTTCGGAAAAGGCGAAACTGCTTGTGCTGCATTGGCGATTATTTTCTTCGGCATTGATCATTTCTGCGCTTTTGGTGTCGGTCTATTTTGACTTTCAATGGGGGCAGGCAACCAGTTGGGACCGGCAGGGAGTCTTGACGACGGCCTTGGTATTGGTGTTTGGCATCTTGGCAGCTTTGGAGCTGGACCGTTTGACCGCGCCGACTCGATTTTGGCCTCAACGGTTGACGATGATTTTTGCAACCACGTTTGTGATTGTTGCTGGCTGTGTTCCCATTTTTTACGTTCCTTACCCGGTCAACTGTGCCGTTGGGCGTTTGGGTTGGCCGGTGCTGGGCGGGATGATGGGAATTCTGTTAGCCTTCATCGTCGAAATGGTTCGCTTCCAATCTGAGACCACCGATGCGATCGAAAATCAGGCCGGACCAGTCACGCGTCGAATAGGCTTGGTTGCCTTGTCGATGGTTTATATCGGCTTGCCCTTGGCTTTGTTGGCTCAACTTCGCCAGATGGATAGTAACGCCTTTGGAATTTGGGCCTTGGTGTCGGTTTTGGTGATTCCCAAAATTTCGGATGCCGGAGCCTATTTTGTGGGGCGATCGTTTGGACGCAATAAATTGATCCCCCGGGTAAGTCCTGGAAAAACGATTGAAGGCGCCGTGGGCGGTTTGGTGATGGGCGTCTTGGGTTCGCTGCTGATGTGGTTTGTCATCGGACCCTATGTTTTTGGTGTGACCTTGGTGCAGCCTTGGTGGCTTTCGATCGTGTACGGCTTGCTATTGACGATCGTAGGTATGTTTGGTGATCTAGCAGAATCTTTGATCAAGCGGGACTGTGCCAGTAAGGATTCTAGCCACTTGCTTCCAGGACTGGGTGGGGTGCTGGATGTGATCGATTCGATATTGACCACAACTCCGGCGGCGTACGTTTTTTGGTTGGTTGTCCATTGGTAAGCGCCGGTTCACCGACGGTAGGAAGACGGACGGCAGTGACGGCGGTTATTTTCAAGGCTACCGTTTCTGTGGCTTGTGTTGCGTGTGGCTTGTGTTGCGTGTGGCGATTGGAAGAAACTGTGGAAATTTGCCTTGAAACCGCTGGCTTTGCTATTTGCGAGTGAACATTGCGTGTTGGTTCCTCGTCTACTCAAAAATCCATTCTTCGATACACTGTACGCTTGCCCAACTTGCAGCAAATCAGAGCAATAATCGGCGGAAAATTGCGTCGATCGATCTTAGAGAAAGTAAACTTGCATGCCTCGTTACAATCCAGCTGAAATTGAACCCAAATGGCAGGCTTATTGGGAACAACATCAGTGCTTTAAGACGCCCGAAGTGCCTGGCGAAAAGAAAAAGTACGTGCTGGACATGTTCCCCTACCCGAGTGGCAAAGGGCTGCACGTGGGGCACCCCGAAGGCTACACTGCGACGGATATTCTAAGCCGATATTGGCGAGCCAATGGATACAGCGTGCTTCACCCAATGGGTTTTGACGCCTTTGGACTTCCCGCCGAAGAGTACGCGATTAAGACCAATACGCCGCCGCGTCAATCGACCGAGCGTGACATCGCCAATTTCACTCGGCAGCTGAAGATGCTGGGTTTCAGCTATGACTGGGATCGGTGCCTGGCAACGACCGATGTTGACTATTTTAAATGGACACAGTGGATTTTTCTGATCCTGTTCGATACTTGGTTCGATCCTCAAACGCGAAAAGGCCGACCGATTAGCGAACTTCCGATCCCGGCCGAAATTCAGTCAGCCGGTGAGGCAACCCTTTCGAAATATCGTGACGACTTTCGCCTAGCGTATCAATCGGACGCGTTGGTGAATTGGTGCCCGAAACTTGGTACCGTTCTGGCCAATGAAGAAGTGATCCACGGCCTTAGTGAACGCGGCAGCCACCCAGTGACTCGGATGCCGCTACGGCAATGGATGCTGCGAATCACAGCCTACGCCGATCGTTTGGGTAACGATCTAGATTCCGTCGACTGGGCCGAAGGTATCAAGAATCAACAGCGTGAATGGATTGGTCGGAGCGTCGGCGCCGAAGTTGACTTCTTCATCGGTAACGATTCGCAATACGTCTCCTTTGAGCATCAACGCAGCCAAGAAGGATTCGCTGGTCGACCGGGATCCGACGTTCTGCGAATCTACACGACTCGGCCGGACACTCTCTACGGGGCCACCTACATGGTCATCGCTCCGGAACATCCGCTGGTCAAGGCATTGACCACTGCCGATCAAGAATCTGCAGTCGTGGCCTATTGTAACGATGCGGCGAACAAGAGTGATCGTGAGCGACAAGAAGAGAAGAAGAAAAAGACGGGTGTCTTTTCGGGCTCCTACGCAATCAATCCAGTCACCAGCAAACCAATTCCAATTTGGATTGCGGACTACGTCCTGATTGGCTACGGCACCGGAGCGATCATGGCGGTACCGGCGCACGACGAACGGGACTTTGAATTTGCCAAACAGTTTGACTTGCCAATTGTTGCGGTTCTGGATCCAGGTGATTCCAGCGAAGCGGAGCAACGAGCAGAAATCCTTGCTGGAGAAATCTGTTATACGGGGCCAGGCGTTGCGATCAACAGTGGCGATCTAGATGGCAAAGACACCCAAGTGGCGAAGTCGCAGATCACCGCTCAACTGTCCCAGCAAGGCATTGGTAGCCCGGCAGTCAATTACAAGCTGCGAGATTGGTTGTTTAGCCGCCAACGTTTCTGGGGTGAACCGTTTCCGATTTTGCACGAATTGGATGACGATGGTCAACCCACCGGTGTCGTCCGTCCACTGGAAGCAAGCGATCTACCACTGGATCTGCCTGAGCTGGAAGATTACAAACCACACGGTCGCCCAGAACCACCGTTGGCCAAGGCCAATGATTCTTGGCTGTACATCGAACTGGATGGAAAGCGCTATCGTCGCGAGACGAACACCATGCCACAGTGGGCAGGTTCCTGCTGGTATTACCTGCGTTACATCGACAACAAGAACCTCGATTGTGCGTGGGATTCGGAAAAAGAGAAAGCATGGATGCCGGTCGATCTGTATGTCGGTGGCGCCGAACATGCGGTGCTTCACCTGCTTTACGCTAGATTCTGGCACAAAGTGCTTTTCGACCGCGGTTACGTTAGCACTTTGGAACCCTTTCAAAAATTGGTCAACCAAGGAATGATCCTGGGAGAAGCGTCCTACTATTGTTCGCCTGGAGATTACGCAGTCCACAAAGACCAACTTGAACCGCTTGGCTATATTGGCGTTCAGGTTGAAGATAATCCTGAAGAAATCAGCATTCGAAAAGTGATCGATCCACAGCAAGAACCCATGGGCCTGACTGAAGCCGATACCGATAAACGAAAGGGTGCAACCTATTTGCTGGGTACGAAACTTGCGATGCGAAGTCGAGCGGAAAAGATGAGCAAGAGTCGCGGTAATGTGATCACGCCCGATCTGATCGTGGATGAATACGGCGCCGATTCGCTGCGACTTTATGAAATGTTTATGGGGCCTTTGCAAGCGACAAAACCTTGGAGTATGTCGGGCGTGGGCGGCGTCAAGAGTTTCCTAGACCGAGCCTGGCGGATGATTGTGGACGACAAAGCAGATCTACCCACTCTGTCAGCAGCCGTCGGGGACTACCAACCTACCGAAGAACAGAATCGAACTCTGCATAAGACGATCAAAGCGGTTACTCACGATCTTGATTCCATGAGTTTTAACACCGCGATTGCCCGAATGATGGAATTCGTCAACGCATTTACCAAGGATAGTAAGCGTCCAATCGAATCGATGAAAACGTTTTCAATTCTATTGGCTCCGTTTGCCCCGCACTTTGCGGAAGAACTTTGGCAGATTATGGGTCAGGATGAATCCATTAGTTACCAGATTTGGCCAAAATTTGACGTCGAGTTGACGGTAGACGCCACGATTGAAGTTCCGGTGCAAATCAAAGGGAAGATTCGAGGCAAGATTTATGTTGCGGCGGATATCTCGAAAGACGATCTGCTTGCTGCTGCGAAAGCTGACACGAAAATTGCTGACTTGCTTGCCGGAGTAGAAATCATCAAGGAAATCGTGGTGCCCGGCAGATTGGTCAACTTTGTAACCAGAGGCTAGACGCCGAACGTTTCTGGGGGATCGGCAGTTATGAAAAGACCTGCACGCACCGCAAGCAAGTGGCTATTGCCTTGCGATGCTTGCGTGTATTTCGATGCTTGAGCGTATTGAGTGTATTACGTGTATTGCGTTAAGTTTTCTTCCACCGCTGTATTTCTGCCGATCAATAGATGTCAATCAATAGTTGCCAATGTCGGCGGTCTACGTCGCAAATCTAGACTCCAGCTTTTGCAGCTAAAAAGGCTTCCAACAGTCGCGGGCCCAATTCCGACAGGAAACTTTCGGGATGAAATTGAAGACCAAATAGAGGGAGCGTCTTGTGTTGGATCGCCATGATTTCTCGCGAACCATCCGTCGCGTCCGCCCATGCAGTCACGTCGAAATCTGAATTCAACGTCGATGGCTTAATCACAAGGCTATGGTATCGAGTGGCAACGATGGGTGATTCCAGCCCTTCGAATAGCCCGGTACCCAGATGGTGAATTTGATCCACTTTCCCGTGCATCAAATTGATCGCCCGCACAATTTCCGAGCCCGTCGCTTGACCGATCGATTGATGCCCTAGGCAAACGCCCAAAATCGGAAAATCATACATCAATTCCTTAACCACCTGCACGCTAATACCTGCTTGGGATGGCGAACATGGGCCAGGCGATATAATAATGTGCGATGGTGCCAGCGTCCTGATCTCTTCTACGGTTATTGCGTCATTCCGATAAACCTGGACATCCAAAGTGGCATCCAGTTCGCCGATTCGATGCACCAAGTTGTATGTAAAACTATCGTAGTTATCAATCAATAGAATCATGTTCGACCCTTTCGTAACGTTCACCAACGGCATTCACGATCGCCGCTACTCTTGCCACCAATCTTAACCGCATCGGATCTAAATTCAAATTGACCCGACCCACATATTCCCAAATCTGCAGTCTCACCAATCCAACGAATACTTCAGTTCTCACGCCAATCCCAATCTTTGGGCAGCACGTGCGCGGTAGTTTGAGCGATCTTTCCAGGACATTAATTCATCCCGGACGTAGCGTCAGGCAGATATCGGATTCTTTGGCGGCTGGTATTGCATCTTGACGGACATCATCACACAACTGACAACAAACATCACCATGGCTGATAGTATGAGGATCTGATTCCAGGAAACACCCCAGTCCAGCGCCCGCCCATACAGCGTTGGCCCAATCGCCGACGAAAACACCATCGTGGCATGAACGATCGATCGGATGGAACCCAAATTCTGTGGTCCATAGACTTCGCGCCACATGGCACTGACCGCCGGAACGTAGATTCCATTGGTCAATCCCAGGATCGCAAAGAAGATCGTTGGCAGCATCGGAAAGTCGAGAACACCCAACAACGTGTACGCAACGACGTACGGAAGCAAAAACACCTTCATCACCACACATCCGCTTAAACGATCCACCAACTCACCCGCTGCCAACGACGATACTATGCTGACCAGTGCATAGACCGTAAGATTTCCCGACCAAAATTGAAACGAAAATACTTTTGTCTGGGTCATCGATTCCTGATGGAACATCAACGCAGTCCCAAACAATGCTGGTGCAAAAAGTGAAGGGCCGATCGCGTAGATTCGCCAGTCTCGTAAGAATTGTGCCCGAGTCCACGACACCTGCGACGGGGTCCCCGCCGCCGCACCGCGATGCAGGGTATCGGCTTGGGTCAAGTTCCACGAACGTTGGATCAGCAGGTTGGCCAGTCCCAAAACTAACACCAATTCCACCAAGCCGACCACCGCGAATACCTGGTTCCAACTTAGGATTCCCAATAGAAACACAACCAATAGCGGCAACGTCGCCTCGCCCGCGGAAAAACCCAAACCTGACACGCTCAGACTTTTTCCGATATTCGTGCGGCCCAAACGACTAACTGTCGTGGTGGCCACGTGACTAGACAATCCTTGCCCAAAAAGTCGTAGCAAGAAGTAGCCAATCGCTAACATCCATAACGTAGAAGCCATCGACATCCAAAAACACGCTATCGCCAAGCCAGCAATGACCAGTGAACTGTAAAGCCGAAGCTGAAACCGATCAATCAACGAACCCAAAAAGACTAGCACCAAGGCACTGCATAGGGTCGCCCCCGAGTAAAACATGCCGATGTCGCCATCGGACAACGAGAACGTCGATTTCAAAGAGGAATTAAATAACGACACAAAAAACGTTTGTCCAAAGTTCGACGAAAACGTCATCAAAAACCCAAACGCAGGCAAATGCCAGTCGAACCGTTTTAGCAGCGGTGTTATTTTGTTCAACGAATTGTTTCAGCAAAAATGGAATCTAAAATCTAAGACGACACGGGGTCGGCAAAACCGAATTTTCAATCATGAGTGTCGGATTTCGTCCCTACCCGTGGTTTGCCGCCTAAACAATGGGTTCAACTTTACGCGACGATGCCGCTTATTTAGCGTACTCCGGGCAACCTATCCAAGAACAGGCACGCCAGCAACTTCTAACAAATGACGACGGTCAACTACTTACTTTGCGATCCCGCCCAAATGCAACGGCTACGAAATATGCGTGGCCCAGGTCTAGCTTGCAGCAAGCCACGTTTCTCAGGCCCAACCCATTTCCAAGTTGAATGGTGATCGGCATTTTGAAATTTGCAAAGGGGGCAAAGCTTGCGAAGGTCAAAACCGAATTTAACGAAGTTCCGGATTTTTGTGTATTTTCCAATGGATCGGGCCGATACCAGACACCATGGAGAAGTGTTCTCTATTTACTTATCCCGGAAAATTATTTTCGCAAATCGGGTAGATGGTCATGAAACTCGACACGACACGCTTCGGTACGGTCGAAATCCAAGCCGACGACATACTGTTCTTCCGCTATGGGTTGTTTGGTTTTGAAGACCAGCAACATTGGGTTTTATTGTCCGATATTAACAACTCCGCCGTCGCTTGGCTGCAAAGCATGCAAAAAACAAGCTTGGCTATGCCTGTTGTTTCGCCTCGGCGCTTCGTCTCCGACTATCAAGTGCAGTTGGACGAACGACAAATATCCTTGTTAAGCCTGACCACCGAAGAGCAAGCATACGTGCTAAGCATCGTCAGTCGGAACGAGCAGGACCTGACCACCAACTTGCGCGCTCCGATCGTGATCAATTTAGATCGACGTTTGGGCTGCCAGGTTGTGACCGCTGACGACCAGCCAATGCAATTCCCACTTACAGAAATCCCTGTGGCTGTGCGGAAGATTGCTTAGGCCCACCTTTGCCCAGTTCAAGCAGTAACTAGATTCACTTCTCTAGCCAACCGTTCTCTTCTGTTAGACCGGTTCCGTTGGACGCACTCGTTCGAGTGAGACCTCACGGAATTCCCGCCCACTTTTCTTTATTATCTCAGTCTGGACGCGGGCGCGGTGGTCGGGCATTTTTAGCCATCGGTCCCAACAACGTTGCGGGCCAAACGCCTAGGTCATAACAAAGTACCGCCGGACGCGATCGTGCATGTAACATTTCTGCTGAATTGTCGCCAGCACGTGAAGTGTTACCCAATTCCTTCCGACGTTTCTTCTACAACCAAGTGAAGTTGTTCTTCTACTCAAGCAAGTGGCAGAAGAAAACTTACTGCAATACAAGCACACTGCGCAACCGAAGGCAGGCAATATCCACTTAGATGCGCTGCGTTCTGGTATTTTCATGGCTGCCGCTCGCCTAGGAACTTGCTCGTTACCAATCGCCGTCATTGGGCGGGGTTGTTAGTTGAGGCAAACTACGAAAACCTTGATGGCTTGAGCGATCGTCCGCGGATTGATCGGCATGGCCGTGTTTTCAATTCAATTCCAATCACCGAGCATACATCGCACATGCGGTACGGTCTGCATATTTAGTCATCAAAGACACTTTCTATCGTTTGATAGCAGTATTCTTTTATCTGTACTGGCAACCACATTCCGATACCTTCTCTTGTGCTAACTGACGGTCGCATTGGTTGCGATCTGGTTAACCCAATTTACGGGTTCCCAAGTTCAACTTGCTCAATGGATGGGTGGTTGCCTGGGGCGGGTCGCAAGCGATTCGTCAATCAATTTGATTCGCAACCGTTTGATTTTCATCAAAAGCGAATCGGATTTCTGAAACAAATTAGAACCGAATTTTACGATAAGGGAGTGTTTCGATGCTAGTGTTGTCACGACACCGAGACGAGAGCATCATGATTGGCGATAACGTCATGATTACAATCGTTGACATCCGCGGTGATAAGGTACGTTTAGGTATCGACGCTCCACAAGAGATTCCAGTGCACCGCCAAGAGGTGTATGAAGCGATTAAGCGAGAGAACCAAAAAGCTTCTCGCATCGACCCGTCGGAAATATCCGACATCGGCCAGTAGATTCCAATTCAAGCTGATTGGAGAAACTTGGACCACTTTTCGCCTGCCCGATTTAGGCTTTGATCTTTATTGGAATTTAGATTTTCCCGCCGACTTCGCCTAGATCGCTTATCTTTGCCTCTGGTTGTCCGTTCGAATGTGTCTGCACTGGTTGATGCAGCAAACGCGGGGCCTTTGCCCTAGCCAGCACAACCAAAGCAGACCATTCGCACGTGTGCCATAAGCACCCCGCACGCCAGCTAAAAGTACCCCGCACGTCGGCTAAACGTACTAGGCCGCCGACGGTGGCAGAAAATAAATTCCTAAAAACAAGGCCACCGGATTACTGGGTTGACGGCCTGATTCTGAAACTCGAACCACACGGATCGAGTTTCTGGCCCGGTTGAACTCTTGGCCCACCAAGGTGGCTGTTAGTTTCCGGGCGATTCTTATCCCGAATGACAGAAGACTGAGTATTGCGGAACGAAAATCAATCGCTACGGTTCGAACTTCACATCAACACGTAGTTCAAACCGGACATCTATCCGAAGTCTATCGGGTAATCAAACACTCGCGATCCGAAGCAACCCATCGCGGCTGGTGCAAAGACTTATGTTCGAATTGTAGTCTTCCAAGTAAAACCTGCACCATTGGTGCGTCCGTAAATTTAAATGATCCCACGCATCATTCCTTCAAAAACTACACACGCCTGGCCCCTGATTAGCAGGTTCCCATTGGGTATCAATTCAACTTCCATTTGCCCGGTTCTGGCCGACGATTGAAAAGATCGCAGAATTGGCTTGCCAAGTTTTTGGCTCCAGTACTTGGCCAAAAATGTATGCGTCCCGCCGGTGACGGGATCCTCCTCACCGCCACTCCATGGCCAAAAGTAGCGAGAATGAAAGTCGAATCCGTCATTGCTTTGGGCCGTAACACACACGCCATGAATCGATTGGTGCGACGCTTTTAACTCGACAAAATCCGGTGCTAAACGCCTGAGTTGTTCCGGACTGTCAATTTCCAACATCAAGATTTTTGTATTGGCTTCGAATCCCGAATACACAATGGAAGGGATCCCTAGGGCGTTAAGAAGATCCGCATTGGCTGGCGCCGCTTCCAGATCATAAACCGGGAACTCCATTTCAATGGAATCACCCAAATTCGTTACGCTCAATTGAAGACCGTCTGCGTTGACAAAAGCAAAACGCTGCCCCGGCAACTGTTCGAACATGATCTTGGCCGACGCAAGAGTCGCGTGACCGCAAAGTGGAATTTCCATTTTTGGAGAAAAGTAACGGATCGGGTAACTACCGGTTCTTGAAGAAGTGACCACAAACGCGGTTTCCGACAAATTCAACTCTTGGGCAATCCGTTGCATGTGATCGGCGCTGATTGCTGATTCTAGCAAGCATACACCTGCAGGGTTTCCCTTGAACGGTTGGCCGGTAAACGAATCGACGATAAACGTGGGTATGCGTGAGTTCATGTTGTTTTAGCCGTGTCGGCTTCGGAACCGACCAAATCAAAGCCTTCGTCTAGCCATCCAATAGCATCGCCAATCATCAATTTGACCGGACGCCCCAATTTTGCAATCGCCAAAGCACCTTTGTCTGCTCCACCGCACTGCGGGTCTGCACAATAAGTGACAAACAATGTCCCAACCGGATAGGGTCCCCAAGTGGATTCATTGATTTTCCAGTGCGGCAAACTAGTTGCCGTTGGCAAGTGCCCGATACGATACAATTCTTCGCTTCGAAGATTCAACAAGACAAAATCTGTTTTATCGTTTTCAATTGCATGATGCACGTCGCAGCAATCGGTCTCAAACGACAGACGCCCGGAAAAATGTTCGACTGCACCGCGCGACGAAGCAGCGGGTGTTCTTGAAACATAGGAAGCCATGATATTTCCTGTTACTTAGCACCTGTATACGTGTGCTTTGCCAGCTAGGCAAGCGAAGGATCCGTCCCAAATCAACTTCCCAATACCAGCACGCAGCGTTCGCAAGTGTATCAATTTGTGCTCGGAAATTTACTCGCGTGTGTGTCGTGCTTGCCAGCAGAGAAATCGGGATATTATTTCTATACTATTGCTAAATGCTTAGCCCCATCTGCCGGCAACCTCTCCTGACCAAATCATCACCGATGCCTGGCCTGGTATCCCAAGACCACTGGTTTATTCAATTTTGGGACAATTCCCGAGGTCGCTCTATTATGTTGCTAAACGCTGGGCACTTGCAATGGTGTTGCTTGCAACGCCTTTGAGCCAACGACATGCCAAAACCAATCTCGCATCCCAACGGCGGACCACTGATTGGGCCTGGTAACTGGTGGGCGTGGGACTTAATGGAACGACGAAGTTCACGCTCGACCAACAACTTGAGACGCGGTCTTTCTAGCATGCGGATAAAACTCCAGTTCGGCCAGAGAGCCCTTTGCCGGCGGGGCATCGTGAATGGGCAATCTCCTTTTCTGACCAAACCCTGACTGCGTAAAATGAACGGGTTCTTTGATTCGCCAATTGACCGAAAACATCTGATTGAATCTATTTTGCTGCACATAATTAAATGCGATGATCTTACTGCGACTAACCTGTTGGGCTTGCTGTGCTGCTACTCCCTATTTGGCAACGGGAGTCAATTTGATACTAAGGGAACGCTATTTTACGGTTTGCTCTTTCGTAATGGAGTTCCCGATGATTCTCGGGTGACTTAGCGGGCAAGCCAGGATTGATTCAAAAAAAGGTAACCAATACACGCGTTTAGGGGGCGAAAGATTGCGTTGCTGTGCGACTTGGATTAAATTATAGATCCGGACGGGCAAAAAATTTGGGGCTGTTCACCTTTTCTAGTTCTAATTTTAAAGAAGATGGGAGCTTACTCAATGCTTCGAAAGAGTTTTTTTGCCTTCGGATTGTTAGCGGTTACCGCTCAAATTGCCTACGGGCAGGGTAACAATGATGGGTTTAATCTACAAACCCGCTGGAGTCAAACTGCGACCAGTGGATCGGGTTTGCAACAGGGTGATGCCACGACATTAACTTGGAGTGTTGTTCCCGACGGAACTTTTATTTCCGGTGCTGCTGGTGAAGCGGCATCCAACAGTGATTTAGTCGCGTTCCTGGATACAAATATCGGCGCGGGCGGCGGTGGAAGTGACTTAACGAATCGTCCTTGGTACACGCTGATGGAATCAGGTTACGGCCGCTGGGGTGAAGTCGCAGGTCTGCGGATGATATACGAGGCCAACGACGACGGTCTAACGCCAGGCAATGGTATCGACGGCACTACGCAACCCCGCGGCGCACTAGGTGTACGCGGTGACTTCCGGGTCGGTGGGCATTTCATTGATGGTCAATCAGGTATCTTGGCCTACAATTACTTCCCTGATCACGGCGATCAAGTGATGGATACTGGTGACTCCAATTTCTACAGCAATTCGTCTAGTAATTTTCGTCGCTTCAGAAATGTTATAGCGCACGAGGCTGGCCACGGGCTAGGGCTAGGGCATATTACTTCCTCGGACGCTAATTTTCTAATGGAACCCTTCATCAACGTCAGCTTTGACGGACCCCAGTTTGCGGACGTTTTGGGGATGCACCGGGGCTATGGTGATATCAACGAACGTGATGGCGGAAACGATACATTCTCCGTTGCTACCTCGTTGGGAAGCCTTGGTGACGGCGATTCTTTCTTGATCGGTGAAGACGCTACTGATTTGGCGGTCGCGTTAACGGACGTCGACTTTGTTAGTATCGACGGAACAACGGATACGGACTTTTTCTCGTTTGACCTACTATTAGATGGCGATCTGTTTTTAGAACTGACACCACTTGGTCCAACTTACAATGTCGACACCGCTGCTGGCGGCACATTCAACGCAGCGGCTCAGAATGACCTGACGCTGACTCTGTTTGATACTGATGGCACAACCATCTTGGCACAGTCAAACACTGGTGGTTTTGGTGATGCCGAATCGTTGACCCAATCGTTGCTTTCGGGCACTTATTTCGCCCGAGTTACCGGGTCCAATGACGGCGCCCAATTCTTCCAACTCAGTGGATCGTTCTCGGCAGTGCCAGAACCAACCACTACCGGACTGTTTGCACTGTTGGCAACCGGAATGCTGGCAAGCCGACGTAAACGGCGTGCTGTGTAGTTTCGATTCCCCGAAGCTACGGATGCAGGGTTCATAAGCAAACGTGTTCACAATGAAAAATGTGTTCACAATGAAAAATGTGTTCACAATGAAAAATGTGTTCACAATGAAAAACGTGTTCACATGAAAAACGTGTTCACATGAAAAACGTGTTCACATGAAAAACGTGTTCACATGAAAAACAAAAGGCTTGGCGAATCTTCGAAGATTCGCCAAGCCTTTTTTTCGCACCTCTTTGGATAAGCCCATCCTTTGGGAACGTAATGATTTCGATCTTAAGGTAACAACGCCAAGAAACCAGCCTGATCCACAACCTTCACACCCAAAGCCGAAGCCTTCTGCAACTTGCTTCCGGCTTTTTCGCCGGCGACCAAAAAAGTGGTTGCCTTGCTAATGCTACTACCAACCTTGCCGCCATTGGCCTTAATCATTGCATGTATCTGGTCACGTCCGTAATCTGGCAAGGTACCGGTGACCACAAACGTCTGCCCGGAAAACACATCCGAGGCTGGCGAACTTGCCGAAACGTCTTGTTCCAATTTCAATCCCAGTTCGCGCAGTTCCGCCACAATCGTGCGTCCAACATCGCAGGAGAAAAATTCGTAGACACTTGCTGCAATCACTTCCCCCACTTCGTTCAACTGTCCAAGCTCCGCTTGCGACGCGGCTAGTAACTGGTCCATGTTTTGGTAATGATTCGCCAACAATTCGGATACGGTGCCACCCACGTGACGAACGGATAATGCGTTTAGCAAACGCCCCAATCCTTGCGACTTACTGACCTGGATCGCAGCCAAGACTTTCTCGCAAGATTTCTCGCCCATTCTAGGCAGCTTTAACAAATCGGCGGCACTTAATCGATACAGGTCGGCATAACTTAGAACCAGTTTCGCATCGACTAATTGTTCAACCAGCTTGTCGCCCAAGCCTTCAATATCCATCGCGTTCCGAGTGGCGAAGTAGCGAATACGCTCCTTCACCTGGGCCGGGCAGTGAAAATTTGGGCAACGAATATAGACTCCGCCTTCATCCTTAATTACACACGTTCCGCACGCTGGGCATACCGTCGGAAAGTCGTACGCCGGCAAATCTTTTGGTCGCTGGGTCAATTCCACTCGCACAATATGAGGAATAATTTTTCCCGCCTTTTCCACTACAACCACATCGCCCACTCGGATATCTTTGCGTTGAACTTCTTCGGCGTTGTGCAAACTGGCGCGACTGACCGTGGTTCCGGCCAGCTCTACCGGTTCTAACTCAGCTACCGGAGTGATCGTCCCCGTCTTGCCAACTTGAACTGTGATCGCATTCAAACGGGTAACCGCTTCGTACTTCTCCCATTTATAGGCCGCGATCCAGCGGGGACTCTTGCTACGAATGCCCAGCTGTTGGCGTTGCCGAAAGTCATTCACTTTGACCACGATTCCGTCTACTTCAAAATCTAAATCTCCTAACCTTTCGATCATGTGCTGACAATGATTGATCACTCCGTCAAAATCGTCAAACACTTGGACCATCGGTGTGGGCACCAAACCATAGGAAGCGATTTCTGCCAGAAAATCTTTATGGTTCGTACTTTCTAAGCCTTCGCAATAGCCGGTACCATGGCAAAAAATCCGCAAGTTCCGCGACGCGCAAAGTTGCGAATCCAATAAACGAACCGTGCCAGCGGAAACGTTTCGAGTATTCTTGTACAGCGGTTCGCCGGCAGACTGCTGCTGTTGGTTCAGCCTGACTAACTCTTGATTGGTCATGTAAACTTCACCGCGAATTTCCAGAAGGGCAGGCGGTTTTTCTGTGTTCAACTTTAATGGAACGTCAACGATTGTGCGAACATTGTGCGTAATGTCATCACCCACTTTGCCGTTCCCCCGAGTCACCGCTCGTTTCAAAATACCGTTCTCATAGATCAGCGCAACCGCAACACCGTCAATTTTTAGTTCCACTGCCCATTGGGGTTCCTGCCCGTCCAATCCCTCGACTACGCGGCGGCGAAATTCTTTCAATTCATCCACCGAATATGTATTGTCGATCGATAGCATCGGCACTCGATGCTCGACTTGTTCCAAATGACTGACCGGCGACTCACTGACGCGTTGCGTGGGACTGTCGGCAGTGATCAATTCGGGATGTTCACTCTCTAGTTGCTGCAACTGATTGATCAATTTATCGTAATCGTGATCTGCTATTTCAGGGGCCGCTTCTACATAGTACTTCTGGTCGTGATATTGAATTTCAGAACGCAGCGATTGAATGATATTTGCAACAGTATCCGACACGATAATCACCTTTGGCTTTTTCAACAAACTTAATTCGTCAGCAAATCAACCAAGGTCGACCGCCCAACCACTACTCGGATGCACCCTCAAAAGAACGATCGTCGACCGTTCTCTTGTCTTGGCATTAAAATACGGCCAGTGTTTCTAGGCGGATGCTGAACCCGAGGACTGCGCAATCTGACGATTCCACACAAGTCTAGAAGATCCGAAGGGGCAGGCAGGCAATCACCTCGCTTCACCTCGCTTGAACTCGCTTCAACTTCCGGTACATCATTCACTTTCCCCGGTCGCGTTCTGTTCTTCCTGGATCTTACTTGGCGATGGAATTTCACTGTAAATTATACAAAATTTTTTGCCTACCCGAACGCGGATAAACACCCAGGTTCGGGTACCTTTTTTCCCTGTGGTCAAATGTGATCGCACAGTTCTAATCAGCGTCAAAACCGCTAAGACAATTACGTTCGCGGTAACGCTTAGGGCCACAGCAACTGGGCACTGTAGGTAGTATCCCTCAGCTGGATATGAAAATGAAATGGCAACCACAAAAACTCATATCCGCTACAACTGTCACCAACCTATGCTTGAGCGTGAAGAATGAACAATGCAAGTTGGCATTATGCCTCAAACCGGCAGAAATGACCAGTTCTTGGCTAAATTGGAAGTCCAACGAAACAAACTTTGGACTTCCAATGCAAATCATTATTTCCCTGAATCTGCTACTTGCCTATTCGGCAATCCAATTGCGTCCCACCGACGGAACGCCATCGCTGCAGGCGTGCGTAATGGGTGTGGGCATTTCGATGCTAATGTCTTTGCTTCTGATCCAACTGCTTTCCCATGTTGCCAGCTTCGACCCAGCCAAACGAAATCGCGTTTCGGAGAAAATGCCATGGGTGCAACTGGTTGTCTGGACCCTTTACAGTTTGTTGATCACATTTGGCTTGAATTGGTCGCATGCCGCAAAACACTTCTTTCCAAAGCTGCCAATAACTGGCGAATTACTGATTGTCGTACCACACCTGACTTGCCTTTTAATGATTTGGATCGTCAGCGACTTCCTGCAAACAAGTCCGCAATCTCTTGGGACATCATCATTTGTCGAATCGTTAAGACGCTTGCGCCAAAGTCTATATTCCCAGTCCGCAAAGATTCAATTCCTGGTTCTACCTGTCGTTTTGCCCATTATTGCAGTGCTAATCACCAAAGAATTGTTGGCGAATCTATCGGTCTGGGAGGGGCTTCCGGTTCAAACACAAATCATTGCACTGACCTTATGCACGATGGTTGCGCTTGCTGTCGTTTTTCCACTAGTGGTTAGCCGACTTTGGTCGACGTCAAAACTGTTGGATCCGACGTTACAGGATGAACTTAACCAACTGGGAAAACAATTGCGCCTACAAGTTTCGTCGATTCAAATGTGGAACACGGGCTATCGAGTGGCTAACGCGGCGGTGATTGGCTGGATTCCGGGCTTACGTAAGATACTGTTTACCGACGTTGTGTGCCGCATCATGCATCCAACGGAGATGATTGCGATCTTTCTGCATGAGGCCGGTCACATCAAGAAGTCACACAGTATGTGGAAAATTTGCGTGGTGCTATTGCCGTTAATGTTGTCGGTTTCGATCGTCAACTTGAAAGATTGGTTGCCTAGCCCACAGGGTCCATCGGCACCCTTCCCCGATTCTATCGCAGTGCTACTGATCGTTTTAGTCTTTGTTCTTTCCGCAATGCTATTGGGATGGCTATCGAAGCTATTGGAATTCGAGGCCGATTGTTTTGCAGTCATCACCCTTTCAAAACGTTCCCAAGTCGATTCCGACTCGTCTTTCTCGGCTCAGTCGGCGAATCACGAATCGTTAATCAACGCTCTAGAAAAAACCGCTCAAGTGACTGGCTGTTCACTAAACCAAGTCACCCTGATGCATCCTTCGATTCTAAACCGAACTATGAACATCCGGATCTGGGGCGAATGCCCAGCCAAGGCCGCCAAGGATGAAGCACACTATGCTAAGGCTAAATCGTTCGTTTTGAGTGGTTTCTTAATCACTTTAGCGGGTTTCACCGTCAGCTGCTTCCTTTGGCTATACGGAAATGCAAGTTCTGGTCAGTGATTGCCGCGGCAACTATCCAATCCAACGACACACCGGCGCCTGACTTCTCGCCGCATCGTACCTAAACGCGAACCCAATCTATCCACGATTGGCAACCAATTGGAGATGCCAACACCGAAATTCAAGGGACACTCGTTGAATTACCTCTCGAACTTACTTCTTACAATACCCTGCAATTCAAAGACTGATTTGACCGCAGAATCGGCACGGTTGGTCAACTTTACCTAGCTGGTGAATTAGGACTGGAACGCAAAACTGATTTTGAAAGCTTAGACCGATGATTCAGTCAAGCGAACTTGATTTATGTTTGGGATATATATCCAAATAGCCGAATTAGGTGGTAAGTATACTCGGCGGTAATCTGCACACGTAACCTGTATCGCAATACCAAAATTGTGCACAGTGGTACTTTCCAGAGCATTCAGAACAAGCGCAACCCGATGAATATGATCACTCACTCTCAACAGGAAGTTTACTTGCGGCAAGCGGAAAAGGCTTTGCGTTGCAACCCACACCTGATCAATCGCCAAGTAAACGTTTCCAACGGTGATGGAAAGTTACTTCTAAGCGGCAAAGTCACTTCGTTCTTCGAAAAACAAATGGCTCAAGAAGCCTTACGAAAATTTGACGAATTCGCTGTGATTGAAAACTCACTGCAAGTCGGCTAGACAATAGCCGTTTTTTGCTGGTGCCAGGAAATCAACATCCGGTACTCAGAAACGCCATCGCCTTCTTTGGATCGCCTTGCCTTAGGCTATCGCGAAAACGAATCTTTTGTTCCATTCCTGGACTCTTTTAGGTTTCGTCAGAACTGCGTGGCCTTTTATCGCTGGGCGTTTGCCCTTGGAATCGAATCCAGCACCTCTAAGAAATTTGACAGTCGCCCGTATTAATGTCATAATCGACCAATCTGTGTATCGGCTGAAAACCTGTTCGCTGGCGGGGCGAACCCTGCTTCGATCTTCAAGCACTAATCCATCTCAGGTAGCTCATGTCAGAAACCATCATTTTTCGCCAACGTAAGTCCTTGGTCCAAAGCCCTATCAATCGTATTAGCTTGATCGTGATGATGGTTGGACTTGCGCTCAGTTTCCAATTTCCTACCCTTCATTCAGCAACGGCCCAGACCAAGGACTTCCATTTTGATGTGGTCATCTATGGTGGTACCAGTAGCGGCATTGCTGCCGCCGTGCAAGCCAAAAGAATGGGCAAATCGGTAATCGTCGTCGCACCCGATCAGCATCTTGGCGGATTAACGGCCGGTGGATTGGGCTGGACAGATTCGGGAAACAAAAATGCGATCGGAGGCATAAGCCGCGAATTCTATCAACGCATCTGGAAGCATTACCAACAACCTCGGGCATGGAAGCAGCAAGCGCAAATCGAATTTGGAAACCGCAGTCAAGGCAAGCCCGGCAAAGATGGGGACGGTGCCACAATGTGGGTTTTTGAACCCCATGTCGCGGAGTCCCTATTTGAAGATTTTGTAAAGGAATATGCCATTCCAGTTCATCGCGACCAATGGCTAGATCGCGAACACGGAGTAAAGATCGAAGATCATCGCATCCGGCAAATCATCATGCTGTCTGGAAATACGTACCACGGCAAGATGTTCATCGATGCCACTTACGAAGGCGATCTACTGGCTGCCGCCAACGTCAGCTACCACGTTGGACGGGAAGCCAATAGCGTCTACAACGAAAAATGGAACGGCATTCAATTGGGGACGTTTCACCATCAACATTGGTTCGCAACTAAAGTAGATCCCTACAAAGTGCCAGGCGATCCGACTAGTGGATTGCTTCCCAATATCAGTTCAGAACCCCCGGGCGTAAAAGGTGCGGCAGATAAACGCTTGCAGGCCTATTGTTTTCGGATGTGCATGACCGATGCGGATGATAATCGTCTGCCATTTGAAAAACCAGACAATTACGATCCTTGGAACTATGAAGTGTTACGCCGCTTGTATGAAACCGGCTGGCGGTGGAAGGAGACCTTTGGAAAGTTTGATCCGATTCCAAATCGAAAAACGGACACTAACAACCATGGCCCCTTCAGCACAGACTATATCGGCAAGAACTATGATTACCCTGAAGGCACTTATGAACAACGAAAGTCGATCATTGCCCAGCATCGCGATTATCAATTAGGGCTAATGTACTATTTAACGCATGACCCCGGAGTTCCTGTCGATGTTCGCAATGAAATGAGTCGCTGGGGTTTATCCAAAAACGAATTCACGGACAACGGTGGTTGGCCTCATCAAATCTATGTCCGCGAGGCCAGACGGATGATCGGCCAATATGTGATGACAGAACACGATTGCCTGGATACCGTGGTGACGCCAGATTCTATTGGAATGGGGGCTTACACCTTAGATTCGCACAATTGCCAACGCTACGTGACTGAAGAAGGGTTTGTGCAAAATGAAGGGGATATCGGAGTGCCCGCCCCGCGTCCCTACGAGATCGCCTATGGTGCGATCGTACCCAAAAAGGACCAGTGTCAAAACCTCTTGGTTCCCGTTTGCGTTTCGTCCAGCCACATCGCTTTTGGTTCGATCCGGATGGAACCGGTCTTCATGATCCTGGGCCAGTCTGCAGCCACCGCGGCATGCATGTCAATTGATCAAAAAGTTTCCGTTCAGGATCTTCCGTATGGCGACTTGCAAAAACAATTGATCAAAGACCAACAAGTCTTAACCTTGGATGATCCCGCCATGATTCTCGGCATTAAATTACAAGGCATTGTACTGGATGACCAAAATGCCGAATTCAGTGGCAACTGGGTCGGTTCAACATCAACCCGACCCTTTGTCGAAAACGGCTATCATCACGACGCGAACGCAGCCAAGGGAATGTCCAACGCAACCTTTTCCACGAACGTGAAGGCGGGAGACTATGAAATCCGACTAAGCTATAGTCCGCATGAAAACCGAGCCTCCAACGTTCCAGTTTCCATCGACACCGGTTCAAAAACAACCTTGGCAACGGTGAACCAGCGCCAGACGCCCAAGATTGATGCCCTTTTCCACAGCCTAGGTACGTTCCAACTTAATGGTCCAGTGACCATCGTCATCAGCAATAAAGAAACCGACGGTTATGTCATCGTTGACGCCGTGCAATTGATTTTAAGCAAGTAAACCCCACACCGGCAGGCGTACACTCAGTACTGAAAGTGCTTGATTTGTTCGCCGCTTTTCCCAATCGTCGCCATCGCTTCGATGCCGACGTCCAAGTGAATATTGGTCCAAAGCTGAGTGACTTTTTGATCACTGGCTTCGGTCTTAACGCCATCGGGCGTAATCGGGACGTCTGACACTAGCAACAAGGCGCCTCGGGCAATCTGATTGTAATGTCCCACGATAAATAACGTTGCGGTCTCCATGTCGACGCCGATCGACGTCATGGCTTGCATCTTGAGTCGAAATTGATCATCGTGTTCCCAAAGTCGTCGGTTGGTCGTATAGATCACTCCGGTTCGATAATCTGTCTGATGCTCCAACAGGATGTTCGACACAAATTTGTGCAGCTTGAAACTTGGCAAGGCCGGGACTTCGGGCGGAAAATAATCCAGACTGGTCCCTTCGCCGCGAATGGCAGCAATCGGTAGAATGAAGTGCCCGATTTCTGAAGATGGCTTCAATCCGCCACACTTCCCTAAGAACAGGACCGCCTCCGGATTCTTGGCAATCAACAGATCCATAATCGTCGCGGCATTCGCACTTCCGATGCCAAAATTAATAATGGTCAATCCATTACTAGCGCTTGCCGCTTGCATCGGACGACCTATTCCGCGGATCGGACAGTTGAATCGTTCGGCGAAGATTTCGACATAGTTGTGAAAATTGGTCAACAAAATATAGTCGCCAAATTCTTCTAACGGCATGCCCGTGTATCTTGGCAACCAATTACGAGCCAATTCCATTCGATCAATTGGATTAGCCGCTGGTATGCCCGAAGGCGATTCACTATCAGTCATAGACGCACCAAATCGAAAGTACAACCAAAGAAATTGTTTGACTTCAAATGACCGGGTCACTTGCAAACGGAACCGACTGGTTTCAAGAAACAAAAAAAACCGAAAACTTAAGCAACGCTCAAGCTTCGGCTTCAATATCAGTCAAAATCACTGCCTCGGCAATCCCATCGTCTCAACAAAAATTTTTGGTCTGGTGCTAGACGACCGCTGCAGGGCTCACTTACCGTACACGATCACTTACCGTACACGATCACTTACCGTACACGACCACTTACCGTACACGACCACTTCCGAAATGCGGACCGTCGCAGCGATTAGCGTTGACGCCCCATCGCTGCTTTCAACTCTTGCAGTGTGATCGAACCGTCACCATCGGCATCTACTTGTTTGAATCCTTGCTTCCTTGGAAATTCGGACTCCACAATTTTGCCATCGCCGTCTTTGTCAAAACGACCAAAGACTTGCTCTAATGACGGCCTTTGACGCTTGGATTTGATTTCAACATCAGCATCGCTAGCTTCGGGAACATAATATTCCACGTAGCCAATCAACATCTCTTCAAAAGTTTGATCGCCCCAATTTACCGTTTGCTTAGGATTGGGGTTGGCAGGGTTTGCTTCTGAATTATCGAATACGCCAGTCACGATGACCTCTGACCCGCGAAGCAGATCGATTGGCGTCTGCAAACGATATTCCAATTGCCAATTAAAGTCGAAACGAGGCAAATCCAGCAGCGTCTCCAACTCCTGGTCCCCACCGGGCTTTTTCAATTCAAATTTGATTGATTTCCCACGCAAGTGCATGTGAGGAAAAAACGCAAGTGCTTTGACGTTCACGGGAATCGTTGTCGTCGCAACTTCCACATGATTCGCTTCACCCGCAGGAATGTTCAAGTTTGTATCAGCAATTCCAGTGACTTTTACTTCGTAGCGCGGCTTGGTCTTCGAGAATTTAAATGCAATTTCAGTTCGATCCGCAGTTGCCGTTCCATTGGGCGTGTAGTGCATCTGGACAACCAAATCGGTGTTGCCATTCAACTTTTTCCCAAATCCGTCAGGGTAAACCAATGAAGAATTCCCCGGCGCATAGGCCGCAAGGAAATGGCTACTGGCACCAATATCTGGGCCACGAGAACCTTTTTCCATTTCGTAAACTAAAACGTGATGAACCACCTCGGGCGATGTCGGTTTAATCTCGACCGCCGTAATCCACACATCATCCGCAATATCCAGCACGATTTTTTGGTGTAGGTAATCCATAAAACCGGTCGCCTGAACCTTGTTCACCTGTGGCATTTCCACCACCAAGTCGGGTTCGCCAATAGCCCACTTCGTTTCAAACACGCGTGGCAACGGGGCAAGTTTCTGGTCGCCTACTGACTGATCACTTTCCAACCAAGCCACCAAATTGGTCACTTCGGATTCACTTAATGCCGCGTCATTCATCCAGCGATTGGGGGCTTTTCGGTCACTTTCCGCTAACCATGGTGGCATGGTCTTGTTCTCTACCACTTCCTTGATCATTCCGGCATGAGCGATAATATCATCCATGCTTTCCAAGGTGAACGGGCCAACGCCGCCATCACGATGACAGGTCACGCAACGATTTTGTACGATCCGTTCAATGTCACGATGGAACACCAAATCCGCGGGCTTCACCTTGGCTACCGGCATGATCTTGCAACCTGGCGCTGACGTTTCCACGGTAGCAACCGGCTGCCCAGCTAAAAGTAGATCGATCGCGTCACCCAAGTAATTCGCTGTCACGACCGGTTTGGTGTAGCCAATTCCATATTGATCATCAACAGCGCCCCGATACTGCAAATTCAAGGAAGCATCTAGCAAGAAAACTTCGGTTGTGGTCGCTGCGTTGATCGAAGCAACCAGTTCACCGTTTTTGTCCAGCAAATAAGGGCCTTCCAAACCTAGTCTTCCCTTGGTAGCGACCGCGTCGTCCAAAGAATCACTTGTGATCGACCCGACGAACGCAAAACGCACCTTTGATGAATACTTCTTTTCCAATTCCGCCAACGTCGGACCGTACTTTTTGCACAAGGGACATGTCGTGCTGGTCAAGGCAATCACAACTGGTTGTCCAGCAGCATATTTTCGCAAGTTAAACGAATTGCCATTGATATCCGTAGCCAACAAATTAGAAAATGGCTGCCCTATGCCTGCCGATGGCGTTGCGGCAACAACCGGAGCTTGTTTTCCACTATCGGTGTCAGCAACCAACGCCAAATTGCCCTGAACTCCAGAATTGGGTTCGCTTAGCACTTTGTCCTGCGCATCGCAGGAAGACATCGACGCAGGCCCGCCAAGAAACATTCCTGACGCGCACACGACAAGCACTTGCATCAAGGAAAACGCCTGCATCAAGGAAAACGCCTGCATCAAGGTGCCAGACGCAAAAACAAACGACCCATAAGATCTAGGTTTTGTACCGTTCCACTTCATGCCTATTCGTACTCCATCAAATCAAAAGTAATATGCTGCGGCCGCGAATCCGACCTTAAATCTTTGTTATTTAATTTCAACGACCCGACCGCTGGTTCCAATCACCAACACAGATCAAGCGCTGATACGTACTTATTCTGCTAAGGCCAGTTCAATCCAGCAGAAGCAACAGCCTGCTAGCGGTTACCAGCCTGGCACAGAACCTACGCGGTAAATCTCCAACCACTACAACGTCCAACCACTACAACGTCCAACCACTACAACGTCCAACCACTACGCCGCCGGGTTCGCCGGCCAAACACGCGTTACACCCCAGACCCGTGTCAAACGCCAAACCCGTAACCGACTTAAAATTGGCAATGCCAGCCCAGCACCTAGTCTCTCACTAACCCAACAAGTCCTTCTTAGGTTTCGTCGGTTTTTCGTAAAATTGAGATAAATCGATCCCTTGGCTTCGCTGTTCTTCTTCCAGCAAGCGAATGCGAGATTCTAACCGTTCGATCTGCCTAACCATTTTAGGTATAAAACTCTTCGCTTCGTCGATCTTGGGCGGGCGCGGCGTCGCGGGGAACGCCAAATGTCGCTGTAAACTGGAGAAAAAGAATAAGGGTTCTTTGTGTCGATTTGCCAAAGCAATCCTGCCCTCTTTTTCCGAAAACAATACAGGATCCGGAACCTGGAAGCTGTCCCCCACGCGGCGGCCTTCGTTTTGGACATACAGTTCGCTGTGCACGTAAACTAGGTCGGTAATATCCACGATCCCCACTTTATGCCGAACCGCCAAAACCCACTTAGCCCAGTTCGTGTCGTAAACGGGATCGCGGGACATGGCTTCTACCCCATAATCATATCCCAAGCGATTTCGGCACAGCGTCTCGAATTGAAAAAAGAATAACGCAGTTGGGTTAACTTTTTGTGAACGCAATAACGCTTCTTGATGAAGAATCCTAAACGCCTGCCAAATATCAAAGCGACCGCTTTCCTCTTCCGCTGCACCAATCAAGTAAGTTTGAAACGGAGCAAAATAGTGAGGCATCTTCGCCATGGCGGTAGACAATGTTCCCACGTGTTTGATCTCGGCGACCAAATAGTCAATTGCCATGGGCAACTTAGTGGTGGCCAAAACCTCTTGTTTCAGCCACAGCAGCATCGTCTGTATAGGACGCTGCAGTTCGGGATCGGCGGTAAACTGCTTGGCCAAAGCGTCAAATAGATAAGCCTGTTCAACGTATTCTTCGATCGGTAGCACTGCGGACATTTTTCACTCGCTGGGTAATTCGCAACACTCAAGGCTCAAGAACACTTCAACATTTCCCATAGATAGCAATCGCCACATCAGATTCGCCGTTAGGTAAACAAGAGCCTTGAACCGAGGGCAGACCGCTGCCCTAATTCTAATGGTTCAGCCCATTATTTTCCACTGCGAAGCACTTCAATTCCAGCAACTTCAGATCGGATAGACACTGAATTTTACACGGACGGATGCCGCAATGATTCGCGCCAGAAACTTGCGCAACTAGCCCTATTCCGCGAACTAGGCCTGCAGCGCGAATCAGCGAATCACCCTGGCAATTTACAGAAGTTCAGAATTCACACCGGCCCAGAATTTAAACCGGTTCCGCAACTATGCAGCCGGCCCCAATCAAGCCCAATCGATCTAGGTTAAAATCGACTGCCAATGACATGGCATTTCAAGCTTGACTATCAATACACTCACTTACTTACCGTCGCTTGTTTGGCCACCACCGTTCTCCCGAGCTTCCTTTACGTTATGCGTTTTATTCGGCTTGGGGCGATCAATTGGAAAGACGACTTCTTCAATTTGGATCGCTTTCTTTCCTTTGATAGCGCCAGGACGTCCCAAGTACTTTGTGTGACCACCGACTAACAAACTTAGCGGTGTCTTGACGTCGTGTTCGGTGGTAATAATGTCACCAACACGAAGCCCCAACAATTCCGATGTAGTGATTCGACTATTGGCCAAAGATACCACGACCTCAACTTCAGAATTTTCCATTTCCACGGCAATGTGAGCTCGGGTCTCGTCGGTGGAATGACCACGACCGTAACCCTGCCAACTGTTTGCAACCAAAGTGCTGCTAAATCGTTCAATGCTGTTATAAGGTATGCAAAGATTTAGCATGCCACGAACGCCTTGCATCGAGAGTTCGAACCCTATCAAAACAATGACTTCGTTGGGCGGAACAATCGACACCAACTGAGGGTTGCTTTCAATTCTAACCACCGACAGATCCAATTGAATTACGTTCTCCCAAGAATTTGCCATCTCTTCCAAAAACAGCGTGATGATCCGCTGGACCAATCGCCTTTCAATCTCCGTCAAGGGTCGACGCAACGTGATCGAAGATTCCTTACCACCGCCCAACATCCGATCAATCATCGGAAACAGAATCGCTGGATTGATATCTAAAATCAAATTGCCCTTCAACGGGTCAGCGTCCAGCAAAACAAAGCACGTGGGATTCTCTAGCCCAAAGACAAATTCGCTAAAGGTCAATTGATCGACGCTGGTTAACTTCACGTCCACCATCGTGCGCAATAACGCTGACATTGACGCGCCAAAGTTGCGACCAAAACCTTCATGCAAGCTCTGCAACGCTCGCATCTGCTCCTTGCCCACTCGTTCGGGGCGTTTAAAATCGTAGGGAGATATCTTTTGTTTGGGGCGAGATTTCTCTTCAACCTCGCGACTAAGCGCTGCGGAGACACCAGTATCCATCGAGCTTAATAAGCTCTCAACTTCCGCCTGGCTTAAGATATGATCGTCACTCATCGAGAACCGCTTCCTTGCAATCGATCTCAATTTCCGACAAGCGGGGAATCTTGCCGCTTTGGATATCAGATAGTGTCGTACAAACCTTAGGTCAAAGTCAATGCGAATCACTTAACGCCTAACAACGCAAATCAGAACGCCGCAAGGACGCTAGCATCGCAGCAGTCGGCTTGGCATCAAAGGGATTGCCTCACTTAGCATTGAATTCCACACGCCGTTAGTCGTGCCACCATCTGAGCTTCTGTCACACCTTGAACCCGTATTACTTTGCGACAATCACTTTCGCCCGCATGAATACTCAAATCACTCTTGGCAATCCGCAATGCCTTTGCCAAGAAGGCCAGCACTGCTTTGTTTGCTTTGCCGTGCTCGGCTACTGCGGTGACGCTAATTTTCAGCGCATGGTCGTAGACACCGCGAAAACTGTCCGATTTAGAATTTGGCAAAATTTTGACTGGCAACAAAACACCATCAGGGTGCATCACCAAACTTAGGTCCATAATTTTCTTTTCAAGCGTAATCCAGATCGACGCTTACAGTCTCTGGCAAGCGGACGAAGTACCGAGCGAAACTAGACGTTTGTGCGCAATAAATTCGATACAAACGCTCGACATTGTCCGATCCAGCCTTGAACCTCTGCCATCAAAAGACCATCGTCGGTGTACGCAATGTAGCAAATAGTTGCCGCCGAACTTACCATGATCGTGAAAGTCAGTCGATTTATGAAGCGCCCATGCTTGACCACTTTTTTTGGCTGATAGTTGTCCACCCAAAGACTCGCGGATTTCAATTCAACGTAATTAGTCATGCTTAGGCCCGTCGTGGTTTAAGATCAAGCGGTTTAAAAATTCGCAACAGCCACCCTGTAATGCAAGCCGCGTGCCAATTCCAAAATGCCTGTCCCCAAAGCTCAAATTTACGTCAGTGCACCACGTCAAGTTCCAGAAACACAACATTTGAGTCTTGAAATCACACCAAACGCAGCCTTTTGGCAACCTTTTCGTCCAACCGGCGGTGTTTGATCCTAAACTTCTCGACCACTCATTGGGCTCAAACCCAAACCTGCCCGCAACCCGATGCCGAAGAACCTACCCAGACCTCGCAAGCCCCGCGACCTAGTCCTAGGCGGTCACTAACTTGGCGCCTAGCTTGTCATCACAGCTACCAATAATTGCGTTGCAAACTTCGTCCGCTTGCCGGCCGGTCAATGTGGTCGATGCCGAACGAATCGTCACCGCCAACAAGACCCGCTTCTTCCCTTCACCATCGCGTTTAGCATCAACAAAGGTCTCGCGGTACTGAACGTTCTCCAGCAAACGACCACCCGCCGCTTGGACCGTTTGCTGAATATCTGCCCAACGAACTGCGGAATCGACAATGAAGTTTAGGTCCCGTTCGATCGCTGGATACGGACTTTGCCGTTGCGACTGTGGAATCAATTGCATCGCCTGGGTCAGTGCAGCCAATTGTATTTCTCCCACCACGGCTTTGTTCCGCATCTTCAACTTCTTTTGAGTTGCCGTTGAAATTTCGCCCAGCAATCCAATGACTTCGCCATCGATACACAACTGGATCGCCTTGCCAGGGGCAAAGAATGGGTCGTTCAACGAATTAACCGTAATCGCCAGCTGATGATTTAACGCATCCGCCATCGACATTACAACACTCTTGACCGACAACAGATCCCGTCCACTGCACAGACCCACCAGCGTCGACTCGTGCGGGAACCCGCCCGGGTTGGCCAAGTAAGCTTTCGCGATTTCGAACAGTTCCACCGGTTCGCTATGCCGATATTCATTGATGCGTCGCAATTCCAGCAAACTAGGAATTAAACTTCGACGAACACAATGGACGGGCCCCGCAGTATTCCAAAACTTAGAATCCAAGACACCCGACATGGGTTGACTGGTGATCATCGCCGGCAATTTCGACCAAGGTGAATACAGTTCGGAAATCTCGGGTGGCACCAAACTAGGCGACAACGCTTCGTTGAATCCGCAGGCAGTCAAAGTTCGCCGAATTCGTCCAACGGCAACATCTGCCGCGGGAGTCACCGACACCGCCATCGGAACATCGCGATCTTCTGGAATTTGATCGTAGCCGTGAATTCGAGCCACTTCCTCGATCAAATCTACTTCGCGACTCAAGTCCCGCCTCCAAGAAGGCGTTTGGAATTGGATCGACGCCTGGTCCTGTTGAACAACCGTATTTCCCAACGCGGTCAAGATTCGCACGACTGTCACTGGATCGATTGAAATCCCTAGCACTCGCTGTACCTGACTTAATCTCAGCGTGACCGCCGGCGGCTCGGCAGGTGCTGCACCCACTTCAATCACCCCTTCGCAAAGCGTCCCACCACACAGTTCCAAAATCAGTTCGCAACAACGTCGACTAGCCCAATCGATCCCTTCAGGATCGACCGTTCTTTCAAACCGATACGACGATTCGGAACCCAATTTCAACTGTCGCGAAGTGTCGCGTATACTCATCGGCGAAAAGTCGGCCGCTTCGATCAATACACTGGTCGTATCGGTATCAATTTCCGATCCCTTGCCGCCCATAATTCCCGCCAAGGCAAGTGGTTTCGCCTGATCGGCAATCACACACATCCCAGCTTTCAACGTATATCGATTGTGATCAATCGCCTCGAGTGACTCACCTTCAATGGCTCGCCGTACCACAATTTCACTGCCGCTAATCTGGCTGAAATCAAAAGCATGTAAGGGCTGACCGCATTCCATCATGACAAAATTGGTAATGTCCGCCACATTATTGATCGACTTGAATTCCAGCGGCTTTCCACTACGGTTTCGCAACAATTCCGACAGCCATTTTGGACTTGGGCCCACCTTAACGCCTTGGATCAATCGCGCCGTGTACCTTGGGCACAGATCCAAACATTCAATCGACAGCGATGCCAGCGATTGTATTCCAGGTCCAGACGCGATGGGCTTTGGGTTAGGCAAGGACAACGGCAAGTCGTAAAGCACACTAGCTTCGCGGGCAACTCCGATATGGCCCAGACAATCCGGACGATTACTAGTCACTTCCAAATCGATCGCCAAATCGTCAAAAACCACTTCGGTGCTCTCGTGGTTCAATCCACTTAAACTGAACCGGGTCGCCAATTCATCGGCAGACATTTCCAACGGCAAATAACGCTTTAGCCAGTTCCATGAAACGATCATTTTTGTTTTCCAAAGATTACGAAATCGTAGGCAAATTTCGCCAAGAAATGCTGCAAACCACCCAGGCAATCGGTCCGTCCAATAGGGCATCGCACGCCATAGCGATCCATCAACCCATCGCAAACTACATCACAAATAGAAACTCTAAAACTGAGCCAAAAACCGAACATCGTTCGTGTATAAATCGCGAATGTCCTTAATTCCATGCCGAATCATGCACAGCCGTTCGACACCCAACCCAAACGCGAAACCCGTCACCTGTTCGGGATCGTATCCCACCGACGTCAACACGTTGGGATCGACCATCCCGGCACCACCGAATTCCACCCAACGATCGTTCCAAAAGTAGTCAACTTCCACACTAGGTTCGGTGAATGGAAAGAAACTGGGCCGAAAGCGAACCGGAACACTGTCGCCCAAGTAGGCCGTCGCAAACAATCGCAAGACCGTTTTCAAGTCCGCCATCGTGACGTGCTTGTCCACCATCAAACCTTCCATCTGATGAAACATTGGATAGTGAGTCTCATCGGCGGTGTCAGGTCGATAGACGCGGCCGAGCGAAATAATTCGCAGTGGTGGTTGATTGTGCTGCATCATCCGAACTTGAACGGTACTGGTTTGGCTACGCAGCATATCGGCTTGGGATGCGGTTCCCGCGGCCAAGTCACTGGCGAATATCTTCGCGTTGGACAAGTAGAAATTGTCCAACGGATCGCGAGCCGGATGAGCTAGTGGCACATTCAAGGCATCAAAGTTGTGCCAGGAATCTTCAATCTCCGGGCCTTCCACCGGCGTGAAGCCCAGTCGCCCCATAATGTCTTTCAACAGAAGAATTGTCTGACTGATCGGATGGATTTTACCCATCGAAATTTTCGGGCCGGGCAAGGTTGCATCAAATCCTTCGTCAGCAACTTCAACTGCACTGGTTTCCAATCGTTGGGCGGCCGCATCAAACGCGGATTCGATGGCATTTTTAACCTCATTGAAACGCTTTCCAGCGGCGGGCTTTTCGGGACCAGGCACCGTACCCATCTGCTTCTGCACAGACTTCAACAGGCCCGACTTTGCGCCCAGGAATTCGATCCGACTGGTTTCCATGTCCGCTAACGAAACCGCAGAATCAAACGCCTGCTGCGCCTTGGTGACCAATACGTCTAAATCGTCAAGGAATTGCTGTAAAGACATGAGCTACTGCCAATCTATTAAGAGTGGAATGTCGTCGACCCGAAGCTGCATACTGCACAACAACGCTGGCTCGAAAATGCCAAGCATCAACCACGCTGTGCAACACAAGTAATGTACAAAAAAAAGAGAGCCGATCGCAAGGCTTAGCGATGGCTCTCCAAATTTCTCGAACCCTGATTCAAGTTCAACTTCCAGCGGTTACTTACCCAGAGCCGTCTTAACAGCGGAAGCAACCGATGTAAAACCTGCGGGATCATAGATCGCGATTTCGCTCAACGATTTACGATCCAATTCAATATGGGCCTTGGACAAGCCCGAAATGAATTCACTATAACGAAGTCCGTTCAAACGACATGCTGCGTTCAAACGAGTAATCCACAAACGACGGAATTGTCGCTTCTTGACCCGACGGTCGCGGTACGCGTACACGCCAGCGCGAAGCAAGGTTTCCTTGACACTTCGCAATAAACTACCACGTCCACCAACGTAGCCTTTGGCCCGTTTAAATAAGCGACGCTTCGCTTTAGCGCGAGCCGCGCCTTTGGTTGTTCTCATCGATAGATACCTTTAATTCCAAACGCCGCAAGGTCTCGTGCCATTTGCCAACTTGATTTAGACAAGTTCTCTTGAACACGAAGTTAGGTTTTTTGGACACCCGGACGTTGGCAAAAAGAAAATAGGGAAATTTCAAACGACGCTTTCCTGGCACTGGCTAAAGTTCCACGAATCGCCTTCACTCTCAACCACCTTTTCAAGTTCACAGTGCCTGTTGCAGGCCTGAAACCCGCGAAGGGTTCGAACCAATAGCATTCCAATACCTAAGTCGAGCAATTTACAAGCTGCTAACACATCAGCAAACTGGAAAATTGCAACCAACACTAACTACTGTACTTGCCTAACGCACGTCGAATCATCGGCCCGTTGCACTCGGCGTTAACCGTTGTGCCACGCAAGTTGCGGCGACGCTTCTTGCTAAGGCGCGAGTTCAAGTGACTTGTACCAGACGAGCGATGCATCGCTTTTCCGGTGGCTGTCAGGCGAAAACGCTTCTTGGTTCCTTTGTGGGTCTTCATCTTCGGCATGTCTGCACGACCTTCTGACTAAGGAACAACACCACCCTTTTTTACTGCCACGATCCGTTGCGGCAGCTAATTTACCCGGCCGAAGCTAAATTACGCGGCCAAAGTATTTGGGTGGTAAAAATGGGAATCGCGTAGTCTATCGGACTTTGCGTCCGTTATAAAGAGGGTTTTCACTGGAATCGCGGCCCATTGAGCGAATTTCCTGGCGAAACCCATCAGATCTCCTGCCCAATGGATCACTATTCGGCCCAATCGCGCTAAATTCCGTAAACGCTCACTTAGTTTTTCGAACCCATCAGGTCGTCGATAAGTTTCGCCAGTCCGTTCAGATACCGACAACCACCACCCCGGCTGCTTGGAAAAAAGTAGAATTTCACTGCTTACGGTTCACAAAACACGCCCGAAGACAAATAGCGGTCCCCACGATCACAAATGATGCAAACCATGACCGCGTTTTGAACCTCTTTACTCAGTTCCAACGCAGCCCAAACCGAAGCCCCACTTGAAACGCCGCAGCAAATCCCTTCCTCGCGCCCCAGTCGCCGCATCATGTTTTCAGCGTCCGTTTGCTGCACGTCGATCACCCTGTCCACTCGGCTAGGCTCAAAGAACTTGGGACGATACGCCTCAGGCCACCGCCGAATTCCCGGAATCTTCGCGCCCTCGGACGGCTGCAGGCCAATGATCTGGATCTCGGGATTGTGTTGCTTCAAATACTTGGAAACCCCCATAATCGTTCCAGTGGTTCCCATCGAACTAATAAAATGGGTCACTTTACCATCGGTTTGGGACCAGATCTCAGGGCCAGTCGTTTCATAATGGGCCCTGGGATTGTCGGGGTTGGCAAATTGATCCAAAACGATTCCCTGCCCTTGGGCCTGCATCCGTAACGCTAAATCTCTGGCACCCTCCATTCCGTCTTCTTTACTAACTTCAATTAATTCCGCTCCGTAGGCCCGCATCGAATCCTTGCGTTCCTGAGTAGAATTTTCAGGCATAATCAATTTGATGGAATATCCCCACATCGCTGCGACCATCGCCAAGGCGATCCCAGTGTTGCCGCTGGTGGCTTCAATCAAAGTGTCACCCGGTTTGATTTGGCCACGCTGCTGAGCGGCCGCAATCATTCCATACGCCGACCGGTCTTTTACCGATCCAGCTGGATTATTCCCTTCCAATTTGGCAAAGATACCGTTGGACGTTTCACCGGGCATTCGCTGTAGCCGAACCAATGGCGTATTTCCAATGGTCTGTTCCAATTGCATTCGGGGAATCCTTTTGCTGCCACCAATCGATGAATGAAGTTTCAACGCAACCATCAAATTAACTTAAATTCATCCCCGCGTGAACAACCGTTGGCAAAAGTCGTCCCAGTCTTCACCAGAACACCACTCCAACCCATCTTTAATCCCGACTACTCACCGTCCCCAGTTCAGTTTTCCAAAACGTATTGGCCAACACCGCGGACACAGCGGCAACTGCGGCGGTTTCCACCCGCAGCACTCGTCTACCCAAACTTGACATTACAAATCCATGCTCACGTATCAACATTCGTTCACCGTCGGACCAACCACGCTCCGACCCGATGAACAAACAGGCCGACATCGTCTCCCCACCGATGGCCAACCCCAGGCTTGTGGTCGCTTCGTAGTTGTCAAGACAAATTTTCGCCGTAGGTACTCCCGAGCCCCCGCCCCAGGCTTTAGCCGCTTCGGATAGAGTCCGATCAAAGCGAATCGCTGGCAGCTTGGTTTCGAACGCTTGCGACACCGCCGAGGTGACAATCTGCAGGTACTCGCCCGATGTCCATAGCTGGCTTGATGCATACGATCGTTGGCCCGAATCGGTCACTACAAATTCAATGGACCGAACCCCAAGACTTGCCAGAGATCGCAAAAGAAATCGGCAAGTCTGCGGGCGACTTAGACCCACCACTACATCCACCGGGTACAGTTCGGGCACTGCTTGCATCGATTGAAATTGAATCTGGATTCGCCCCTCTGATTCCAAGGCGAATTTCGCTTTGCCTCGATCACCATTGATCACACCGGCGTCAAACCATTGCCCATCCGCCAACCCCAACACATGCCGCACATGTTCAACCCGAGGATCACTGGCCTGGACACCCAAAGCCCGTTCTTGGTCCGTAAACAAAACGATGTTCATCGCCACTTTCTTATCATGACCCGCTTTCAGCCACCAATCCGAAACCAATCCGAAACCAATCCGAAACCAATCCGAAACCAATCCGAACCACTTGACCGACCCACCCTATGAATCCAAACAAACCCTACTCCAAACGTTTGCCAGGCGTTTGTTGCAGCATTTCACCTCCTTAAAGTTTTCATGTCCTGGGTGATCTTTCGCTGGCAAATCGCCACGCCGTCTTCCGGCTAGGCAACTTAAGGGTCCGGGCAGCCTATCAGTTGATCTAGGGGTTTTGTACGTCAAGTTTTCGGCGAATTGCGTACGATCACTATCCGAGCCAAAGACAAAATGCCAATCCCACAGTACTGGCCCGCAGCTGCGGGTTTGAAAAGTTGCCTGAACGCTCCTTAATTTTCTTCAGTTGATTCGGTCAGCAATTGATCGACAATCTCTTCGATTTTCTTGTCGGCGGTTGCGCCTTTCCAGTTCAATTCGCCTTGCCACCAATGCCGTAGATAGCCATTCTTGTCGACCACATAGACGGTCGGCCACATCGTGTTCCCCCACGCTTTCCAGTTCTCGGATTTTGTATCAAACAATATTGGGAATTTAAGTCCCTTTTCTTCGGCTGCCGCTTTTACTGCGGACAGTTGTCCTTCACGAGCCGTTTCTGGCGTCTGAATTCCGATCACCACCACACCTTTGTCAACTAGATCCTGCTGCCAGCGTTTATAGATTGGAAAATTGGCATGACAGTTGTAGCACTCGAAGGCATAAAAATGCACCAACACCACCTTGCCTCGCAGTTGTGCCATTGAGAGCCCAGACGAATTGATCCAAGACTGGTCACCCACAAAGTCCGGAGCCAGCGGATAGATCCGAGTCAAGCTGGCCGTGTCAAAGGGCGTCCCCAATAGTTTGCTAACTTTCTGAAGCTGGTCCACATCGAAAATCTTATTCAAAGACGCCTGCTCCTGTTCCTTCTTCTGAGCTGCAGCAGTGTCCAATTCACTTGTGTCTTCGCCCCGATGGTTAGCCAGTTTCACCTTCAACAAGGCGGCATCAGTTTGCGTTGCCAACTTGGCGAATTCCTGTTGTTGCTGGGCCGTAAAGCCGACCAACCGACCCAGATCCGAACGCAACACCGCCCGGATACTCTGCGCCTGGTACTCTAATTCAGTCAGACGCTTCTGCTGTTCGACCTTGGTGTTCGCTGCCAGCCATTGCCGAGTTCGTTGTTCCAATTGCTCCAAAACCTCAGTCTGTTTGCTTTCGGGTTGATTACGAACCCGAAACCAGTCGCCATCAATTTCGGTGAACCATTTCCTTAACGCAACCAGTTGCGATGGTGAAAACTTCAGTTCCTTCTGTACTTCCGGAGCATGCAGCAAGGGCATCAGGTATCGCGGCACCAAGGCACGATTTTCAGCGGACACGACTAGTTTGTTATCCGCCGAAGTTTCCTCCGCCAGATTTTCATCCGCCCAATTGTTGTCAGCTTGTGTCGCTACCAGCAGCAATCCAAGTGCTGCAAAAAACCCGATTAATCTTATGCGAATCATTGCCTTGTTCCTTAACCCGACCACGAACTTTCGTGGCTATTTGATCAGTCCTGAAAAGATTTTGCGAAATTCGAACTCGTTTATGATACCGCACAAGACGATTTCCGTTCGCAAAAACCAAAGTAACTTCCCTTGGTTGCCAATCACCGTACCCGGTACCACTGGCAAACCCCTCCAACTTTCTAGGGTCCTCCCAATGCGGGTAGCTGCGATTGGTCGTCACCCAACGCCCGCCATAACAAGTTTTCCGAAAAAAATGGCCTTTTATATCCGGCGGAAACCGGCCCAAGGCATCCAAACGGCTGGATTCAGCACAAAGACCGCAACAAGTCCGGCGCCTCCGCCCCGAAATCCTCGCGGCCCTTTCATGCCGGTCGCCTCTGAAACGCCATACTGATCGGACAGTACTGATCGGACAGTACTGATCGGACAGTACTGATCGGACAGTGCTGATCGGACAGTGCTGATCGGACGCCATGCTGTTATGACAGCGGTGGTAGATATGTCCGCTGTGGGTGTTGGTTTCGTAGGCCGAGGACTTCGCCACTTCAAACAAACGGTAAATTCCTTGAACAGCAGGAAACAGAACGAACGCAGAGTGGCAGAGTGGCAGGCAGGGACGGAATGCGTCAGGGTCTACAAGGCTGATGATCGCTTGGTGAAATCGATCGACGCGAAGGTCAATCAAACCACTTGCGAGTATCTTGCGTAAACGTTCGGGCTGAGCGACTTCAGCCGATGTCAACTTGCGACCGAAATTCGCGGGAAAAAGAACACGCTTAATAGCAGGCAGGAAAGCAGTTGGGCAGTTGGGCATACATGACACTGCCCTAAACGGCTCGTATTTGCCCAGTGCCTCGAACGCGGTAGTTGAAGCTAGTCAACTGCTCCACTCCAACCGGGCCTCGCGCGTGCATCTTGCCGGTCGCGATGCCGATCTCAGCACCCATTCCAAATTCGCCGCCGTCGGCAAACTGCGTTGATGCGTTATGCAGTAAAATGGCGGAGTCGATCTGGTTCAAAAACTTCTCAGCCACCGCTACGTCTTGGGCTACGATCGCCTCCGTGTGATGAGACGAATACTTGTCGATATGACCGATCGCCGCTTCAATGCCCTGAACCACTTTGATCGAAAGAATCGGAGCCAAGTATTCGGTCTGCCAATCGACTTCGGTAGCCTCCAGACACCCAGCCACGGTTTGACACACCGTTTCATCGCCGCGTACTTCGCAACCGGCGGCTTGCAGTGCCGATACGATCGGTGCCAAGTGAGTGTCGACAACGCTCGAATCGATCAATAACGTTTCGGCGGCACCACAAATGCCAGTGCGTCGCATCTTGGCATTGACCACAATTTGAATCGCCATCTGCAAGTCAGCCGACGCATGAACATAAACGTGACAAATACCTTCCAAGTGAGCGAACACCGGCACGCGAGATTCTGATTGGACCCGAGCGACCAGACCTTTGCCTCCGCGTGGCACCACGACATCCAAATTTCCATCCAATCCGGCCAGCATTTGCCCCACTGCCCCTCGATCGATGGTCGGCACCAATTGGATGACCGTTTCGGGCAGGCCTGCAGACTTCAATCCTTGCGCTAAACATTGATGAATGGCGGCCGAGGTATGAAACGCATCGCTGCCGCCACGCAAAATCACGGCGTTCCCTGCCATCAAACACAAAGCGCCCGCGTCCGCCGTCACGTTAGGCCGGCTTTCGAAAATCACGCCAATCACGCCCAAGGGCGTCCGCACTCGTTGAATTTGCAAACCGTTAGGACGATCAATCGTGGCGATAACCTGATTGATCGGATCGGGAAGTTCCGCGATCGCCAACAAACTATCTTGGATCGCGGACAGACGTTTGGGATCCAAAGTCAGACGGTCAACCATCGCCGCAGACAATCCCGCAGATTCCGCCGCCACCAGATCTACCTGGTTAGCCGCCAAAATGGTCTTAGCACTGGCGGACATGGATTTCGCCGATTCGCGAAGCGCTTTTTGTTTCACCAGCGTGGACGCCAACGCCACCTGACGTGAAGCGGTCCGCGCGGCGCGGCCCAATTGTTGCATGGTTTCGATGACACTGATTGGAGTCGGATTCATTGTTATTACCATTATCGATTCTGGGCGGCCCTTGGAAGAGTTGGTAGGAGGTCTTGGAGCTCAAAACCCGATCAAGTTTTCTACTTTTAACACTAAGTTTTCGCGACGAATCAGCGCCGCACGAATGTTAGGCCCCAAGCGTTGCATGATTTCCGCCGTTTTCAAACCTACAATCAAACGGGCCTCCGCCGAGTCGTATTCGATCAAACCACGGCCTAGCACATGACCGTTGGGTCCAATCACCTCGACACTATCGCCGCGTTCAAAATCTCCGGACACCTTGGTAATACCTGCCGCCAATAAGCTGTTGCCTGATTCCAAGGCCAAGAACGCACCATTGTCGATGCTGATTTTGCCCGGCAGATGCAATCCACCCGCAATCCACTGTTTCTTGGCATTTCGCGTTGCCGGATTGGCCGTGAACCAAGTGCCGGGTCCATTTTGGTCCAGCCTGCGTAGTGAATGGAGTTCGCGTCCCGAGGCGATCACCATCGCGCTACCCGCTTCGGTTGCGATCCTAGCCGCTTCGATTTTTGTCTTCATGCCACCTCGTGAATGGATCGATGCTGCGTCTCCTGCCATCGCCAGAATCTCGGGCGTGATGTCGCTAACTTCGGCTAATAATTCGGCATCAGGGTTGACGTCGGGCGGTTCCGCATAAAGGCCCTCGACATCGGACAATAAAATCAATAAATCCGCATCCATCATCGACGCCACGCGGGCCGCTAAACGATCGTTGTCACCGTAACGAATCACATCGGTTGCGACCGTATCGTTTTCATTGATAATCGGAATCGCTGACCATTTCAAAAGCGTGCCGATCGTGGCTTTGGCGTTCAAGTATTGACGGCGAATTTCGGTGTCGCCAATCGTCAACAAAATCTGAGCCGCCTTCAAGCCATATTCGCTCAATAGCTGATCGTAAGCGCTGCTGAGCAAAATCTGGCCAATCGACGCAGCCGCCTGACTTTGATTTAAACGCAATAAACCCTCCAGCAATTCTGGCCGAGTGCTCTGCATACTACGCCGGCCCAGGGCAATCGCACCCGAACTGACCACCATCAATTGATGCCCGTCCTTGGCCAGTCTCGCCAAATCTTCAACCAAGCTGGACAGCCAAGGACGATTCAACTCCGATTCACCGGTGGTAAGTAACGACGAGCCAATTTTGACTACAATCCGCCGATACTGGGCAAGTTTTCCTGGGACTAAATCAGACAAAGGTCAATCCTTCAACATGGGCAAAAAAACTGTCATACGAGCGTAAAACGAAATACGCTCACAGCGGGCGGGCAACCACTGATGACCGGCTGGGATCGAATTAAAAAATCGCGTCATTGGCAAATTGGTCGTGGGGCAGTGTACCGCCCGAAAGGTCCGGAAGATCAAGGGACTCGCGCTCAGCCGCTTCCTTACCAATTGGGAACTTGCTTTGGAACACCGCACAATTTTAGCGAAGAGGAACTGGGCTTAGTGAAAGGGGAACTGGGTCCGACTCCCGACGATTTCCGCACCAACCGGCCCACAATTTTCGTTGCGACAAACCACAGGATTCGGGACAAGTCTTGGGTCGGCCAAGCGAGTCGGCCAAGCGAGTCGGCCAAGCGAGTCGGCATTGTCCACGAAACCACTCGAGTGTTTAAAATTCAAACGCCGCCTTCCTATTCTAACAGATCCAGGGCATTGTGCTAAGGAAGGTCCGGCAGGTTATTTGATACGACCCAACCATTTTGAATTGAACCCACTCAGGGGCCACACACCTTATCAATCAATTCATTGGCGGTATCATACCTCAAACTCAAGCCAATTGCTTACTTCCCCCAACGAGATCTAGAAAGAAATCGAAGGACTCACTGCCCGAATGACGCTCGAAGAGTTCACACGGCATTTCACCCTGGCGAGCCAGCGAGTTTTTTCTTTTGAGCATTCTCCGGCTAGACCCTGGGCGAGAGTTTTCGATTTTTTGGTCTGGTTGGGGATGCCGAAGACCAGATTTTAAACCGGCGGCAACTGGGAGACCAGCCAAGCCGCCTAAGAGAGGCTACAGTTGGCTCCTAATTGTTATCGCTTTGCCTCTTATTTTGACATCACGACCTCCAACTAACTCGATTGGTGCAGCGGACTGTATAGGTTTTTCATTCGCAGGAGATTGAAAGCCAGGGCATGCCAGCTTGTTTGTACCTTGCCTTAAGCTAACCCACGTACGCGAAATCGAATCAGGTTTCGGTCGCAACAATCTGCGTTGGGGGATTCTGCGATCGCACTGCGACGCTTGCACTTTGCCTTCCCTGGGGGGAGACCCCATCCGAGTTCGGTGGGCGATCATCTCCGGACTCTCATTCGCTCGCGCAGTGTACGGGTTTTGACCCTCATCGAGTTGTTTTTGTTATGCAAGAGCGGGGCAAAAACGGTTGGCGCTGAACGTTCAACAACCGTAATAGCTGCGCTCTTGCTGAAGCCTCCGTCGACAAGATAGTCCTCCGCAATAAAGCCTTAGCGATCGACCACATCCTTAAACATCGGACGCATCAGGTCGTTTTCGCTACCGTGGCTGGTCACTTTCACAGCCACAATCATCTGTGCGCTACCATCACTGGCGAATCGACATTCAACACCAGTCGATTTCCGTTGTCACCCATCCGCAGATGGCGGGGTTTCGGGCTGTCGTTGACGCTCGCGGTCCACTACGTCTGTCGTTGCTATTCTCGCCACACTGTTTCTTATACTTCTCTTGCATGTCTTGCATGTCTTGCTGTGATAGTTTGATTGGCTTGAGTCGGTCAGAAAAAGATCCAACAAATCAGCGTGCTCGATACGGAAGTCGCTGACACGGTGACGGTTGATCGATACTCCGCCGCAAATCCACATAAAGGGGAGGTCACGCGTGGTTAGTTCCGTGATCTTGCGAGCACCGGTGATGCCTTCGATCGTCGCGAAAAGCCATCGTGCAAAAAGGCTTTGAGGGTCGATACAATCGCGACCAACATTGCCAACTTTCGCCTTGATCGGCTCATGCAGCTGGGTCAAATCTAGCGATTGAAGGAATTGCCAAACGATCTTGACTGGATGATCCGCGTCGAACAATTGCTCAAGCGAGAATAATTGCATCTCCACCTGCGATCGTTCCGGTGGTTTAGTCCGGGCTTGGCTACGTTGTTCTCAATAAGATTCGCTGATGCAAACAATTCAGCGCAATTTTTTAAAAACCCCAGCATGTTAAAAACCCACAGGCTGTTTGGGGTCCCACCTATTGACCGGAAGTCGAGCGAAGCGAACACCTCCGGACCCGATCCCCCGCGTCTTTGCGACCCTGAATGGGTCGAATCTCTTCCCGAACCCAAAACCGATCTCTCAGCTTGGAGATTCATAAGAAGCTTGCCCTTACATTGCCAACCGATGAGATTTAGACATAGCTGCATCCCTCTCGCCGCCAACCGATATGCTTGCGAGGGCAAATGGATACCATCTTAACTTGAGCGCCTGGCACTTGTATTGAATGCGGCGAGTTGAACTTGAGTGCGCGGTAGGGCTGGGCCGGGGTCAGACTTAAGTCTGACCCAAGTCTGACCCCGGCGCAGCCTTTCGGAAGCTGAGTCTTTTCGTTTTTCCGAAACTTTCCCCCGTTCCAAGACCCGTTTAGTAGCTATCCGAAGCGTGTAGACTTTGTTAAGCTATCTGCAGCGGGTTTCGTTCTCTTGGATCAAGAGCACCAAAGCATGACCAAACTAACCGACTACCTCCAAACTGCCGAAGCGGCGGAATACCTCGGAGTCCATCACAACACGCTTCGCAAGTGGGCGGCGCGTGATGACATTCCGATGCACCGCAATCCAGCGAACGGATATCGACTGTTCAAACGGAGCGACCTAGACGTTTTTTTGAAGAAGATAGCTAAGCCAGTAAAGCCCAAAGCATAAACCATGTCCCACGCTAAACGTCAACTCGAAGAACCGTCAATCGACAAGCTGCATTGCGTGAATGATGGCGTAGCAGTGA